>Ga0193743_1000942_pt1 | contig 22312 bp, 20 predicted proteins | sample L2c2metaG_FD_143038 | JGI IMG/M metagenome (GOLD analysis project Ga0193743, IMG submission 143038) | Soil microbial communities from a riparian zone of the East river system, Colorado, United States - L2c2 | ecosystem: Environmental > Terrestrial > Soil > Riparian zone | place: USA: East River... | reverse complement strand
GGTGAGCCGGGCCAGCTCGAGCTCTTCCCTCGGCTCGACGACCAGTACCTGGCAGTTCGGGCCGAGCAGGGTCAGGCCGTCGGTGATCTGGTCGCGGACTTCCGGTTGGTCGAACCCGATCTCGCCGGTGAATACCAGGGCGTCGACCGAGGGCAGGCTGGCGGCCACGGCGGCGATCTCCCGCCGGGCACGGTGGGCGAACACCGCCAGGGCGAGGGCGGCCTCCCGGTCCCCGTTTCCGCCGCCGGCGCACCGCCTCGAAGCCGACGGCCTACTCACCTCGCAACAGCACGTCGTCGAAGGCCGACCCCGACGTGTCTACCGCGCCACCCCCGCCGGACACGCCGCGCTCGCCGAAGACCGCGCCGCGCTCGCCGAACTCGCCCGCGAAATCCTCGGATACCACGACAGCACGGCCCAACCGAGCTAGAGCGCCGGGGCCACGGGCGATTTCGCCCCGCCGACCAACGGCGACTTTCTCGAGCCGGCCGAGCGGGCTGACAGCGCCGAACCCGCAACGGTCGTTGCCGCTGCCGCCGCCCGGTGACCGGGTTCTACCCAGCGGGCCTCAATCAGCTGCAGGCCCAGTGGCACTGCGAGAACGACTAACGGCACGATGGCGACCGCCCACATGGGTACGGATATAACCCGGATCCGTCGTTCTAATCCTCGATCCTCCGACCGGGGTAGCGCAGTCGCCGGCCGCTACGCGCTCCTGCTGAGGGTCGGCGGACTCCGGCTGGGCCGCCAGCCGCCGCGGCCGGGATGATCGGCCTATGTCTGATGGCTCCGAAATGAGCGCGACCGGGGCGGGCCGGCGCGCGGTCCGCACCCGGTTCCTCGCAGTGGACACCTCCAACGTCGCCGATGTGCTCGACGAGCGCGGGCTGCCGCACCAGGCGCTGCACCCGGGTATCGGGCCGCTGTCCGGGGAGCGGCTGGCCGGCTGGGCCTACACGATCGAGGAGGAGTCCGTCGCGTATTCGGGCACCGGCGATCCGGCCAAGATGCGGGCCTGCGGCGAGATCGGCCAGGACGAGGTTTCGGTGTGGTCGGGTGGCGGCGAGGGCATCTGCTACTTCGGCGAGTTGATCGCGCTCGGGATGGCCGAGCGAGGCTCTGTCGGCGCGCTGCTGGACGCCGGCGCGCGAGACGTGCGCTGGCTGCGCGAACACGGGTTTCCGGTCTTCGCCCGGTACCGCACACCGATCCAGTCCATCGGCCGCTGGCGGGTCACCGGGTGGCAGCGGCCGGTCCGACTGCCCGGGGCGACGACGCCGTGGGTGCAGGTGCGCCCCTGCGACTTCGTGCTGGCCGACGCCGACGGCGCGCTCATCGTGCCGGCCGAGCAGGTGGAGCCGGTGCTCACCAGGGCGGAGGAGTTGACCGAGGTGGAGGCGCGCATCCGCACGGCGTTGGGCGAGGGCAGCACGCTCGCCGAGTGTCTGGAGAGGTTCGGCCACGTGTAGGGCTCAGCCGACGGCCTGCTCCAGCGCGGTCAGCTCGGCGTCCAGGTGGTCGATCAGCCGCTGCAGGCCGGGCACACTGCGCCGGCAGCCGACGATGCCGAAGGCGAGCTTGTCCACGTAGCTGGTGAGCGTGATGTTCACCGCCTGGCCGTCCAGCGGGATGGACAGCGGGTAGGTCTCCAGCAGCTCGGCCCCGTCCCAGTACCGCACCTCCCGGCTGCCCGGCACGTTCGAGATGATCAAGTTGAACGGCGGCGGGGTGTGCCGACCCAGCCCGGGGATCGGGGCCAGGATCACCCCGCCGACCAGCAGCGAGCTCAACGCGAGGACCTGCGTGGGGGTCATCCCGCGCAGCATCGCCTTGCCGGCCCGGGTGGAGGCCCGGATCCGGGACAGCCGGGTTGCCGGGTCGCTCTCCTCGGTGGCCAGATCGCACAGGATCGCGCCGACCGCGTTGCCCTCCCCGCCGGCTTTTGCGCCGCTACCGGCCGAGCTTCCGGAGCTCGACTCGGCTCCGGTGCCGCGCAGGGACACCGGGAGCATGGCCACCAGCGGCTGGGACGGGAGCGCATCGTGATCCAGTAGGTACCGCCGCAACGCTCCGGAGCACATCGCCACCGCCACGTCGTTCACCGTGGCGTCGGCGGCCCTGCCGATCGCCTGGACCCGCTGCAGCGGCCAGGACTGCCCGACGAACCGACGAGCCCCGCCGATCGGGACGTTGAACATCGTCGCCGGCGCGTCGAACGGGCGCGGGGCGGCGCTGTCCTTCGCGATGCTGAGCAACGCCTGGGCGATCGAGGGCGGGGTGCTGACCACCTCGGTGGTGACCCGTGCGGCGTCCCGCACCGCGTCCAGCGCGGCCCCGAGGACGCCGGTCGAGCCATTGGTCTCGCTGCGCCGGGGAGACCTGCGTGGCCTGGGTGCCCACGGGGGAGAGGCGTGGGCGTCCGGGTCGGTGGGCAGCCCCTGGGTGAGCACCCGCATCGCGGACACGCCGTCCATCAGCGCATGGTGCACCTTGGTGTACGTGGCGAAGCGGTTCTCCGAGAGGCCCTCCACCAGGTTGAACTCCCACAGCGGGCGGTGCCGGTCGAGCAGCGATCCGTGCAGCCGGGAGACCAGCGCCAACAGCTCCCGGACCCGCCCGGGCCGGGGCAGCGCGGAGAGCCGGACGTGGTAGTCCAGCTCGATGTCCAGATCGTCCACCCACGCCCACTGGCCCAGCGTCGCCGGCGAGCGGTGCGGCCGCCGCCGCATCGCCGGGGCGACCTCGGACTCGGTGAGCAGCCGCCGATAGAAGTCGGAGACGTACTCAGGTCCGACGCCCTCCGGCAGGCGGAACAACTGCAACCCGCCTACATGCGTCGGGTGCTCCCGCGACTCGCCGAGCAGAAACATCGAGTCCGTAACCGCCATGGGCATGCCGCATGGTCGTGTGCCGCCGCCGTGCTGTCAACGGCACCGCCGTTGGCTCCGCCCGAGGCGGGCACCGGCCGGCGAACCTGGTGCTCGCACAGAGCGGCCGCGGGCCGCACAGACCTTGCGGGGTCTGCGCGAGCTGCACCTGGTCTGTGCCGCCGTGGTTTGTCACTCCTGTGCCCGCGGCGTGTTGCCGGCTCGCCTCGGCCGAGCCCGGTGCCTGGCGAACAGGTCAGCGTCGGGACAGGATCCCCCGGATGAAGGCCGCCTGCCCGGCGTGCTGGAGATCGTCGGACAGCACGCTGACCAGCCGGACGCCCATGGTCACCGGCGGATCCCATGACCGGTCCACCACCGTGTCCAGCTCCTCGTCCCGCAGGCCCCGCACGAAGTGGAGCGTCTGCTCGTGCACCGCGTCGTAGTAGTCGGTGAGCAAGACAGCGCTCTCCACGCGCACCTGGGCCACCTGCGCGCTGCTGTGCCCGTAGCCGATCGCCCCCGGCGGGAACGGCAGCCCGAACCGGTCAGCCCAGCCGCCGGCGGTCCAGACCTGCTCGGTTCCCGCCACACCGGCGACGTGGTCGTCCTGAACCCGGGTGAGGTGCCACACCAGCCAGCCGATCGAGTTGGCTTCCTCGTCCAGGCGTACCGCCAATTCTTCCGGGGTCAACCCGGTGACCGTGCTGTGCACGATCTCCCGGACCCGGTCAAAGGCGTCCGCGAGCAGCGCCGCGCTATTCATCGCCCTCCCCTCGGAGTCTGCCGAGCCACGTCGGATGGCAGCCGGCCCAGACAGGCTAGATGCGGGCACCGACGATTTGCCGGTCTGCCGGCCGCCGCGTCGCTGGCAGAGCCGCCGTGACCACTGAGACCAGCTCGGGTGACTTTGTGTTGACGTTGATCTGGCAGCCATAGAAGGTTGCTGCCATGGCTGAGGTCGACAGCGTCAGGGTCTTCAGGGGGATCTACGGAGGTTTCGCTCTCGCGATGAGCGAAGCCGACGGAGGCATCCATTTCGAGGAGCTTCCATCATCGGACGAGATCGCGAACGAGGCATTCAAACTGTCGCAGGAAGTAATAGCCGATGATGCCCGGGAGGTAATGCCCGGCGCGCAACAGGAATTCACTGCGATGACAATCGCGCTGGCGGTCTTGGAACACGGGGGGCGGGCCGACGCGATCACCAAGGAATCGGTCAGCGAAACCCTGAAGAGTGTGTGGGCGCTCATCAACAACCGGTGGGCCCAGGAAGCCAGCTAGACAGCGCCCGGGCTGGCGCACCCGGCGATAACCAGCGGCTATGGCGGCGAATATTGGCGGTCCGCTGCGCACCGGGCGACGATGCCAGGTATGCGAGCTTTGGTACACGATCCCGCCGCGCCACACGGTGTGCGGCTCGGCGACACCGACGAACCCACGCCTGGCCCCGGACAGGCGCTGATCCAGGTGACGGCCACCTCGCTCAACTTCGGCGAGGTGGCTTTCCTGGCCGATCACCGCAAGCCCGGCGAGGTGGCCGGCTGGGACGCGGCCGGCGTGGTGCTCGCCGGCGCGGAAGACGGATCCGGTCCTCCGCCGGGTACCCGGGTGGTGACGTTCGGTTGGGGCGGTGGGTGGGCCCAGCGCCGGGCCGTGGACACCGGCGAGCTGGCCGTGCTGCCGGACCCGGTGGATGACGTGTCGGCGGCCGCGCTGCCGGTCGCCGGAGTGACCGCGCTGCGCGCGGTGCGTCGGCTCGGTCCGGTGGTGGGCCGGCGGGTACTGGTCACCGGCGCGTCCGGTGGCGTCGGCCGGTACGCGGTGCAGCTGGCCGCGCGGGCCGGCGCGCACGTGGTGGCGTCGGTCGGGCGCCCGGAGCGAGGCGAGGGCCTGGCCGAGTTGGGTGCGGCCGAGGTGACCGTGGGTCTTGACCAGGTGGCCCGGTGCTTCGGCGTGATCGAAAATGTCGGTGGCGCCCTGCTGAGTCAGGCGTACGAGCTGCTCGAGCCGGATGGGCTGGCGTTGAGCATTGGGATGGCCTCGCTGGCGCCGACCACGATCAACTTCGAGCGGGCCCGGTTGAGCAACCCGGGCGCCCGGGTGGAGGCATTCGTGGCTGGCTCGGGTCTCGGCGCGGACCTGGCGTACCTGGCCGGCCTGCTGTCCACCGGCGAGCTGGATGCGCAGGTCGGCTGGCGCGGCGGGTGGGAGCGGGTCGACGAGGCGATCGAGGCGCTGCGCGGCCGCCGGGTGCTGGGCAAGGCAGTGCTGGAGGTGCCGGCCTGAGGTGGACCCACCGGCCGGGCGGGCCCGCCGGTGTCAGGGCGCGGCGGGTTCGGAGCCCTCGGTGAGGGAGTAGAAGGTGACCCGGGCGCCGTCCTCGGCACCGCTGCTCTTTTCGCCCTGCTGGTAGGCGCCGGCCTGGAAACGGACCGTGGCGTTCCGGAACGCGCTCGGGATCGGGGCGGTGATCTTGGGGTGTTGTGAACCGTAGCTCGCGGCGACGGTGACGTTGCCGTCGCCGGAGTCGCTGATCGTGTAGCCGAACCGGGCGCCGAGTGGCAGGCCGGACAGCAGCGGGTAGTTGTCCGAGGTGGAGCCGCTCTGGCGCTCCTTCACCACCACCCGGAGTGCCCCGGCCGTGTAGTGCAGCATGACGAACGAGACCGAGCTGATGTCGTCGGCGCCGTGGATCTGGCCGATGATGACGTCTTGATTCTCCCGAGGCGCCTGCGCCACCGTCAGGGATGCCCGGAGGGTGCGTGGGCTGGTGCCGGCCTTGAAGTGGTTGAGGCTGACCAGTTCGGTGCGCGGGTGCGTGGAGTTCGGCGTGGTGACGCCGTCCACCGGCGCCCAGAAGTTGAGGCTGCCGTCGACCGCGCGGACCAGCCACGGCGGCACGCTGTCCGCCGGCTCGACGCTCGCCGCGGTGCCCTTCTCACTGGCCTGGGGAAGGGTCAACTTCCAGCCGGCAAGACTCACCGGCCCGACCTGGCCGAGCTCCAGCAGCGGCTGAGGTACGCCGGGCTGCGGCATACCGGGCCATGGGGCGCCCGCCTGGGGTGCGCCGGGCTCGGGCATCCCGGGCGGGGGCATGCCAGGTTGGGGCATGCCGGGCGGGGGCATGCCAGGTTGGGGCATGCCGGGCGGGGGCATGCCGGGCGGGGGCATGCCGGACCAAGGGGCGCCCGACTGGGGCGCACCGGGCTGGGGTGGCGCGATCCAGGGGCCCGTTGCGCTCGTCGAGGGGGGCGGCTGGCCGTCCTGGGGATTGCCCGCGCCGTCCTGGTTGGGCGCGCCGGGCAGCACGATAATGATCACGGAGAGGGCGCCGGCCAATGGACCGGTCATGGCTTGGCCACGCGGGTGATCCGGGCGTCGTCCATGAACACTCGTCGTCCCTTGCTCTCGCTGTCCTCGCTATCCGGCACGCGGCTGGTGCCCGCGTGTGGATCTCCATCCTGAGGCAGCGACCCCTTGGACCGGGGCAGAACGGCGAAATCGGCCGGACGCGTGTCGCGTGGGGTTTTCCGCCGTGGGCCATCCGCCGGCGGGGATGTGACACGGCCGAGGGCCGGGTCAATCCGGGTCAGATCAGGAAGCTGACCTGCTCCTGGCCGCCCACCAGCGCGCGACAACAGATCTCCCGGCCGAGCTCGGTACAGCGGCTCGGGTGGCGCGCCGCGGTCTCAAGATCACGCCAGAACCGCTGGATCGGGTTAACGGCGGTGACGCCCACGCCGTTGAAGGATCAGCACAGCGGGATGTCCGGACAGTGTTTCGGCGTCAGGGTGTTCCCGCCCCGACCGCCTCGATGGTGCGGAGGATGGCTGACCAGGTGTCCACCGGCAGCGGAATGCCCTCGGCCAACCGTCTCGCCCGGGCCTGCCGCTCGGGCTCGCCGGGCAGCAGCACGGGCGTCGTCGGATCCACCGGGCGGGCGGAGAGCACCCAATCCAGATACTCCAGTCCGATCCGCTCGAACTCCTCCCGGGTACCGAGCAGCGAGGGCGACAGATAGACCGAGAGCATCCCGTTGGCGATGCCGCCCCCCTCGGTACCGCCAGGGCCGGCGCCGCCGCCACCGGTGAGCGCGCCGCCGAGCAGCTCACACATCAGGGCGAGGCCGGAGCCCTTGTGCTCGCCGAAAGCCCGCAGCGCTCCGGTCCCGCCGGACGGACGGCGCAGGTCGGTGCTCTGGTAGTCGCCGTACAGCACCCGGGGGTCGCCGGAACGCCGACCGTCCTCGCTGATCAGCGCGTCCGGCGGCAACGGTTTGCCGCCGAACGAGGCCACCTGCACCTTGCCCTCGGCGACCAGTGAGGTGGCAAAGTCCAGGATCACCGGCCGCTCCGGCAGCGGAATGCCGACCGAGAACGGCGCGGTGGAGAAGCGTCGGTCAACCCCGCCGAACGGGGCCACCAGCGCGGAACCGGCGACGTTCACGAAATGGATCGCGATCAACCCGGCGTCGACCGCGGCTTCGGAGTAGGAGCCGACCCGCCCGATGTGCCCGGCGTTGCGCAAGGCCACCACGCTGGTGCCGTGCTGTTGGGCGCGCTCGATGCCCAGCGCCACGGCCTGCGGCGCGACCGTCTGACCGAACCCGAACTTCCCGTCCAGCACGGCGAACGACCCGCCGTCGGTCACCACCTCCACGGTCTGCCCCGGCACCACGAAACCGGCTTGCAGCCAGTCGATGTACAGCGGCACGCGGCCCACGCCGTGGCTGTCGTGCCCGGTCAAGTTGGCCTCGACCAGCTGTTTGGCGATCCGCGCGGCCTCTTCGTCGTCGCATCCAGCGGCGGCGAAGATGTCCCGCACGGTCGACTCCAGCTCACCGGCCGCAATCACGTGCACCTGGTCGGTTCCTGCTCGATCTAGTTCGCTGCTTCCCACGGCTCCAGCATGTCGGTCCGAGTCCGCCCGGTGAACCATGGGGGTCCGCTTGTCGGGCCGACCAGGCAGCTGCCGTTGGCCACCTCCGCGTCGATCGCCGCCCCTGCCCACCGCGCACATCGTCGGCGCGCGGCACACATCTTGGAACTTATGTCCAGGATGTGGTCGGCGCCCAGCCGCTCCAGGACGGCGGCGACCTCGGGGACAGCGGCCTGCGGAACTCCGTAGTAGTCAAAGATGCCGCCGCGCTCCCGGTTCTGGCCGCAGACGACGAACAGCCCGCTGCCGGTCGCGGCCTTGATCCGCGACGCCAGCCAACCCACGAACCCGCTGTCGTCAGCCCCGGACGGAAGCACCACGCGAAACACGCCGAACCGCTCCTCGGCGGCCTCCGAGCTGGTTCCCCAAGCCGGGCAGAGGGCACTGAGCTGGCCTTCATCGCGGATCGCGGCGATCCAGTCGTCGCGCTCGGCCGCGTCGTTGTGCTCGACGAATGACCAGGATCCGGTCAGCCAGGAGATCGCGGATCGCCGGAAGACGGCGCGGAGTCGGGCCTCGGTCTGGGCGCCCACTTCGCGGGAGATGGTGACCATCGGGCGAGTGTGCCGGCCGGTTTGCTAATGCCACAACCCGTTAGTCAGGTAGTCTCGCTCGGATGCCGCCGGTTGTTGACCCCCTCGCTGTTGACTTCGCCAACACGCGTTCGTCCATCGGTCGGGACCGCATCGGCACCCTTGAGCAGTTCCGCGGCTGGGCCGGCGGATGGCCGGTGCTCGCCGCACCCGCGGGAGAGCTGGGCGAGGGTGACCTAGCTGCGGTGCTGAGCCAACGTGACACCAGCCAGCTCGTGCTGCACCATCTCGCCGCGGCCGAGCTGCCTCCCGAGGAAGTGTGGTCGCCTGCGATGCAACCGGGCCTCGCCGCCGCCCCGTTCCGGCTGGTGCCCGTTCCGGGTGGGGGAGCGACTTTGCCCGGGCAACCGCTGGCCACGGTCCGGCACCTGCTCGGTCGCGCGCTGGTCGATCTGGTGCTGAACCTGCGACCGGGCGAGCTGCACCGGTGTCATGGCGTGGGATGCGAGCGGGTCTTCGTCGCCCGGCGAGTGGATCGGCGCTGGTGCGACAGTCGTATCTGCGGCAACCGCGCCCGAGTGGCCGCGCACGCCCGGCGCCACCGAGAGAGGCAGTAGGCCGGTACCTGAGCGCGGCGTAAAGCGTCTAGTCCAGTGCGGTGTCCAGGTGGAGTACGGCGGTGGCCAGCGCGGTGGCGCCGAGCGCGATGTCCTCGGCCGAGCTCCATTCGGCGGGGTCGTGGCTGATGCCGTCCCGGCTCGGGATGAAGATCATGCCGGTCGGCGTCACGTGGCTGACCTGCTGCGCGTCGTGGCTGGCGCCGCTGGGCAGCACAACCGGTTCGATGTCCAGGCTCCGGCACGCCGTGGCCAGGACTTCCCGTACCGAGGGCGACAAGGCAACCGGCAGGGCCTCGGCCAGCGTCTCGGCCCGCATGGCGATGCCGCGCCGCGCGCACACCCCTCCGGCCCGTTCGACGATCTCGGCGGCGACCCTTTGCTGGCGGTCGCCGTCCAGCTCGCGTACGTCCACACAGAGCGAGACCTCGCCGGCGATGGTGGTCATCGAGTTCGGCGCGACGGTCAGTTTGCCGACGGTGGCCCGGGTGCCCAGCTCCGCGGTCTGGTGGGCCACCGACTCCACCAGCAGCACGATCTCGGCCGCGGCGGCGAGTGCGTCGGCGCGCAGCCGCATCGGCGAGGCACCGGTGTGTGCGGCCCGACCGCGCAGGTCCAGGCGCACCCGGGTGCTGCCGGAGACCGTGTCGACCACGCCCAGTCGGCGACCGAGTGACTCCAGCGTGGGGCCCTGCTCGATGTGCAGCTCGACGAAGGCGGCCCAGTTCGAGGCGGACCACCGCGCCGACTCGACACCGCCGGGGTCCAGGCCCACCGCCGACATCGCCTCGGTCAGGGTGATCCCGTCGGGGTCGACCTGGTGGTCCAGGTCAGCGGAGCCGATCAGTCCGGCGGCGAGCAGGCTCCCGGTGCACGCCTGGGCGAACCGGGCGCCCTCCTCGGCGGCGAACACCACGAAGCGCACCGGATGCCGGTGGACGATTTCCCGTTCGGTGAGCTGGCGGGCGGTCTCCATCGCGGCGGCGACCCCGAGGATGCCGTCGAAGGTGCCCGCGTTCGGCACGCTGTCCAGGTGGGAGCCGATGCCGATGGCCGGCAGCGTCGGGTCGGTGCCGGGTCGCTCGGCGATCGTGTTGCCGGCCGCGTCGGTCCACACCCGTATGCCGAGGGCGGTCATCTCCTCGGCGAACACCGCGTGCGCGGCCCGTTCCAGCGGCGAGTAGGCCAGCCGGGTCACCCCGGGGCCGCGTCCCGGCTCGGACAGCGCCGCGAACCGCTCGATCAGGGCGGTGAGCCGGCCGGAATCCGCCGCGATGGCGCCGATCGGGCGGACCGTGCCGGTCATGACTGCTCGCTTCCGGTCAGGGTGGGCTCGGCGACGGGGCTTCGCCGGTCCGGGATCAGCAGCAGGGCGAACATGTCCACGATGTAGATCAGCGCGAGGAAGGCCAGCGCGGTGGCGAAGCCGTACGCGCCGGCGAGCAGCGCGACGACCAGTGGGGCGAAGCCGCCGATGCCCCGGCCGAGGCCGAACAGCACGTTCTGCGCGGTGGCCCTGGCGGCGGTGGGGTAGTGGTCCGCGATCACCGCGCCGTAGCCGCCGAGCATGCCGTTGGCGAAGATGCCCATGATCGCGCCGCCGACCAGCACGGCCAGCGGCGCGGTGAGCTGGCTGTAGCCGAACAGGCTCAGGCACGCGCCGGCCTGGAAGATCCAGAACGCCTTCCGCCGGCCGATCCGGTCCGCGAGTTGGCCGAACACCAGGATGCCGAACACCATGCCGGCCACGGTGACCGCGGTCCACAGCGAGGACTTGGTGAGGCTGAGCCCGATGTTCTTGGACAGGTAGGTGGGCAGCCAGGTCATGATGCCGTAGTAGCCGAAGTTCTGGATCGCGCAGATGAGCACGATGCCCAGGCTGGTCCGGCGCATCACCGGGTCGGCCACCAGGTACGCGTAGGAGCTGCGCCGTTCCTTGCGTATCGCCACCCGCGCCCGATGCTCGAGGAAGGCGTCCGGCTCGCGCAGCCGGGAGCGGAAGACCGCCGCGACGATGGCCGGGAAGATGCCGATCACGAACAGGCCGCGCCAGCCCCATGTGCTGATCACCGGGGCGGCCAGGAGGGCGGCGAGCAGCACGCCGAGCTGGAACCCGACCCCGACACACGAGGTGGCTCTGGCTCGCTTGAGCGCCGGGAACGCCTCGGCCGCCAGCGCCATGCCGACGCCGAACTCCCCGCCGATGCCGATGCCCGCGATGAACCGGAAGATGGCCATCTCGACGAAGCCCTGGGACAACGCGGTCAGCCCGGTGAACACGGCGAACAGGATGATCGAATAGGCCATCACCCGGACCCGGCCGTAGCGGTCGGCGAGCGCCCCGAAGATCAGCGCGCCGGTGACCGTGCCGAGCAGCGGAATGGTGGCCAGCCAGCCGGCCTCGGTGGTCGACAGACCGAGGCTGAGCACGATCGCGGGCAGTGCAAAGCTGAGTATCTGCAGGTCAAAGCCGTCCATGGCGTAGCCGAGGGTGGCCGCGAAGACCGCTTTGCGCCCGTACGGGGTGACCTGCCCGTCGTCGGGCAGCGTGTCGACCTGGCCGGTGTCCGGCGCGATCGGCTGGTCCGGCGCGGTCTCGTCGCGGTTCATGTACGGCTCGCCTGCCAATCCAAGGTGGAGCGGGTTGCCTCTCCCGGCCATTTTGGAAATAGCTTTCCATTGTGTGCGGCGTCGAAAGTGCGCCGACAGTTATGCCCTCGTTAAGCCTTCATTTCCGGCGGTGGCCGGAGTGCACAGCGGGGCCAGCAGGCGTGCGCAGTCGATCAACCCGGGCAGTTCCAGCAACCGCTGCCACAGCGCCGGGCCCGGGGGCCCGGCCAGGGAGAGGAACTTTCCCCTCAGCTCGTCCGGTGTCATCGGGTCGTGGTGGTGCCCGCGCGGGTCGTCCACGGACGATTCCAGCCGCCGGCCAGCGTGCACCACCACCCGGGCCGGGGAGTGCTCGGGCCAGCGTGCCTCCAGCTCGGGATCGGCGGTGACGGTCACTCGCTTCGCCAGCCGGGCGACGGCGGGGGAGTAGTCGAACCCGGCGGGCTCGCCACCGCGGCTGGTCAGGGCGGCGGCGACGGCGTAGGGCAGGGAGAAGCGCGCGGACAGGTCGTTGGGTGCGGGTTGGCGGTCGAGCTTGAGGTTGTTGGATACGGTGTGCACCTCCACCGCCTGCACGGTGTCGATCGGCAGCGGGGGCAGCGCGAGCACCGCGTCGATGGCGGCGTGGGTGAGCGCGCACGCGCTGTGCCGCTTGAAGTAGTTCCGCAGGATCGCCGGCCGCGCCGGGTCGGCCGGCTCGGTGAGCGCCCCGAGGTCCGCCGGCTCGCCCGCGACCTGGCCGAACAGCGCTCCCACCGACGCCAGCGAACCCCGGAATCCGGCGCGGTGCAGCCGGACGGCACGCACCGCGTTCTGCGCGGCCAGCCCCATCGCGATGTTGCGCGCGGTGGCCCCGGCGTAGCAGGCGTCCCAGACCGGCACGGTGGGTGTGGTCGCGGCGATCCCGGCGATGGTGGCCGGGTCCTCGTCGAGCAACAGCGCCACCGCGACCGCCGCACCGACCCCGGCCAGGTGCCCGTGCGGGTGGGTCGGCGGGACCAGGCGGAACGCGGTGAGCAGCCGGGCGGCCACGTCGTAGCCCGCCACCACCGCGGCCAGCAACTCCGTGCCGGATCGGTGGGCGACCTCGGCGGCGGCCAGCGCGGCGGGCACCACGTGCATGCCCGGGTGGCCGGTCGGACGCATTCCCTCGTCCAGCTCCAGGAACGAGCCGGCCGAGGCGTTCAGGAACGCGGCCTGTTCGGCGTCGGTGGGCGCGGCGCCGGCCGCCCATACGGTCGCGCCGCCGGCAGACACCCGTGAGTGGCGAGTGGTCCTATAGGACCACTCGCCACTCACGGGGTCAGCAGTGGCGGGTGGGTCGAGGTCGTCCCCGCGCAGCCTGGTCATCTCCGGCGTGCGGCCGCCGGCGATGCTCACCCCGATGACGTCGGCCACCACGTGGACGGTGTGCGTCCGCACCGGCTCGGCCAGCGGCGCCCGGAACAGCTCGCACGCTCGCGCGATCGCCTCGTGCACGGCCGGCTCGAGGTGCTGCCCGGTCATCCCTGTGCCGACGCGGTGCTGCGTGCGGCGTGCTCCGCCCGGACGAACCGGCCCCGCCGAGGCGCGACGATCTCCCGGTCCCGGACCACCACCTCGCCGCGCAGCACCGTCGCCACCGGCGCCCCGCGCAGCTCGACGCCGTGCCACGGACTGACCGGCTGCTTGGCGATCAGCTCCTCGTTGCGCACGGTCCGCCGGGCCTCCGGGTCGACGATCACCAGGTCGGCGTCGCTGCCCGGGCGGATCACGCCCTTGCGCGGGTAGAGGCCGTAGAGCCGGGCGGTGGCGGACGCGGCCACCTCGGCGAGCCGGGCCGGCGTCGTCCTGCCGCGCAGCATCGCGTCGATCAGCACCGGGCCGAACGTCTCGCAGCCGACCGCGCCGGCCGGCTGGGTGGCGAAGCCCCGACTCTTCTCCTCGACGGTGTGCGGGGCGTGGTCCGAGCCGACCGAGACGATGTTGCCTTCGGCCAGCCCCTCCCACAGCGCGTCCTGGTCGGCCTGGCCGCGGATCGGCGGGTAGACCTTCATCACCGGGCCGACCCGGGGGTAGTCGCGGTCGGTCAGCGTCAGGTACTGCGGGCAGGACTCCGCGCTGACCGCGACGCCGCGGCGGCGGGCCCAGCGCACCGCGTCCAGCCCGGCGGCCGAGGCCAGGTGCACCACGTGGAAGCGGCAGCCGGTGGCCTTGGCGAACTCGGTGGCGATCGAGATGGTGGTGGCCTCGGCGGCGGCCGGGCGGGCGTCCAGCAGGTCCTGGTAGCTCTCGATGGGGTGGCCGAGCAGCTCCTGGCTGGTGGCCAGCACGTCCGTGTCCTCGCAGTGCGCGGCGAGCAGCCCGCCGTGCCGGGCGACCTCGGCGAACAGCCGCAGGACCTGCCCGTTGGGCGGTGGCATGAGCAGCTTGTCCGGCGTCTCGTCGCCCAGGTTGTAGACCAGCGCGCGGGTCTCCCGGTGCAGCGCGTAGCCCCAGAACAGCTTTACCCCGACCGCACCGGCGGCGAACATCGGCCCGATCTGGTCCAGGTTCGACTCGCCCAACGCCAGCCCCCACAGCCCGAAGTCGGTCCACGCGGAGCGCTCGTGCTGGGCGCGGCGCTGCTCGAACACCTCGGCCGAGTCCACCGGCGGCACCGCGTTGGGCATCTCCAGCACGGTGGTCACCCCGCCGGTGAGCGCGCCGCGGGTGGCGTGGTCGAAGTCCTCCTTGTGACTCAGGCCAGGGTCGCGGGAGTGCACGTGCGGGTCGATGAACCCGGGGAAGACCAGCTTCCCGGCCGCGTCGTAGCGCTCGTCGGCGTCCACCCGGGTGCCGGTGTCCAGCACTCCGGTGATCACGCCGTCGGCGCACAGCAGGTCGGCCCGCAGCGGCCCGGACGGCGTGATGAGCTGGCCGTTGGTGAGCAATAGCCGCACAGTTCCTCCTCGCGTCACGCCGCGCCTGGCAGGGCAAATGGGCGGCTGCGACCGGGTAGAGCGGCAGAGGGTGAAATTGGAAACGTACTTCCACTCTGTGCCTTGGAGCATGGAAGTATGACGCCAGGTTGTCAAGCGGGAGGAACTCGGCGATGGGCCCGACCAAACCGATCGAGGTGGTGGTGCGCGCCATGGAGGTGCTCAACGCGGTCGCCTCGGCGCACTCCGGGCGCAGCTTCCAGGAACTGCGCGACGAGCTGGACATCCCGATCGGCAGCCTGCACCGGATTCTCGGCACGCTCAGCCACAGTGAGTACCTGCGCCGCTCGCCGGCCACCAAGCGCTACTTCCTCGGCCGCGCGGCCCGGGCGCTGCACGGACCCACCGGTTCGGCCGGCGCCCGGCTGGTCCAGGCACCCCCGGCGCTGCTGCGGGCCGCCGCCGAGACCGGGGAGACGGTGTTCCTCACCGAGCTGGTCGGCGACGTACCGGTGTGCGTCGCGATCGTCGAGGCGGCGCACGCGCTGCGGCTGTTCGTCCGGATCGGCCAGGAGATGCCGCTGCACGCCGCGTCCTCCAGCCGGGCGATCCTGGCCCACCTGGCCGAGGAGGTGGCCCGCGCCCTGCTGGCCGACGCGGCCCCGCTGACCGGCTACACGTCGGTGACCCCGCGTGAGGTCGACGAGGTCATGCACCTGCTGAAGGAGGTCCGCTCGCGCGGGTACGCGGTGTGCGACAACGAGCTGGACCCGAACGCCTGGGCGGTGGCGGCGCCCATCTGGGACGGCGACGACCGGGTCAGTTCCAGCGTGACGATCACCGCGCCGGGCTCGCGGGTGGCCGACCCCCAGGTGCGCGCGCGGCTCACCAAGGCCGTCCTGGCCGCGGCGGAGGCGCTGTCCGTCGAGCTGGGCGCGAGCCCTCGCGGCACGGCGAGCTGATGGCGTCGGTGGGGTTGCTCGGGGTGGGCGGCACGATCTCGGTCGCTCCGGGGGAGCGGGGCGCCCAGCCGGCTCGGGGCGCCGAGGAGCTGCTGCCGCCGACGGGGGTGCCCGCCGGCATCCGGGTGCACCCCAGGGACGTGCTGCGCCTGCCTTCCCACACGGTGACCGTGGACGACCTGTGGCTGCTGGTCGAGGAGGTGCGCGCGGAGATCGCCGGCGGCCGGGACGGCGTGGTGATCACCCACGGCACCGACACCCTCGAGGAGACCGCCTACGCGATGAGCCTGCTGGTGGACACCACCGTGCCGGTCGTGCTCACCGGGGCCATGCGCGCGCCGCACCTGGCCGGCCCGGACGGTCCGGCGAACGTCGCGGCCGCGCTCATGACGGCGGCCTGTCCCGAGCTGGGCGGTTACGGGCCGGTGGTGGTGTTCTCCGACGAGATCCACGTGGCCCGCCTGGTCACCAAGATGCACAGCACCCGGGTGGACGCGTTCGCCTCGCCGGCCGCCGGGCCGGTCGGCTTTGTCGCCGAGGAGCGCGTCGAGCTGCTGCTCGGCCCGCCGCCCCGCCGCGACCTGCTGCCCTCGACGGCGCCGCCCAGCCGGCGGGTGGGCCTGGTCTGGGCGACCACCGGCATCGATGGCGAGCAGGTGGCCGCATACGGCGCAGGGCTCGACGGCCTGGTGGTCGGGGCGCTCGGCGCGGGGCACGTGTCACCCGCGCTCGGCGAGGCCCTTGTCCGGTTCGCCGAGTCTGGCCGGCCGGTGGTGGTGGCCAGCCGGTGCCCGGATGGGGCGCTGCTCTCGCACACCTACGGCGGGGCCGGGTCGGAGATCGAGCTGCGCCGCGCCGGCCTGCTGTTCGCCAACGTGCTCAGCCCACCCAAGGCTCGGCTCCGCCTGCTGTTCGGCCTCTCCGCCGGCCTTCCAGCGGACGAACTTTTTGGCCCGTGAGTGGTATTGGCTGCTATGACAGCCAATACCACTCACGGGGTTCAGCGGACGGTGGCTAGGCCGGGGTAGAGCTTGTCCAGGTCTCCGGACAGTGCGGCCTTGACGTTGCGGCTCTTGTCGTCGGCGACCACTTCTAGGGCGCGCGCCTGGATGCCGTCCAGGGCCAGGCCGGCGACCCTCGCCGGGTCGATCTTGTCCGACTCGTCGACGAAGTCGGCCATGTCGGTGTCCATGTAGCCGACGTGCAGCGCGGTGACGTGGATGCCGGAGGGTGCCAGCTCTTGGCGGATCACGTTGGTCATCGCCCACTCGGCCGCCTTCGCCGCGCTGTAGCCGCCGTGGATCGGGTAGTGCGCCCAGCTCAGCACGGACAGCACGTTGAGCACCGCGCCGCCGCCGTTGGCGGTGAGCACCGGGGCGAACGCGCGGGCGACCTCCAGCGAACCGAAGAAGTGCGTCGCCATCTCCCGCTTGATGTCGGCGATGTCGCCGCTGATCAGTCCCACCTGGGTGCTGATGCCGGCGTTGTTGATCAGGAGCGTGACGTCCGAGGCGATCTCCGCTGCCCTGGCCACCGAGGCGGGGTCGGTGATGTCCAGCTGGAGCGGCACCACCCCCGGGAGATCGACCGAGGAAGGATTGCGGACGCCCGCATACACCTTGGCTGCTCCCCGGTTGACCAGTTGGGCGGCCAGGTGCCGGCCCAGACCGCGATTGGCGCCGGTCACCAGAGCGACTGAGTTCTTGATGTCCATGGGCCTGTCTCCTCGATGTTGATTGAGCTAATTAGACTAATCAGTGCGGAATGTGGTCACACAAGCGCTATGTTGCGCGGTGCTCGGCGTTCAGTCGAGCAGGGTCAAGATGGCATTTACGTCGGTCATGAGCTCGTCCAGACTGGCTCCGGAGCGGACCCGGACCCGCAGGCCCAGCCAGGCGTTGAATACCACCGCGGTCAGGGCGGCGCTGTCGCCGCGGCTGGTGATGCTGCCCTCGCGGCGCCCTCGGTCGATGAGATCCCGCAGCAGCTGGCGGGCCTTGGCGAACTGGCGCTGCACGAGGGCCGACGCCTCGGGGTCCTCGCTGGTGGCTTCGGTTGCGGTGTTGACCGTCAGGCAGCCTCGGCGCAGCACGAGCCCTTCGGCCAGGGACGTTTCCAGCAGGACGCGGACGGCCTGGCGGGCGTCGGCGGCCCGATCGATGATCTCGAGCTGCTCGGATCCTCGGTGCGCGCCATAACGCTCCATGGCCCGCAGGAAGAGGGTGTGCTTGTCGCCGAAGGTGTCGTACAGGCTGCGGCGGCCGATTCCCATGCGATCCACCAGGTCCTGCAGGGAGGTCTTCTCGTAGCCACGCTCCCAGAACAGGTCGACCGCCCGAGCCAGCACGACTTCCGGTTCGAACTCCTTGGTGCGCACCACGCCAGGCTACCTAATGAGAATGTTCAGTGCAAAAAGTTGCGGAAGTGACATCGCCGCACACCCGGTTTTGGCGCGGCACACCCGCTGCAGCGGGTGTGCCGCGCAAGGAGAGGGTGTGCGGCGGCGATGTGTGCGGCGGCGATGTGTGCGGCGATGTGGTCAGGGGGCGGGCTGGGGGCCGCGGATCAGGCGGCCGGGCAGCGCGTCGGTGGGGTGGCCGTCGGTATACGTCTCCTGGCCGGCGACCACGGTGTGCAGGTATCCGTCCGCCCGCTGGACCATCCGCCGCCCACCAGCCGGCAGGTCGTGCCGCACCTCCGGACGGTGCAGTCGCATCCCGTCCACGTCGATCACGTTGAGGTCCGCGCGGTAGCCCGGCTCGAGCACGCCGCGGTCGCGCAGGCCGACCGCCCGCGCGGTGTCCCGGGACTGGCGGCTCACCACGAACGGCAGCTCCAACTTCGCGCCCGCCCGGTCCCGGGTCCAGTGCTGGATCAGCGTGGTGGGGAAGCTGCCGTCGCAGATCGTGCCGACGTGCGCGCCGCCGTCGGACAGGCCGGGCACCGTGTGCGGGTGCACCAGCATCTCGTGCACGTCGTCGAGGTTGCCGTCGGCATAGTTCATGCTGGTCAGGTAGAGCATGCCGCCGTCGGCGAGGATGTCGTAGGCCAGCTCGACCGGGTCGATCCCAGCTCGCGCGGCCCGCGCCGCGATGGACTCCGACGTCGGCGGCTCGTAGTCCGGCGGGTCGGTCAGCTCATACATCAGCTGGTACCGCTGGATGAAGTTGCCGCCCAGCCGGCTGCGGTCCTTCTCCCGGGTGTGCGCGGCCAGGATCTCGCTGCGCAACATCGGGTCGGCCATCCTCACCGCCTGTTCCGCCGCCGGGAGGTGGCTGATGCGCTGCCAGACCGGGTTGGTCATGAACGGGTTCAGTGTGTTGGCCAGCCCGAGAATCAACCCGACCGACCGGGCCGCGACCTGGCCCCGGATCGGCAGTCCATCCGCCCAGGCCTGTTCGAGCATCCGCAGAATCCGCCGATGCAGTTCGATGTCGTGTGGGAACTGCAGCAGCGTGACCGAGAGCGGGCGCCCCGACTCCGCCACCATCCGGCGCAGCAGCGCGAACTCCTCGACCGGCTCCGGGAAATCGGACACCAGCTGCAGCACGCCGGTTCCGGTCTCGCCGATCGCCGTCGCGATGGCCACCAGCTCGTCCGCGCCGGCGGCGTAGGACGGGGTGAGCTCGCCGCCGATGCTCTTGTGGTTCAGCGTGCGTGAGGTGGAGAAGCCGAGTGCGCCCGCCTGGACCGCCGCCTTGGCCAGGGCGGCCATCAGCTCGATCTCCTCGGCGGTGGCCTCCTCGTGCGCCGCCGCCCGTTGGCCCATCGCATGCACCCGCAGCGCGGCGTGCGGAACCTGGGTGGCGAAGTCCACGTCGTGCGGCAGTGCGTCCAGTGCGTCCAGGTACTGGTCGAAGTCCAGCCAGTTCCACGCCAGGCCCTCGTGCAGCGCGATGCCCGGGATGTCCTCCACGCCCTCCATCAGCTCGATCAGCCGATCGTGGTGTTCCGGCAGGGCCGGGGCGAAGCCGACCCCGCAGTTGCCCATCACCACGGTGGTCACCCCGTGCCAGGAGGACGGCTGCAACCGGGACTCCCAGGTGGCCTGGCCGTCGTAGTGGGTGTGGATGTCGACGAAGCCCGGAGCCACCACCGCCCCGTCGGCGTCGATCTCCCGGCGCCCGGAGCCGCTCACCCGGCCCACCTCGGTGATCCGATCGCCGTCCACCGCGACGTCCGCCGTGCGCGCCGGCCCACCGTTCCCGTCGATCACTACGCCGCCCCGCACCACCAGGTCATGCGCCGCCATGCCGTCCCCCTCGTCGCGGTCGGATCATCTCTTGATACTCCGCCCGGCGTGACGGGGGAAGGCGCGACGGGCCGTTAGCGGCCGGCGCCCTGTACTTCTTTGTCACGCGCCGCTTCCTGGTCGCCAGCTGCGCCACCGCCGTACCACCACCTGACCGCTCCTCGGCGCCGGCGTGCGTGAGCCCGGAACGAGCACGAAGCGCCGGCTTCGAGGCGGCGACCAGGGATGACCCCGCCTTCAATCGGGACTTCCGGCATTGCTTCAGCACGGTCAACGGGGTGCAGATGCACTACGTCATCGGCGGCACCGGACCTCAGACGGTGGTACTGCTGCATGGCTGACCAGAGAGCTGGTTCGAGTTCCGGGATGTGATGCCGCAACTTCTGGCTGGCCGCACGGTGATCGCGCTCGAGCTGCCCGGCATGCACTGGCTGCTCGAAGAACGCCCCGAGCGGGTCATCCTCGAAACGAACGCCCTGTACCCGGCGGGTTAGGGGGTGGCCCGCCGGCCCGACGACGCAGCACGGCGCCGAGCGCGTCGAGTGCCGCCTTGAGCTCGACGGCTGGCGGGAACCCGAACCCGAGCCGGAACACCCGCGCCTCGTCCCCGAACCAGGCCCCGTTGGCGACGCGGACGCCCTCGTCGCCGAGCGCCCGATAGAAGGGCTCGACATCGCTGTCGGCGAAGGCCGACGGTCGCAGGCGCACACAGCAGATCGAGCCCGCGTCGGGCCGTACCCACTCGATGAACGCGTCGTGCTCCGCCACCCAGTCCGCTGTCGTCCCGATCGCCGCCGCCAGCCGCTCCCGGCGTTCGGACTGGACGGAGTCCAGCCGCTCGAACATCCGCAATGCCAGCTCCTCGCTGACCGACGAGCAGGTCAGCACGGTGTTGAACTTGCCAACGACGAGCCTCTCCACGAGCGACCGATCGCGGCTGATCGCCCAGCCGATGCGTAGTCCGGCCGCGCCGTGGCATTTCGACAGCGAGGCTACGGAGATCACCCTCGGGTCGAGCTCGACGGCGCTGGGCTGGGTCGCCGTGTCGCCGTATGTGGCCTCGCGATAGGTCTCGTCCATGATCAGGAATGCGTCCGGCGCGGTCTCGGCAATGATCGCCAACACCCGCTCGACGGTCGCCGGGGGGAGCGCGACCCCGGACGGGTTCTGCGGCGAGGCGAGGCTGATCAGTTTCGTCGCGGGAGTGAGGTGCTCGCGCAGCCGCTCGGGGTCGAGCCGATAGCCGTCCGCGAAGGACAGTGGGAGCACCCGCACGGCGGCGCCGACGGCATCCAGCGCGTTGCGGGCCATCGGGAACAGCGGCGTCACCGTGACCACCTCGTCGCCGGGGTCGCACAGCGTGAAGGCGATGAGGAACAGGGCGTGCATGCCGCCGACGGTCACCACGACATCCCCGGCGTCCACGCCGTGCGCGGCCGCAATCGCGGCGCGCAGCCGCGGATCGCCCGCCGCGGTGCCGTAGCCGAGCGCCAGCCCGGAGAGCTCCCCGCCGGAGAGCTCCGCACCGGAGAGCAGCTCGCCGAGCAGCAGGTCCGGCCCCACACTCTCGGCCAGGTCGTGCCGAGGCGACGGCCCGACCAGCGAAACGATGTCGTTGTCAGGAAAGCGGTGCACGCGGCCCATGGCGATCAGCGTGCGACATCGCGGGTGGCGGTCACAGAGCCAATGAGCCAAAATTGGTCTGGCAATGGAGCCAATCGAACTGAGCGAGCGTCTGGGGCGCTGGTCGTCCGCCCGGGGGCCGCTCTACGTGCTGCTCGCCGCCCGGATGCGCGAGCTGATCGACGACGGTGAGCTGTCCCCGGGCGTACTGCTGCCACCGGAGCGCACCCTCGCCGGTGTGCTGGCCGTCGGGCGGTCCACGGTGGTGGCCGCGTACGAGCAGCTGCGTGCCGACGGCCGGATCGTGCGCCGGCAGGGCAGCGGCACCCGGGTCGCGGGCGAGCCGCGCACGGCCGGCGCCGCACTCACCACCGCGCCGATGTTCCTGCACCACCTGGAGTCGCGTACCGACGACGTCATCCTGTTCGCCTGCGCGGCCCCCCACTCGCCGCCGCCCGAGGTCGCGCAGGCGTATGCCCGCATCGTGCCCGAGCTGGCCGACCTGGCCGGCGACATCGGCTACTACCCGAGCGGGCATCCGCGCCTGCGCACCGCGATCGCCGAACGCTGCACGCGTCAAGGGATCCCGACGACACCCGATCAGATCCTGGTCACCAACGGCGGCCAGCAGGCCCTCTCGCTGATCGCCGCCGGGTTCGTGACGCCGGGTGATCGGGTGCTGGTGGAGGCGCCGACCTATCCCGGCGCGCTGGAGGCGTTCCGCGAAGCGGCGGCGGTGCTGCGACCGCTGCCGGTGGGGCTCGTCGGGTTCCCGGACGCCGTGCGCGCGCACCGGCCGACGCTGGCGTATCTGATTCCCCGGTTCCACCACCCGACCGGATCCGTCCTGCCCGCGTCCGACCAGCGGCGGATCGCGGCCGTGGCCGCCGCCGAGGGGGTGCCGGTGGTGATCGACGATGTCGCGGCCGAGCTGGGCTTTCCGGGCTCGCAGGTGCCGCCGGTGCCGCTGGGCGACGCGGTCATCACGGTGGGATCGCTCAGCAAGG
>Ga0193743_1000940_pt1 | contig 22329 bp, 18 predicted proteins | sample L2c2metaG_FD_143038 | JGI IMG/M metagenome (GOLD analysis project Ga0193743, IMG submission 143038) | Soil microbial communities from a riparian zone of the East river system, Colorado, United States - L2c2 | ecosystem: Environmental > Terrestrial > Soil > Riparian zone | place: USA: East River... | reverse complement strand
GAAACGAGCCAGCTCGAAGGTCAGCTTCTTGCCGCGGGCCTGCAGATCGTCGGGGTGGAAGCCGACGCTGCTCTGAATGGTCATGCGGCCGTCGTCGGGGAGGACGTCGAAGCAGCTCTTGAAGAAGTCGTCGTAGCGCTCGAAGCCGAAGTGCTCGAAGGCCTCGATCGACACGATGCGGTCGACGGGCCGCTTGAACTGCTCCCAGCCCTCGAGAAGGACCTCGTGGGTGCGCGGGCTGTCGAGCTTGTCGAGCAATTGGTTGCAGTACGCCTGCTGGTTTCTGCTCAGCGTCAGGCCGATGACGTTGACGTCGTACTTCTCCATCGCCCGCTGCAGCGTCAAGCCCCACCCGCAGCCGATCTCGAGCAGCGTCATGCCGGGCTTGAGGTCCAGCTTCTCGAGGTGCTGGTCGACGTTGGCGATCTGCGCCTCGGAAAGCGTGACGGTCGGCCCGGTGAAGTAGGCGCAGCTGTACTTGCGGGTCGGATCCTGGAACACGCCGAAGAAGTCGTCGGACAGGTCGTAGTGAGCCTGGATGTCCTCGAAATGAGGCTCCAGGTCCTTCGTGCCGGTGGAGTTGTCAGACATGTTTCTCCTGCTTGGCCTTCCCTTGCTGATACAGCCGCCGCCGATCCCAGACGGTTCTTGCTGTGACCGTACCGTGGCGCGGTCCATCGACATGCCAACTAGCGTCTCAAGCCGTAAACCCTAGCGTTTACCGAGCGGTCGACTCCAATTCGGCGGCGTTCGCTGGCGCGACTACTTGGCCAAGGTGAACTGATGGACGTCGATGTAGCCGATGCGGAAGCCCTTCGCGCAGCCCGTCAGATAGTGCATGTACCGGTCGTAGACCTCTTGGGACTGGATCGCGATGGCCTCGTCTTTGTGTGCCTCCAGCGCGGCGGCCCAGGTGTCCAGCGTCCGCGCGTAGTGCGCCTGCAACGACTGAGTCCGGGTCAGTTTGAATCCGGCCGGAATCGCGAACTCCTCGACCTTCTCGACCGACGGCAGCCGTCCGCCGGGGAAGATCTCGGTCAGGATGAACTTGACGAAGCGGGCCACGTCGAAGGTCAGTGGCATGCCGCGTTCGGTCATCTGCGTCAAAAGCAGCGCCGTGATCGTGTGCAGCAACATCACGCCGTCGGCCGGTAGCACCCGGTAGGCCATCGCGAAGAAGTCTTCGTAGCGGTCGAAGCCGAAGTGCTCGAAGGCGCCGATCGAGACGATCCGGTCGACCGGCTCGTCGAACTGCTCCCAGCCTTGAAGCAGGATTCGCTTGGTGCGGGGGCTGTCCGAGTCGGCGAACAACTTCTCGACGTGCGCCTTCTGATTCTCGCTCAGGGTCAGTCCGATGACGTTCACGTCGTACTTCTCGACGGCCCGCAGCATCGTCGAGCCCCACCCGCAGCCGATGTCCAGCAAGGTCATGCCGGGCTCGAGGCCCAGCTTGCCCAATGCGAGGTCGATCTTGGCGAGCTGCGCTTCCTCGAGCGACATGTCCTCGCGCTCGAAGTAGGCGCAGCTGTAGGTCTGCGTCGGATCGAGGAACAACCGGAAGAACTCGTCGGACAGGTCGTAGTGCGCCTGAACGTCGTCGAAGTGTGGTTTGAGGTTGTTCCTACGTGCCGTCTTGGCCATGATGGAATTGCCTTTCTGGCTGGTCAGCGGCAGGCCGGAATCGACGATGACTCCCCCGCGCCCTGCTGCAGTCGCGATCTGATGTTACCTGCTGGGGCAACGCAACCCGAATTGAAGTCAGCGCCACTGCTCACGGAACTTCAGCAAATGTGGTCTTGAGTTCGCCGACGATGTCGTCCCACAACGGTTCGGGCAGGTCGTGTCCCATGCCGTCGAAGAGCACCAACCGAGCTCGCCGGATGGACTTCGCAACGGCGCGGCCCCCGCTCGGGCGCATCAACTTGTCCGCGCGGCCGTGGATCACCACCGTCGGCGCAGTGATCAGCTTGTCGTAGTGCACCAGGCTGCCGCTGCCCATGACGGCGCTGAAGTGACGGGCCACGCCGGCGGGGTAGTAGGACCGGTCGTAGCCCTCGGCCGCGTCGGCGATCACCTTCTCCTCGGAGGCGGGGTATCGCGGGCTGCCGATGATCCTGGCAACCGCCACCGCGTTGGCGATGGTCCCCTCGCGCGACGTGTCCTTCGGCCGGGTGGTGATGGCTCGGAGTTGCTTGGGGCCGGGTGGCGGCAGCAGCGCCTGGTTGTTGCTCGAGAAGATCACCGCCAGCGTCTTGGTGCGGTGCTGGTATTGGGCCGCGAAGATCTGGGCAATCATGCCGCCCATCGAACCGCCGACGATGTGCGCCTTCTCGATCTGAAGGTGGTCGAGCAGCGCGGCGGCGTCGTCGGCCATGTGCTCCAGCGTGTACACGGCTGCGCTGGGCCTACCCAGGTAGGAGCGCGCCATCCGCGGGAGCAACTTCGCGCCGGTGTGCCTGCCCTCGACCTTGCTGGACAGCCCGACGTCGCGGTTGTCGTAGCGGACGACGCGCAACCCCTGATTCACCAGGCGCTCGCAGAATCCGGTGCGCCACAACAGGAGTTGCGCGCCCAGGCCCATGATGAGCAGGACGGCCGGGTCATTCTCCTCGCCCATGTCCTCGTAGTAGATGTCCAGATCGCCCGATCGCGCGGTGCCCGTACGAACCTCCACGGCCTCAGACCTCGAGCTCGTCGGTGTGTTCTCGGGAAACCTCGACCATGAAGTTGGCGAAGTACCCGGTCAGCTGCGGGTCGGACATCATCTGCCACTTCGGCGCCAACAGCTTCATGTAGCGCTCGACGTAGAGGAACTGCTTGCCGATGAGCACCAGCTCGCGCGGCAGCTTGACGTCGTAGGCGTCGGCCAACGTCGAGAGCTGCTTGCCGATCTCGGCGTAGCTCATGTCGCCCAGCGTCGACATGGTCAGCGGAGTGGCGAACTTCTCCAGATCCTTGGCGGCCTCGGCCTCCGGTTTCACGTTGCCGACGGCGCCCATCAGCACGACGATCTTGCCCGCCGCGGCGTGGTCCTTCGTGACCAGCAGGGCGTACACCAGCTCGCGCAGCAGCCATCGGGTGCGTGGGTCGACGCGGCCCATGATGCCGAAGTCGAAGAACACGATCTTGCCGTCGTCGTCGACGTAGAGGTTGCCTGCGTGCAGGTCGCCGTGGAACAGCCCGTGTCGCAGCCCGCCCTCGAACACGCTGAACAGCAACGCCTTCACCAGTTCGGTGCCGTCGAAGCCTGCCTTGCGGATGGCCGCCACGTCGTCGATCCGGACGCCCTGGATGCGCTGCATCGTCAGGACCTTCGCGGTGGTCAGGTCCCAGTAGACCTGAGGTACCCGGATGTTCTTGCCGAGCGGCGAGGCATGCATGTGCGACACCCAGGCGTCCATCGACTGCGCCTCGAGCCGGAAGTCGAGTTCCTCGGCGAGGTTGTCGGCGAAGTCGGCGACGACGTCCTGGGCGGACAGCCGGCGGCCCAGCTTGGCCAGCTCGACGAGTTGGGCGCCGCGCTTGAGGATCTGCAGATCGGCGGCGACGCGACGGCGGATCCCCGGCCGTTGGATCTTGACCACGACCTCCTCGCCGGAGTGCAGCGTCGCGTAGTGCACCTGGGCGATGGACGCCGACGCGAACGGCTCGTCGTCGAACGTGGCGAACAGATTCGACGGGTCGTCGCCGAGTTCCTCCTTGAACAGCTTGTGCACTTCGTTCGTGTCGGCGGGCGGCACCCGGTCGAGCAGACTGCGGAACTCCTTCGACATCTGCTCGCCGAACGCGCCGGGACTCGAGGCGATGATCTGGCCGAACTTGACGTACGTCGGGCCCAGATCGGAGAACGTCTGGGGGATCTGCTTGAGGACCTTCTGCTGCAGTGAACCGCGTCCCATCAGTTTGGTGACGACCCGTGCGCCGGTGCGGGTGATCTGCCATCCCGTCACGCCGATGCGGGCGGCTTCGACTGGCAACGGCACCCGATCCAGTCGGGCTACCTCGCGGTGCTTGGTTTTCGGGGGCGGAGTACTCATACCTGCAGTGTCTCAAAAGCAGAGGTGAGGGGAAAAAGGTGTGGACTGGGTCACACCGAACTGGTGGCGAAGCCACGCTCGACCTCGGCGCGGCTGAGGACCGGTATTGGGGTAGCCGGCCAGGCGTCTGCCACACCCGCCACTCGAGTCGCCTCGGTCACTCGAGTCACCCCGGCCACTCAGGTCACCCGAACGGTGGGGATGGCCCTTTGCCCACCTCGCAGCGACTTTCGATGGCGAAGCCGCAGACACCCCACGGCTGACGATTGACTGTGCGCCCAGGGCGGTGGTTACTCGCACTTCCACGCCCTCATCGCACAGTCGATCTCACGGCAGCGGACTCATGTGGCCACGGGGTTCGTGCCGAAGTTCTCCGTCAACACGCCGACCATCGGCCGCCACACCTGCTGAGGAAGGTCGTGGCCCATGCCGTCCACGACGACGAAGCGTGCCCCGTCGATGATGCGGGCGAGGTTGCGGCCGTTGCGGGTTCGCACCATCGGGTCCTCGGAGCCGTGGATGACCACCGTCGGCGCGTCGATCCGCCGGGTGAACCGCAGCAGGCTGCCCGTGCCCAGAATCGCGTCGAACTGCCGGAGACCACCTTGCGGGTAGTCGCTGCGCGCGGTCAGATTCTCGACGCGAGTGCGCAGCTGCTCGTCGGACGGCAGGAAGTTGGGACCGTTGATCACCGCGATGTTGCGGACCTCGAAGGCGAGCTTGTCCTCCGGCGGAGCGTCCTTGGCCGGCGGGTCGAACGCCAGCTTGATCACCCGCCAGCGCGGCAGCGCCGACAACGGCTTGCCCGAACTCGTCATCAGTAGCGCCAGCGAGGCGACCCGGTCGGGATGGCTGCCCGCGAGCACCTGCGCGATCATCCCGCCCATGGACGCGCCGACGACGTGCGCCCGGTCGATCCGAAGATGGTCGAGGAGGCTGCGGGCGTCTTCGGCCATGTCAACGAGCGTGTACGGCACCGGGCTGCTGCGCCCGAGCGCGTATCGGACGACGCGGGCGTACACCGACCCGTCGGCCTTCTGCCCGGCCATCTTCGTCGACAGGCCGATGTCGCGGTGGTCGTAGCGGATCACCCGAAACCCGCGCTCGATCAACAGCTCGCAGAACCCGTCCGGCCACATCGGCAGCTGCGCACCGACGCCCATGATGAGCAGGACGGGCGGGCCTGCGGGATCGCCGAGGTCCTCGTAGAACAACTCGATGGGGTCTGATGGGTCCCCGCAGGCGGCCGTTCCGCTCCGGGTTCGCATCACCCATTTCTACCTGGTGGTTGCCGCCGGCTACGCGGCCGGTTTCCATGGCTTGATCCAGTCGGTCTCCGGCGAACCCTCCAGGCCCGCGATCAGGTCGTACATCGTTGCGCCGTCGATGGATTCGCGGATGATGTCGGCGTGGCCCGCGTGTCGGGCCAGCTCGTTGAGCAGGTGGAAGGCCACCCAGCGCACCGACCAGAAGTCGATGTCGGGCGGAAACCACGGCGCATCCCGCGGCACGGGTATGGGCGTGTCCAGGTCGGCCTCGTCGAAGATCCGCAGCGTCTCGGCGTTCTGTGCCTTCAGTGCGGCCAACAACTGGTCGAGCGTTTCGTCCTCGCGCATCGTGTGCTCGTCCTGATACTCCGCGACGATTTCGTCCATTGGGCGTTCGTCCTTCGGCGGCACTTCCGGCGCCGACTCGACTCGTTGCATCCAGCCCTTCTGCACGCCGGTGGCGTGCTTGACCAGACCGCCGATGGACAGGCTGCTGACCGACGGGGTGGACCGCGCCTGCTCGTCGGTCAGCCCGTAGGCGACGGCGAAGAAGGCGCTCTGGTGGAATGCGAGGAATTCGCGGAGGGTGTCGCGTTCGTCGTCAACCGGTGAGGCGAGAGCGGGCATGGTCAGTTCTCCTTCTTGTCGGTGGTGTGCGTGTAAAGGTCTCGTAGCAGCGCGATTTCGGCGCCGTGATGAATGACTTCGCGGTTGATGTGCAGCACGAGGTCGAGCATCGGCTTGTCGGCCCACGGTCCTTCGGCGGGGCCGATCGGTTTCGCGAGGTCGTCGGTCGTCAGGTGCTGTACGCCCGACATCCAGTCGGCATAGGCGTCGTCCAACTGGCGCAGGGCGGTCGCGGCGTCTCCTGCGTAGTCCCAGGTCTCGTAATCGGCGGGCGGACCGTCGAAGTGCGTGTGCGCGCGCATCGCCAGGACTCCGACGATGACGTGGGCCATCCGCCAGGCGATCGTGGTGAACGGCTCCGGCTTCGGGGGCGGGAACGCGAAGTCGATGGCACCGTCGGGGTGCACGGTCCAGCAGTCCGGCACCGGCTCCCAGAAGTACTCGTCGTCGGTGAGGCCGTCGAGGCGCGGGCGCAACTGATTCCGCCAGTGCCAGTCGAGCTGATCGGCCAGTTGAGTGGTCAGGTGTGCTGTCGTCGTACTCATGAGATGAGCGTGTCACCCATATAGGACAGGATCGGTCCTAAGAGTGAGGCAGACTCTTGGCATGTCCCAAACGACCAGCCGGGTGCTTCAGCTGCTCGGTCTGTTGCAAGGGCGACGGGTGTGGACGGGCGAGGAGCTGTCCGACCGGCTCGGCGTCACCACCCGCAGCGTGCGTCGCGACGTCGAACGCCTGCGTGACCTGGGGTATCCCGTGCACGCCAGCAAGGGGCACGGCGGCGGCTATCAGCTCGGTGCGGGTGCGGCGTTGCCGCCGCTGCTGCTCGATCCCGACGAGGCCGTCGCCATGGCCGTCTGCCTGCGATTGGCGGCGGGAGGCAGCGTGGCGGGCGTGGGGGAGTCGGCGCTGCGGGCGCTGTCCAAGCTCGACCAGGTGATGCCCGCACGGCTGCGGTCACAGGTGTCGGCGGTGCACGACACCACCGTGACGTTGACGTCCAATCAGTCGGACTCGCCCGTGGAGCCCGACGTGCTGATGACGCTGGCGCGCGCCAGCCGCGACCACGAACACGTCAACGCCGGTTACGTCGATCTCCACGGCAACGCGACGCAACGCCGGCTCGAGCCCTATCAGCTGGTCACCACCGGTCGCCGCTGGTACCTACTGGCCTACGACCGCGACCGCGAGGACTGGCGCAGCCTGCGGTTGGACCGCATGGCCGATGTGCGGGCACTCGGCAGCACGTTCACCCCGCGCCAGGCACCCGACGCCGCCACCTACGTGCGGCGGTCGATCTCGTCCTCGCCGTATCGGTTCACGGCGCGAGTCCGCTACCACGCAGCGCAGGAACAAATCGCACAGGTGTTCTCACCGACATCGGTCGAGATCGAGCCCGACGGAGCGGACGCGTGCATCGTCACCACCGGAGCCGACGACCCCGAGCGGATGGTCCTGTACCTGGGCATGCCGGGGTATGAGTTCGAGGTCCTCTCGCCGCCCGAGGTGGTCGAAGCCGTCCATTCGGTCGCCGATCGCCTCCGCCGCGCGGTCGCGCGAACGTAGGGTTTGGCCGATTCAGCGTCGCGGTCCCAGGTGACGTCGCGGTACCCGCCTGGTGCGGCGGTCGGCCGCCGAGGCATGCCAGCGCAGGCGCAGCAGAAGAACGCGGCGGTGGGCCTGGAACGACAGCGACAACGGGTCGCGCCACGCGGGCGCTCCCCTCGGCGGTCTCAGGTCGTCATTCACAGTGATTCCACTGTGACACGAGTTCGGACTATCGGCAGCCGACGCACGGGGTCGACGGGCTGTCGGTGAAATGAATTGCTGCCCAATGACACCGCTACGAATGTCGACGCGTGTTCAGACCGAATTCGCCTCCACGGCGGCAGCTTGCGAACGTACAGTGCGGACATGCCGGTTGAGCTGATCTCCGCGGAGTCGACGGAGCTGTTCACCGGACCCCGGGATGAGCCGCGTCAGGTCGTGCGGGTTTTCTACACCGGCTGCGTCGAGCCGACGGCGGTGCGGGTGGTCGGCGATGGCCTCGAGACCGTCGATTCCCCCGTCGCCGAGCCCGGTGACGGCTCGGTCGAGGTCTCGGTGCGGGTGGCCGACGCGGCCGTCGGTGACCGGCTCACCGCGCGGGCCGTCGCCGCGAACTCCCAGGTCGCCTTCGACTTCACCGTCGCCGCACCCGGCTGGACGATGTTCATGGTTAGCCACTTCCACTACGACCCGGTGTGGTGGAACACCCAAGCCGCCTACACCAGCCTGTGGACCGAGGACCCACCCGGTCGCTGCCGCCAGACCAACGGTTTCGACCTGGTCCACGCCCACCTCGAAATGGCAAGGCGGGAAACCGAATACAAGTTCGTCCTGGCCGAGGTCGACTACCTCAAGCCGTTCTGGGACACCTCCCCGCGGGACCGTGCCGACCTGAGGCGGCTGATCGCCGAGGGTCGCGTCGAGGTGATGGGCGGCACGTACAACGAGCCGAACACCAACCTCACCAGCCCCGAGACCGCGATCCGGAACTTCGTGCACGGGTTCGGCTTTCAGCGCGACGTCATGGGCGCCGACCCGGCCACCGCCTGGCAACTCGACGTGTTCGGGCACGATCCGCAGTTTCCAGGGATGGCGGCCGACGCCGGGTTGACGTCCAGTTCGTGGGCCAGGGGCCCGCATCACCAGTGGGGCCCGATGGCGGGCGACGGCGATCCCGAACGCATGCAGTTCGCCAGCGAATTCGAATGGGTGGCGCCGTCGGGCCGTGGGCTGCTCACGCACTACATGCCCGCCCACTACGCGGCGGGATGGTGGATGGACTCGTCGCCGTCGCTTGCCGAGGCCGAGGCGGCCACCTACGACCTGTTCGCAGGGTTGAAACGAGTCGCGTTGACCCGCAACGTGCTCCTGCCCGTCGGCACCGACTACACCCCACCCAACAAGTGGGTCACCGAGATCCACCGCGACTGGAACGCGCGCTACACCTGGCCACGCTTCGTCTGCGCGCTGCCCCGCGAGTTCTTCGCCGCGGTGCGGGCGGAACTCGACGAGCGTGGTGGCACGCCGTCGCCGCAGACCCGGGACATGAACCCGATCTATACCGGCAAGGACGTGTCGTACATCGACACCAAGCAAGCCAACCGCGCCGCCGAACACGCCGTGCTGGAGGCAGAGCGGTTCGCGGTCTTCGCGGGCCTCCTCGCGGGCGCGACGTATCCCCATGCGGCACTGGCCAAGGCGTGGGTGCAACTGGCCTACGGTGCGCACCACGACGCCATCACCGGCTCGGAGTCCGACCAGGTCTACCTCGACCTGCTGACGGGGTGGCGCGACGCGTGGGAGCTGGGCCGAACCGCCCGCGACAACGCGCTGAGCCTGCTGTCGAGCGCCGTCGACGGCTGGGCGGTGGTATGGAACCCGTTGGTGCACAACCGGACGGACGTGGTCACCATCCACCTCGACGAGCCGTTCCGCGGCACGATCGTCGACCACGACGGCGACGCGGTGCCGACGCTGGTCGAGCACGACGGATACTCGGTCAGCTGGCTGGCGCGTGACGTGCCGTCGCTGGGGTGGCGGGCCTACCGGCTCGGTGACGACCCATCGACCGGCTGGAAGCCGTTCGACGGCAACGAGATCGGCAACGGGACGTACCGACTGGGCGTCGACCCCGCCCGTGGGGGCGGGGTGACGTCGCTGACCGCAGCGGGCCTGCAGCTGATCGCCGACGGCCGTGTCGGCAACGAGCTGGCCGTCTACGACGAGTATCCGGCGCATCCGGAAGCCGGCGAAGGACCGTGGCACCTGCTGCCAACGGGGCCGGTGATCTGCTCGTCGGCCCACCCCGCCGACATCCAGGCCCATCGCAGCGCGCTTGGCGAGCGGCTCACCGTCCGTGGCCGGATCGACGGTCTGCTGCGCTACACCCAGACGGTGACCCTGTGGCACGGCGTCGACCGCATCGACTGCCGCACCACCATCGATGAATTCACCGGAGAGAACCGGCTGCTCCGGCTGCGCTGGCCCTGCCCGGTGCCGGGCGCGATGCCGGTCAGCGAGGTCGGCGATGCGGTGATCGGTCGTGGTTTCGGCCTGATGCACGACCACGATCCGGCGCACGCCGTCGACTCGGCGCAGCATCCCTACACCCTGGACAACCCCGCCTTCGGCTGGTTCGGGCTGTCGTCGGCCGTCCGGGTCCGGGTCGGGGAGCGCACCCGCGCCGTATCGGTGGCCGAGGTGGTCTCGCCGAACCGCGACTCGGCGACGCGCGACCTGATGGTCGCCCTGGTTCGCGCCGGTGTCACGGCGACCTGCAGCAGTGCGGACAAGCCGCGGTACGGCGACCTCACCGTCGACTCGAACCTCCCCGACACCCGGATCGCGTTGGGTGGACCGCGCGAGAACGCCTTCACCGCAGCTGTTCTCGAAGCTGCGGGCGACGCCTACACCGAGGAGCTGGCCCGCCAGCTCGAGGCCGACGGCGTCGCGCGGGTCTGGGTACCGGCCGACGCGCCACTGGCGCAACGCTGGGTGCCCGGCGCCGACCTGCGCGGTGCCCGTGCCCTGCCCGTCCTCGTCGTCGCAGGCCGTGACGGTTTCGAGTCGGCCGTGGCGGCACTCGTCGACGACCTGGCCGACGCCGAGGTGACCGTCGACCAGGATGCGCCCAGCGGGATCGACGGATTCGAGGGGCGGACCGTGGCCGTGCTCAACCGCGGCGTGCCGAGCTTCGCCGTCGACACCGACGGCACGCTTCACACGTCGCTCATGAGGTCGTGCGCCGGGTGGCCGTCGGGGACGTGGATCGACCCGCCCCGACGCACCGCCCCGGATGGGTCCAACTTCCAGCTGCAGCACTGGACGCACTCGTTCGATTACGCCGTCGTGGCCGCCGACGGCGATTGGCGCGATGCGGGGCTGCCCGCCACCAGCGCAGAGTTCGGTCAACCGCTGCTCGGGGTCGTCGGGACTGCATCGTCCGCCGGTGGACTTCCCGAGTGGGGGTCGCTGTTGGAGGTCGAACCCGCCGGTCAGATTGCACTCGGCACGCTCAAGGTGGCAGGCAATCCGATCGCGCGTGGCAGCGCCGAGCACCTCGAGGCCGAAGACGGCCTCGCCCTGCGGCTGGTCGAAACTCGCGGCCGCACAACGGACATCGTGGTTCGATCCGGCCTGCGCAACGTCGCCACACCGGAGCGTCTCGACCTGTTGGAGCAGTCGCGAGGGCCGGCCGGGGACGCGTTGCGCCTGCACGGCTACGAGATCGCCACCATGCGGGCGCGCTTGAACATGCCGCACGTGCTCGACGGCGACAAGGCCACGCTCGCGCCGGATGCCGAAGTCGCGCAACCGCTCTACGCGCGCTACTGGCTGCACAATCGCGGTCCGGCGCCGCTGGGCGGACTGCCCGTGGTCGCCCACCTGCACCCCAACGCCGAAATGGCGGAACCCGGTGCGCCAGTCCAGTTGCAGCTCACCGCCGCCAGCGACTGCAGCGACTCGGTGCTGCACGGCAGGGTACGGCTGGTCGCCCCGCCCGGGTGGACCGCCGAACCCGACGAACTGCCGTTCGTGCTTCCGCCTGGCGAGCATCTGGAAGCGACCGTCGAGCTGACGATGCCGACGGACGTGACGGCCGGTCTCTACCCGGTGCGCGCCGAACTCGCGGTCACCGGCAATGCGCCGATCCCCGCGTCATGGCGCCAGGTGGTCGAGGACGTGTGCGTGGTGTCAGTCGGCGAGACCACCGATCAGATGCTCCGACTGCTCGCCGAACCGCAGGCCGTCGCCGTCTCCGCGGGCGAGGCGGCCACACTCAGCGTCACCGTGGGCACCGACGCATACGCCGACCTCGCGGCGGAGGCGCACCTGATCAGCCCGTGGGGGACATGGGAATGGTTGGGGCCCTGCGTCATCGGCGCGGAGATACCGGCGCGGGGATCCGTCGTTCTCGACTTCGCGGTGGCACCCCCGCCCTCGGTGCAGCCAGGAGAGTGGTGGGCGCTGATCCGGATCGCCAGCGCCGGCCACCTGCTCTACACACCCGCGGTGAAGGTGACCGTCCGATGAACGAGCACGTGGCCGCCACGGTCAGTGGGCGCCCGGTGTTGGTCAGGGACGTCGACCAGCGCGAAACACGCCTTCGCGCCTCGATGTTGGCCGCCGCACTACCGCGCGCCGGCACCAGCGAAGGGCGGCAACTGCGGCGGTGGCTCACCCAACTGCTCGTCACCGAACGGGTCGTGGCCGCCGAGGCCGCCGCGCGCGGAGTCACCGCCGACGGAGCGCCGACCGAGGACGAACTGCTGCCCGACATGGCCGCCCGCCTCGAGATCGGCAGCGTGGCGGCATCGGCGCTGGAAGATCCGATGGGCCGAGCGTTGTACGCGCACGTCACCGCCGACATTCAGGTCAGCGACACCGACGTCGAGGATTACCACGCGCGCAACCCCTTTCGCTTCGCTGCGCCCGCCCCGGCAGTCGGGGGTTGGCACCGCCGCGCCGCCGCCCCCGCGCTCGCCGACGCCCGGCGGGCCATAACCGAGCATCTGCTGGCGGCCGCCCGTCGCCGCAGCTTTCGCGTCTGGCTCGACGCCCGGCGCGCGGCGCTGGTCGAACTGGCGCCGGGTTACGAACACCCCGGCGATCCCCGTCAGCCCGACAACACCCACAAACACTGATGAGCGAACTCACCCTCGCGCTCGACGTCGGCGGCACCAAGATCGCCGCCGGCCTCGTCGACGCCGACGGCACGCTGGTGCACCGCGCTCAGCAGCCCACTGCGGAAGGCGACGCCGAGGCGGTGTGGGCGGTGGCGGAGGCACTGATCGTCGAGGCGTTGCAGAAGGCAGGCGGCGACGTTGCCGGGGTCGGGATTGCCTCCGCGGGGCCCATCGACCTGCCCAGTGGGACCGTCAGCCCGATCAACATCACTGAATGGCAACGGTTTCCGATCGTCGAACGGGTGGCCGCCGTCACCGGAGGCCCGGTGCGGCTGGCCGGTGACGGATTGTGCATGGCAATGGGCGAGCGGTGGCGCGGCGCGGGCCGGGGCGCGCAGTTCCTGCTCGGCATGGTGGTGTCCACCGGCATCGGCGGCGGGCTGGTTCTCGACGGCGCCCCATATGACGGGCGCACCGGCAACGCCGGTCACGTCGGCCACGTCGTCGTCGAGCCCGACGGTGGACCGTGCACCTGCGGTGGTCGCGGTTGTGTCGAGACCGTCGCGTCGGGCCCGCATCTGGCCCAGTGGGCCCGCGAGCACGGCTGGGACGCCCCTGCGGAGGCCGACGCCAAGGAACTCGCCGACGCCGCCAACGCGGGCGATCCCGTGGCGCTGTCGGCGTTCCGGCGCGGGGGGACCGCAGTGGCCGCGACGATCGCCTCGGTGGCAGCGGTGTGCGACCTGGACCTGGTGGTCATCGGCGGTGGCGTGGCCAAGTCGGGTGCGTTGTTGTTCGACCCGTTGCGCGAGGCGCTGACGACCTATGCGGGCCTGGACTTCATCCGCGGGCTGCGGGTGCTGCCCGCCGAACTCGGGGGTGACGCCGGCCTGGTCGGCGCGGCGGCCCTGGTGAACCCACCGCCCTGATTGTTCGTGGACGGCGGGAACCTGGACCTACTAACGTAAGTAGTAGGGGGTGGCATGCGGATCTTCATTACCGGCGGCACCGGGGCGATCGGCGGTCACGCGGTTCCCGCACTGGTTCGCGCCGGCCACTCGGTGACGGGACTGGCGCGGTCCGACACGGCAGCCGATGACTTACGTCGGCATGGCGCGACACCCGTCGACGTGTCGATCTTCGACCGCGACCGCCTGGCGTCGGCCTTCGCCGGTCACGAAGCGGTGATCAACCTCGCGACCGCGCTACCACCGAGCCGGGCGGCGATTCGGCGGTCGGCCTGGGCGCCCTGTGAACGCCTGCGCAGCGAGGGTTCGGCGGCGGTGGTCGATGCGGCGCTCGCTGCGGGCGTCCGACACCTGCTGCAGGAGTCCGTCGTGATGATCTACGCGGATGGCGCCGATGGCTGGCTCGACGAGGACGCCCGCGTCGATCGCTATCCGATGGCTCTCGGCAACCATGCGGCGGAGGCCAGTGCACGCCGATTCGCCGAAACCGGCGGAACGGCAACGATATTGCGGTTCGGCCTGTTCTACGGCCCGGGATCGGCGCAGACCGAGGAGATACTGGCGGTGGCTCGTCGGCACATCGGGTTCATGCCAGGGCGGCCGTCCGCCTACCTGTCGTCGATCCACCTCGCCGACGCCGCAGGGGCCGTTCTCGCCTGCCTGGATGCGCCGGGCGGCGTCTACAACGTCGTCGACGACGAGCCACTGACGAAAGCCGGCTACGCGAAGGCGTGCGCCGACGCCGTGGCGACCCGACCGTGGCTGCGTCTACCGGGCACGTTGGGACTGCTGCTCGGCGACCGGCTCACGTCGCTGACGCGGTCACTTCGGGTTAGCAATGGGCGACTCCGATTGGTCACGGAGTGGCGGCCTCGCTATCCGAGCGCCAGAGAGGGCTACCTCGCGATGGCCGGCGACTGACGCGGCCGACTCGTCCGGCGTCGAGACGTCTTGCGCTCCATGTGCTTTCGGCCCCACCCGCACAGGCTCTCCAGTACCGGTGCCAAGGTCATGCCGTACTCCGAGATGGAGTAGTGCACACAGGGCGGCACCGTCTGCGCATCGTGGCGGTCCAGGATGCCCGCGTCGACGAGCTCGTGCAGATGACGGATGAGCATGCGCTCGGTGATGTCGGGGATGCTGCGGCGTAGCTCGGCGGTACGCATCGGGCCGTCGAGCAGCCGCCACAGGATGGTGCCCTTCCACCGACCGTCGATCACCGTCAGCGCCGTATCGATCGGGCACTCGTTGATGCCCTTCTTCGAAACCGCCACCACACCTCCCGGCGCTCTGCACTGCCAAATTTGTCAGTACCTTGTTTTCTGTCAGCATACCGAGCAGGGTCGACGCCGTGACCAAATTGATCGAAATCGCCGCACTGGTGCTGGTGGGCCCGCTGGTCGGCGTCGAGTTCGGGGTGGCCGCCTTCACCAACCCGATCGTCGCGAAGCTGCCCGACGCCGCGTACCGCCAAGTCCGTAGCGGCGGGAGTCGATTGCTGGGCGCGGTGATGCCGTTCTGGTACATCGGCGCACTGGTGGTGCTCATCGCCGAGGCGGTGTTGTTCCGCAACGCCCTCGTGATCGGCGCGGCCGCGCTGATGGCGGCTGCCGTACTGCTGTCGGTGACGACGCTCGTTCCGATCAACAACCGGATCGCCCGACGGCAGACGGATGCGGACGTCTTGCGCGAACTGGCGGCCCGATGGGACCGGTTGCACTGGCTGCGGGTCGCGCTCCTCGCCGCCCTTTGGGTACTGCTGGTGCTGGCCGCCGTCTGACCGGACCGGATGGCGCGAGCAGACACATAAGTGCCCTGTTGCGCAATGAAAAGGGCACTTATGCGTCTGCTCGCCGGAGTTGGGGGCGTTTTGGCTGATCGGGGAGTGGCGCGCTATTCTTGACGCGTTCCACCGAAGACCGTCGGTCACCGAGAAATCGGTTGAAGGTCCGGGATTGTCCGGGCGGCCCACGCAGGAGGACGAGGTAGTTGCATTCTTGCGCGCCCCGGCCACTATGCGTCGGGGCGTTCGTCATTTCTCGGCCCCTCGTGTCGGTCCGCGGTGAAACACCCGAAACCATCCACGAGGAGGCATGCATGGCCAAGGCTGACAAGGCCACCGCGGTCGCTGACATCGCCGAACAGTTCAAGGAGGCGACGGCCACCGTCGTCACCGAGTACCGCGGGCTGACGGTTGCCAACCTGGCCGAGCTCCGACGCTCGCTCAGCGGTTCCGCCACCTATTCCGTCGCCAAGAACACCTTGGTGAAGCGGGCAGCCAGCGAGGCCGGTATCGAAGGCCTCGACGAACTGTTCGCCGGCCCCACCGCGATCGCGTTCATCAAGGGCGAGCCCGTTGATGCCGCCAAGGCGATCAAGACCTTCGCCAAGGATCACAAGGCGCTGATCATCAAGGGCGGCTACATGGACGGTCGCGCGCTGACCGTCGCCGAAGTCGAGCGCATCGCGGACCTCGAGTCGCGCGAGGTGCTGCTTGCCAAGCTGGCCGGCGCGATGAAGGCCAAGACCAGCCAGGCCGCGGCGCTGTTTGCGGCCCCGGCATCGCAGGTCGCCCGCCTCCTCTTCGCGCTGCAGGAGAAGAGGGCCGCAGAAGCGCCCGCCGAGGCATCGGCGCCCGCCGAAGCAGAAACATCGGCGCCCGCCGAAGCAGAAGCACCGGCGCCCGCCGAAGCAGAAGCACCGGCACCCGCCGAAGCAGAAGCACCGGCATCCGCCGAATAAGCACTACCCAAACCCCACCAAGCAAGTAAGTAAGGAAGGACCACACCATGGCCAAGCTCAGCACCGAAGACCTGCTCGACGCGTTCAAGGAACTGACCCTGTTGGAGCTCTCGGAGTTCGTCAAGGCGTTCGAGGAGACCTTCGACGTCACCGCGGCCGCTCCCGTAGCCGTCGCCGCCGCGGCAGGCGCTGCCGCCCCGGCCGAGGCCGCCGAGGAGCAGACCGAGTTCGACGTCATCCTCGAGGGTGCCGGCGAGAAGAAGATCGGCGTCATCAAGGTCGTCCGCGAGATCGTGTCCGGCCTGGGCCTCAAGGAGGCCAAGGATCTGGTCGACGGCGCTCCCAAGCCGCTGCTCGAGAAGGTCAACAAGGACGCCGCCGAGGAGGCCAAGACCAAGCTCGAGGCCGCAGGCGCTTCGGTCACCGTCAAGTAGGTTCAGCTACGAGAGGCCCCCGGCAACGGGGGCCTCTTCGTATCTACAGCCACCCGGCCGTGCCAAGTGAGCCCGCCAGCTCGTCGGGTGTATCTCCCAGGGCGACAAGTAAATTGCCCACCGTTGCGCCGAGCACCGGGCCGACCGCGGAGCCGTCGCTGCCGAAATAGTCCGCCAGCTCGAGCATCACGAAGCCGTGGATCGTCGTCCACAATTGCGCCGCGGTCGCGATTACGGCCTGTGCGTCATCGGCTGAACCGGCCGTGATCCGCCCGGCCAGCATCGAGCGGTGGACGATGTGCAGCAGCTGGCCGAATGCGGCGTACTCGGCGCGGATCTCGTCGACCGTCATCGTCAACAGATTGCGGGCGGGCGCGTTGATGCCATGCGCGCTGGTGCTGCCGAACATCAGCCGGTACAGATGCGGACGCTCGATGGCGAACTTCCGGTAGGCGACGCCGCAGATCAGCAGGTCAGCCACCGGGTCATTGGTGTCCGGCATCGTCACCGCGACTGCGAACTGCTTGCGTCCCTCCTCCGCGACCTCGGCGATCAGCGTGCGCATGCCGCCAAAGTGCGTGTACAACGCCATCGTCGTCGTCCCCGCCGCCGACGACACCTTGCGGGTCTGCATCGCGTCGGGACCGTGATCGTCGAGTAGGCCCACGGCCGCGTGCAGCAGCTGGTCGCGCACGGTGCGGTCTGCGGGCGAACTCATCGTTGCCATGGTCTCACGCGAGGCGTATGTTCCCATAACATCGATATATCGCTGTTATGGGAGCTCGGGGGAGAATCTGATGGCCGCAGTCGCTACACGCTCATATACCGACAACCCTTACTTGGAAGATGTGTTGGCGCCGGTGGAAACAGAAGTCACCGCCGTCGATCTGGAAGTCAGCGGTGAGATTCCGCACCACCTGGACGGGCGCTACCTACGCACCTGCGCCAATCCGGTCGCCGAGGTCGACCCAGCGGTCTATCACTGGTTCTCCGGCGATGCGATGGTGCACGGCCTGGCGCTGCGCGACGGAAGGGCGCAGTGGTACCGCAACCGTTGGGTTCGCACGCCGACCGTCAGCAGGGCGCTGGCCGAGCCCAGCGCCGCTTCGGTCGATCCACGCGCCGGCATGCTCGCCTACAGCCCCAACACCAATGTGCTCACCCATGCCGGACGCACCCTGGCGCTGGTCGAAGCGGGCAACGCCAACTACGAACTCACCGACCAACTCGACACCATCGGTACCTGTGACTTCGACGGCACCCTCTACGGCGGTTACACCGGCCACCCGCACCTCGATCCCGAGACCAATGAACTGCATGCGATCTCGTACTCGTTCATGCGCGGCCGGACCGTGCAGTATTCGGTGATCGACGCGCAAGGCCGCGCCAGGCGGACCGTCGACATCGAGGTCGCGGGAGCGCCGATGATGCACGACTTCTCGCTGACCGAGAAGTACGTCGTCATCTACGACCTGCCGGTGACATTCGATGCGGCGCTGATGGTCCCGCAGACGGCGCCGCGGTGGCTGCAGCGACCGGCACGCCTGGTGTTGGAATCGCTGATCGGCCGCGTCAAGGTGCCCGGCCCGATCGCGGCGCAAATCAACCGCAACACCAAACGCGTCGACACGCTGCCGTTCGCCTGGAATCCGTCCCATCCGGCCCGAATCGGAGTCATGCCGCGCGAGGGCACCAACGCCGATGTGCGGTGGTTCGACATCGAGCCCTGCTATGTCTTCCATCCGCTCAACGCCTACTCCGAGATCCGGGACGGCGCCGAGATGCTGGTGCTCGACGTGGTGCGGAACGAGCGGATCTTCGACCGTGACCTCCGCGGTCCCAGTGATGGGCACCCCACACTCGATCGGTGGACGATCAACCTGGCCACCGGCGCCGTAGGCACCGAACGGCGCGACGACCGGACGCAGGAGTTCCCGAGGATCAACGAGACCCTTACCGGGAAGAGGCACCGCTACGGCTACACAGTGAGCGTCGCAGGCGGGTTGGTCTGGGACGACAAGCCGCACGACCTGAGGACAGGGCTGTACAAGCACGACTACGCGACCGACAGCTGCGTCACCGCAGGGCTCGACCCCGATCTGGTGGTCGGCGAGATGGTGTTCGTAGCGAACCCGGATGCCCACCACGAAGACGACGGCGTGCTGTTGGGTTTTGCCTATCACCGTGGGCGCGACGAGGGTCAACTGTTGCTTCTCGACGCGGCCAGCATGCAGGTCACGGCCACCGTGCACCTCCCGCAACGAGTGCCCATGGGATTTCACGGCAACTGGGCACCGGCCGGCTGATCGAGCAAATTTCGTACGCTCGTCTGTAAGAATGTTGTGTAGCGCCACAAAGGCCGTGGCCCCATGGCGAGTGCGCTACAGTGACTCAAGCCACAGGTGGGTGACGTGTGGCAACAGCAGCTTTGGCGGAAGGATCGCGCGTGGGCATCGGCATTCAGGTTGAGGGACTGACCAAGTCCTTCGGGCCCCAGCGAATCTGGGAAGACGTCACCTTCGAGATCCCCTCTGGTGAAGTCAGCGTGCTGCTGGGTCCGTCCGGTACCGGTAAGTCCGTGTTCCTGAAGTCGCTGATCGGGCTGCTGCGTCCCGAGCGCGGCAAGATCATCGTCGACGGCACCAACATCATCGAATGCTCCGCCAAGGAGCTCTACGAGATCCGCACCCTCTTCGGCGTCATGTTCCAGGACGGCGCGCTGTTCGGCTCGATGAGCCTCTACGACAACACCGCGTTCCCGCTTCGTGAGCACACGAAGAAGAAGGAATCCGAGATCCGCCAGATCGTCATGGAGAAGCTCGACCTGGTCGGCCTCACCGGCGACGAGACCAAGTTCCCCGGTGAGATCTCCGGCGGTATGCGCAAGCGCGCCGGGCTGGCCCGCTCCCTGGTGCTCGACCCCCAGATCATTCTCTGCGACGAGCCGGACTCCGGTCTTGACCCGGTTCGTACCGCGTACCTGAGCCAGCTGCTCATCGACATCAACGCGCAGATCGACTGCACCATCCTGATCGTCACGCACAACATCAACATCGCCCGCACCGTGCCGGACAACATGGGCATGCTGTTCCGCAAGCACCTGGTCATGTTCGGCCCGCGTGAGGTGCTGCTGACCAGTGACGAGCCCGTCGTCAAGCAGTTCCTCAACGGCCGCCGCATCGGCCCCATCGGCATGTCCGAGGAAAAGGACGAGTCGCAGATGGCCGAGGAGCAGGCCATGGCCGACGCCGGTCACCACGACGGTGGCATGGAGGAGATCGAGGGCGTGCCGCCGCAGATCCTGGCCACGCCGGGCATGCCCGAGCGCAAGGCCGTTGCCCGTCGCCAGGCCAGGGTCCGCGAGATCATGCACACTCTGCCCGCGGCCGCGCAGGAGGCGATCCGCGACGACCTCGAGGGCACGCACAAGTACGCGTCGCACTCGATGGCCGACGACACTGCGCCACGTCACCGCCACGCCGAGGACGAGTCGCCGACGGCATCCATCCCCGTCGCCAAGGAGTGACCGGTCCCGGTCGACGCGACCGGGGAGTTGAGCCGAAGTGAATCGCACGCGCGCTCTGTTGAACCGTCCTGTCACGGTCGTCGACGGCTACCTCGACGTCATGGGCGACGACCGCGTTGCCCAGACCACGACCCCTGACGGCGGTGACGATTCGTTGTTGCTCCCCGTTAGGCCCGCGATGGCGACCGCCGGTGTGGGCACCGGCAAAATCTCCACGCCAAAACCGCGTGTGAAGCCTTGACGGACGGGCCTAAACGGGCCACGCTGTTGGGCAGCATGTGTGTAAGGGTCCAGGACGCCAGCCAGCATCTAGTACCCCCCAGCACGTGGCTGTGATGGGCTTGTTGAGGAATGCGCCGTCCTGCGCTATTGTTGGACGTTGCGCTGGCTGCCTCCTGCCCACCTCACCCGCACCTGACACCGTGGTCCTAGCCTGAGCCCTGCTCAGTGATCTAGTTGCGTGCCGTGTGTCCGTGATGCGGACAGGCGAGAGCCAGCCGAACCGAAGCAGATAACGCGGCGTACGGGTCTGGCCCTTCACCAGGCATCCGATCGTCGCACGGGTGCTGGAAGGATGCATCTTGGCAGTCTCTCGCCAGAGCAAGTCAGTCGATACCACCAACAATTCCGTTCCGGGAGCCCCTGGTCGAGTTTCCTTCGCCAAGCTTCGTGAACCGCTCGAGGTTCCGGGGCTGCTGGACGTTCAGACCGACTCGTTCGAATGGCTCATCGGCTCCGACCGGTGGCGCGAAAAGGCCCTCGAGCGCGGCGAGCCCACCCCAGTCGGTGGCCTCGAAGAGGTGCTCGCCGAACTGTCGCCGATCGAGGATTTCGCGGGAACGCTCTCGCTGAGCTTCTCCGATCCGCGCTTCGACGAGGTCAAGGCACCCGTCGACGATTGCAAGGAAAAGGACCAGACGTACGCGGCCCCGCTGTTCGTCACCGCTGAGTTCATCAACAACCAGACCGGTGAGATCAAGAGCCAGACGGTCTTCATGGGCGACTTCCCGATGATGACCGAGAAGGGCACGTTCATCATCAACGGCACCGAGCGTGTCGTCGTGTCCCAGCTCGTCCGGTCTCCTGGCGTGTACTTCGACCGGTCCAAGGACAAGGCCACCGAGAACGACCTGACCAGCGTCAAGGTCATCCCGGGCCGTGGCGCATGGCTCGAGTTCGACGTCGACAAGCGCGCCACCGTCGGCGTCCGCATCGACCGCAAGCGCCGTCAGCCGGTCACCGTGCTGCTCAAGGCGCTCGGCTGGACCGCTGAGCAGATCGTGGAGCGCTTCGGCTTCTCCGAGATCATGATGTCGACGCTCGAGAAGGACAACACCGCAGGCTCCGACGAGGCGCTGCTTGACATCTACCGCAAGCTGCGCCCGGGCGAACCGCCCACCAAGGAGTCGGCGCAGACCCTGCTGGAGAACCTGTTCTTCAAGGAGAAGCGCTACGACCTGGCTCGCGTCGGCCGGTACAAGGTCAACAAGAAGCTCGGCCTCAACGCAGGCACGCCGATCACCAGCTCGACGCTGACGCCGGAAGACATCGCCACCACCATCGAGTACCTGGTGCGCCTGCACGAGGGTCAGACCACGATGACCGCTCCCGGCGGCGTCGAGGTCCCGGTGGAGACCGACGACATCGACCACTTCGGCAACCGTCGCCTGCGCACCGTCGGCGAGCTGATCCAGAACCAGATCCGGGTCGGCCTGTCCCGCATGGAGCGCGTCGTCCGCGAGCGGATGACCACTCAGGACGTCGAGGCGATCACGCCGCAGACGCTGATCAACATCCGCCCGGTGGTTGCGGCCATCAAGGAGTTCTTCGGCACCAGCCAGCTGTCGCAGTTCATGGACCAGAACAACCCGCTGTCGGGTCTGACCCACAAGCGCCGCCTGTCGGCGCTGGGCCCTGGCGGTCTGTCCCGTGAGCGCGCCGGCCTCGAGGTCCGCGACGTGCACCCCAGCCACTACGGCCGGATGTGCCCGATCGAGACCCCTGAGGGCCCGAACATCGGCCTGATCGGTTCGCTGTCGGTCTACGCACGGGT
>Ga0193743_1000939_pt1 | contig 22342 bp, 23 predicted proteins | sample L2c2metaG_FD_143038 | JGI IMG/M metagenome (GOLD analysis project Ga0193743, IMG submission 143038) | Soil microbial communities from a riparian zone of the East river system, Colorado, United States - L2c2 | ecosystem: Environmental > Terrestrial > Soil > Riparian zone | place: USA: East River... | reverse complement strand
CTTTGGTCAATTGGTAGTATTCACTATTTCCTTATCATAATGATGGGCGTCTATCACTGCTGGTTTGTGCAAGTTGTCCCACTACAGCCCCGAATCTTCCATCGTAGCTTCCCCTCGAATTTACTTCGTTCCTGTTCTGTTTCCACTTGAGTGTTTCTGGTTTTGTTCACCAAGCTGGTTGCCACTCTATTTTGAACGATTCTACAAGGTATTTGAAAGTGTAAGATAGTGATAGGCTACGAGCTCGAATGATCTTACGGTAGCCCTACATCTTGCAAGTCCAAATCATGTAAAATTATGTCCATACAATAAGAATTGACTGACTTACGACGCTTAGATTTCGGCTGTCCGAAATCTCTCAAATCTTTGATTTGAAACGGCCCAAAAAGGCAGCTTCGACAATAAGCAGCCCCCAATTTTCAGCTCAGTCTATCGAGCCATTCTCCTTTGGATAAGTTACTATTTAAGTAATCTGACTTTAAAAAATAGGTGAAATCATGAAAAATTAGCAGTAGTAAATTTTATCGATCCATTGTTCCATCGCAAGCTTGATCCAATCGAAATGAAAGTCTGCAATATTACCTTGATCACATTGTTTCACCTTCCAGTACTGGGGATGGGCAAGTGCCGATATCACCAGGTCCAAAAAGGACACGCAGCAAGCAGCGTTGGCTGCGCTCGACTCATGCTGCCCTGTTGATGACATTAGGAGATTCATCAACCATTCCTGGCAGTTTCTGGATGCTATACCGGATTCCTTTGTCAGGAAAAGCTGCCACTGGGAACAGTTTTTAAGCAAAAGGGTCATCGTACAATTTCTCAGAGCGCTATGATACACTTGGAAGCTATCGTTCACTGAACTTAGATATCATTGCAAACGGCTCGTGGGAAAAACTTGGGAGATGTGTTTTTTGACGTATTTTCCCCAATCTGAACAAGATTCTTGGAAAAAAAAAAACTATTGCCAACATATTGCTAGGGAGACGAGATATCGGACTCCGCACATTGGGCCACTGGTACAATTGCTTATATAATCTGATATCTGTTTACCAATTCCGGTATGTGGCCACTGAGCCACTCACCGTCGCCATCCACCGCGCCTCGTTGCATTTGTCCTTGTTCTCTCCCCTCAAAATCTCCCAAACCTGGTATAAAACAAAAAAACGGGCGTGCACCAATCCAAATTATTTCCATTTAAGTGGTTCCGGTGGCCCAATCCAACATGTCGGCATCCCAGGATGGCAAATGAGCGCAAGAACTGCTTGTTCGAGTAATTCGCAAAACCAGAGGAAAACCAATCCATCCAGTTTTTCAGAATGTTTAAAGGCGCGTGGATAGTGAAAATGCTGGATCCTTTATCTGGCGATTTCATTGCCCATCTTGCATCCCATCCCCGTCCTGAGCCCCCCCATCCCTCCCGAGTCCACTTCAGTCTCATACGCACCCATCCCTCAAAATGCCTGCCGAACGTTCCACTAAACGGAAAGCCGGTTCTGCCGGCCATCTCCCGGTGCGCCCTTGTATTCTAATTGTTACTTAGCTTGTGTGGCTTATTGTCATAATACAGAATGCCGTTAAACCCTGTACTATCTGTGGCAAGGTAGTTAGCAGGACCTCAGATATCCCGCGCCATATGAAAAAGCACGACTCCGATGCCAAGTTCGTTCTGTTGTTTTTCTTCCTCAGCTAACGTGATTGACTCGTACTTTATAGGAAACTCCCCTGCCCTTGGGAAGGCTGCGACTACAGTACTTTCCAGAAATCCAATCTGGACACTCATTATCGCAGTCAGCAGTGTGTATTATTCGTCTGCAATCTTTCCCTTCCCCTCATTGACGCGTTCTATCTCTGTCAGTTCTAAGGATAAATTATTTCTCTGCAAAGACGACCCTGCATGCAAATTCCAAACCTACGATCCCGCCTCACTTACTCGACATAGGAAACGTTTCCACAACTACATCCCTAAGGCTTCTTCCAGTCGGAAAGCTGAGAAGCCCTACAAAGCCCCTGCCTGCCGCGGACGTAAAGCCTCAATTTCTTCCTCATCCTCCTCTGTCGCATCTATAAATTCCTCCACTTCATCTATCCACCCGAGAGAAAGTCTCCTATTTTCCGACAGTCCCCAGTGCTCTTACCAATACGCATGGGATAAGTCCCCCCTGCCTGAATCAGATTTTTTAGCTGCAGAGCCAGAAACGGAACAATATGAATTCCAATTCCCATACCAGGACCAACAGGAGGAATCTCTTCAAGCACAGTCGAAAGACTTCCTCCTCCCTCTGCAGCTGCCTAATATGGAGCAAGCCTTCCCGGGGTACGGAACTACAGGACAATTGTACGGCTCGTATGGCTTGGACTTTGGTTTGACACAACCACTGCAGGGGCTTTACCCGGAGGCGAACAACGATATCTGCTTTGGTTTATCAATCAACGGTAGCCCCATCCTCCAGTACCACAATCTGCCGCCCGATTCTTTCCAACTTCCAAATGAGATCGACTGTAGCGCAGAGATTTGCTCGCCTGTTAGGACGGGTGGCCTCGAGTTGGACATGGAGCCGACCTCGGGTTTGGATATTCGATTTGATTCTGGCATTCCCGGAAATACAGACTTTGCACAGATGACTTCTTCCTCCTGTGACTTCAACTCCCTCTTCTTCGATCTAACTCCTCCCTCACCGAAACCTGCGGACCTCGCAGTGTTTACCGATGCCACGAATGCTCATCTTCATCACGTCCCTCCCGCTCCCATCTCCTATGCCGATGTCAACTGTCAAACCTATGCCCAGCCCGACTTTATCGGCTTATCCACGTCTGGCGTTGGCTATTTTGATCACTGTCAGTCGACCGACGTCAAACCCGACGACCTTATCGACTTATCCCCGTCTGGTCTTGACTATTTTGATCCATGTCGGTGGGACTTTGGGTTCGATCCCGCTTCTGGTATCGTTCAAGCACCACCCGACGGAAATTTAGAGAATGTTCTAAAGTTATACAGCTGACCTTCGATGTCGTATCCCTCTTCCCTGTTCCCGCTTCTCCCTCCCTCTCCCTCTCTCTCTCTCTCTCTCTCTCTCTCTCTCTCTCTCTAGCATGCTCTTTTCATAACATCATTCAACACATCGGACTTAACATTCCCGGAAACAATCATCATACCCTTCATCTACCCTTGCATCTTTCATTGACAACCTGTAAACTGGCATATATCTCCTGTATCATTTTTATTCTTATTTGGATCATGTTTTCTTTTCTTTTCCATCTCATCAATGCTCTACACATTCTAGAGTTTATCCGCTATATCCACATTTTTTCGTGGTTTGCGTTGCAATGTATTTTGTTCTTTGGGTTGGCAGAAGCTTGGATGTCTTCGTATTTGCTAGCATTTTTTTATTTTATTACTATTTTCGTCTTATTACATAATATTAGAGAAGCGAATAAATTGCTCTGATAGAGGGGAAAGAAAAATTGAAAAACTGTTTTCCAAAAAGAGTCACACAAAAAAAGTAACTACATACTGATCAGTTCCTCTATCTTCTCTAGAGCCCCGAACAACTAACTATATAGGTGCAAGTAATTGGGTAATAACTTCCTGTAAAGAATGCAATAGTCCAATGATGGTGGTGGTAGGGGGGGGGGACATCTAAATATAAAAAAAGTCCTTCGAGCCGATTAAAGAAAGAAATCAAGTCCAAAAAAAAAAAACTGAAGATGACTTCCAACGCGTATAGTATAATACTTATTTAGTGGTCAGCGCGCTGCGACCACCTCACCTTTACCAGAACCGAATTTGTAATGGGTCGCGTCCATCTTTCATACGGAGCATTACGATGTTGGCCGTCAAAGACGAGAACTAAAAAAAAAGGTTTTAAATGAATATCAGTTTTACTTTGTCAAAACAACAAAACAAAAAAAAGGAACTTACTCCATTCCCAACAAACAATTCTGACCTTTGGCCGATATACATGTCCAATGCCTGACTAACAGGTTTCTCCTCCCATCCCAACTCGAGATCGCGGCTCGTCGAAACGCCTTCCCACGTCCACTCGAATTCCCAACTGTTCGTTTCTCCATCAGAGATCTTGGAGCGTTCCGCATCGTCCATCAAGGCCTGCTTCAACTCCTGCAATAATTCCCTATCGCCGTTGGTCATGATGAAAATTCTTTTCAGCAGTTTATTCCCAGCCGACTCCCGGCCTGCACTCCACCTCTTCTGCCACGTTTTTGTTCCCCAATTCTCATATTTCTGAGAACCCCACTTCAACCAACTGCCACCGCTTCTATTCCGAACGGATGCCTCATAATCGTGTACAACCTCTCTCACTCTTTCCACCACCTGACCGATATCCGGGTAACAATGTTTCGCATAATATTTAATCTTCTCTTCCTCTGAGGAAACGATAGGGGTGTCGCCAGGTCTTGTGTATGCAGGGTCGTTGCTGGAATGACCTTCAATGACTTCGGGAGCAATAAACCCATCACGTTCTGCAAACTCTGGGAATGAACTTTGGCCAGTGTAGGTAGCGCCCCATCCAACAAGATTCACGCAGTGGTCAGCGTAATCACCTCGTCGAAGATGGAGTGTTAGAAGGGGTAGAGAATCCGTTTCCTGAGAAGCAGCCAACCTGAAAGAAGATTCTGCTTTTGGTGATATGACCTCGCGGTTTCTCTCAAACGCTTGGTAAATGAGTGGCGACCAGGACCAGCCAGTCATGATTGGAGAGTTGGCTACTGTATCCCAAAGATCATGAACTCGATTTGATCCCAATACCCTTTTTTAAATTATAGTATCAGTTGTCATTCTCTTAACAATAATTTGAACGGAGAATACTTGCCATATATCGAATATCTGGAAGGTGTCTTGCTTTACTTCGACGCACCGAGCATCCTTCATGTCCGGTTGGTTGAGCCTATCTAACCATACCCCTAGAACAGCTTTTCCAGACAGAGTATCCAACGACGTTCCAGGATCTGGTGAATTGAGCTTAAGGAATTCTTCGACAGACGCTTTGTCAATATATACGCGTTCTTCAGGTGGACAGATACGTTCATACAGAGACCGGGATATCGGCCGAGTTGTGTTGGAGTCACCGTTGCCCGAGTTCAAGCCGAGGATGTAACCTACGCGATGGCGATTAAAAAATATTTCTAAAATATGACGTCATCACGCACCACTCAGCATCGTTGATATTGGCACCCGAGATGGAATTTTTTTCCCATTATAATCCGAATAGTCTGGCCCATCGCGATTCCAGGTGTAATTGTGCCATACAAACCTATCCTCCGTTTGAGTAAGAACAAAGCAAGGAGACAGGTTGTGTTAACACTCACCCCCGACCTGACCCACTTGCAACAAGAGAGCTGTAGATCATTTCCTGTAGCGCGTTGCCCCAACCACATCCATAGGCAAAGTTTGCCATAAAAATATACTTTCGTTCTGCGAAATTGTCGTCCAGCTGCTGCGGAAGATGATTTTCATATTCCGTATAGGCCTCGAAGAGCGGTGGTAAACCACTCTCATCTGGTGCAGTATGAAGAACTTGTGGGTATGGATGAAGCTTGTAACGATGGGGTAGTAAACCGATGTCAAAGAAAAAAACAACCCCCAATGCGGCCACAAGAGCTAGAAGAAGACGCGAATAACGTTTTGGTACTAGCATACGCAGACCTAGGATGGTTTGTGGGTTATTCTCGGAAAATTTGGAGTTCAGAGGTAGTTTTGTGTCTGAGGTTGGAAGTCTGGTGTATTCACGCCATCGGATGATCATTGTTGCAGTCAAGAACTGGGCACCTTGAGGCCCCACAGTTTATCATACACTGAAAAAGGAAAGAGAAACAAGGAGACCCCGGAAAGTACCGCAAATTTTTTATCCGAAGTGGATCCGATTTTTATCCCAAACCGCCGCAGCGGGCAGCCTCTTTCAATATTAGAACATGCCATAAGTATTATTATAAGGGACGTTCAAAAGCTGAGCGCAGCTCGCAGCACACAGCACGTAGCACCTTTAAAATCAGCTTATATAACACATATTTGAGAGTCCGCTGTGACAGACGCGGTCTCTCTCTTGTACGACATCATTTTTAAAGCCACTCCCACACGTTTCTTTAACCACTCTTATATCTAGAAATTAACTGTCATGACTCGCATTGCCGTTAACAAGCCTGACAAGGCTGGGAGAAACCCTCGAATTCCTGAAATAAACTGGTCAGCAAACAAGTCCTCGCTTAGTTTGGGCTCTTCCGGCCCAGCTCGAAAAGGATCAAAATTATCGCGTTCTATATGGTAAAAAGGATGTGGCTGAGGTAAGTTCCATATTTGCCAAGCTTTATGGGACTGGGGGGCCGTCCATCAAGATAACGGGTTTCCTCAAGGAAGGCAATCATCTCAAGGTCTTTTTGGAGGTTTAAACCATCTTTGATTGGTATGTTCTAATAAGTAGATTTGTAGGACTAGTTCTCAAAGTGAAATATCAGTAAATCCATCAGTCCTGTCAAGGTGATGGAAGCGTGTGGTAATAACTGTGGCAATGTCGACGTGGCAAAGCACTCAAGTACTCAATGCACGCAATATAATCTGTTCAACATCAGCAGTCTAGTGGGTATGTTTAGTGGTTTGTTAGCCAAAGCCCGGTGTTCAATCCACAAGTTGTAAAACTTTTATCCGGACATTAGGTTCGACCGAAATTTTATCCTATGTTATTTGGAGGCTTTTTTTTAGTCCCGTTGTTACGGTCACCACGGCCCTTTCCCCCTGAGACCTGAGGGTTTGATGGAATCTAAGGGTTCAGCTCAGGTGCGTCGACCCCCGGGCCCCTGGTTGATGACTCCAAAGGTATCCAATGAGAAACGAAGGCCCCATGTCCCATGCATCAATGATTTTTTGGATCTTCCAAGCACAAAACGACGGTCCCACCTGCCGGGGGGTTGCCACCGTCATTTTTTTGCGTAAGTGTTACTATATAATTATGACGACATGACTACTTACTACAGGCGGCGATTAGCGTTTATGGAACAGTATAATTACATACATGACAATGACATGGGAACGACCATGTCAGGATCTCCTCCAGTCATAAGACGCTCCAGTTTATCATATTCATGGGCTTCCGCCAAAGCAGACACGTTCTTGAACAAATCTATAGCTTGCCGAAGGATAGAAAGCGCATCCACCGAGTCCTCCAATTCGCACCCGCCGCCTATCCGCATCCGCCAAACAATTTCGCTCAACCTAGCAAGATCTCGAGCTTGACCATAGTTTGATTCCGTCCGCTTGTGTATCTCCAGCGCTTGCCGAATGGTCTGTTCAGCTTCCACGAGCCTATTTTGAGCCAGGTAAATGGTCGCAAGAATGTACAGGTCATCGCCTTGTCCAGAAAGATCTTCTATCTGGATATGGAGTGCTAATGTCTTCGAAATTTGAGCCTCGGCCTCCTGAGGATGGCCTTGTACCAACAAGGTTTGGCACATCCTGTTCATGTCGTCGGCTTGGCCTTGGATATTTCCGATTTGTGTATGAAGACGGAGTGCTTCGGTAAAATGCTCCATGGCCAATTGGAAATTGGCATCTCGAAGATGTATGATACCGACATATTGTGAACAAATTGCTTGGTCAAGTATGGATTTCACCTGTGAATAAATATTGTCTGCTTTGGTCAGGAGGGGCAGCGCCTGCTTCAAGTCGCCATGTCGAATAAGGATGATGGCGTTGAGAGTGAGTAGATGCGCTTCTTGAAGAGCAGTCGGTGGAAGGCATAGTTCCTCTTTCATAATTCTTTCAGCCACTCGTGTCTCTCCCCGGCGAACCGCAACTAGGGCTAGAAGATTGAAGTCACACCACAGACCGAGTTTGTCGCCTGAATCTTCGCGAAGGGACCGTGAGAGAGAAAAAATTTCCTCTGCTTTCTTGAACTCCTCCCTAGCGATCAATATCCTGGCGAGTACGTGAAGATGGTCTGCCTCAAAAAAGGGTTGCCGCAATGTAATCGCTTTCTCAACGGTGTCGTGCGCTTCTGCGAACCGCGACATGAACAACAATGAGAGTGCAAGACCTGCAAGGCTTTCCGCTTGGCCAACGATGTCTCCAACCTCGGTGCTCAACTGCACGGTTTCTTTAAAATATTGTTCTGACTCGGAGAATCTTGAACAGTCTTGGCATTATAGCTCCAATTCCGTTCAAAGCTGAAAAGCGGCCGGACTTGACCCTATATCTGCAAATAACCCAGCAGCGCTGTTGAACCTGGCCCTGGCTTCGGCGAACCTAAAATTGGCTCGAAGGAGGTGCCCAGCTCCCAACAGATCGTGGGCTTTCCCTGAGATATCATTGGCCATCTCGTGTAGCTGGATGGCGTCTCGAAAGGCCTGCAAAGCCTCATCAAAGTTCTTTGGATCTCGAGAGAGAAGTAGCGCAACGTTGAGTATGTCGAATGCTTGGCCACTAATGTCTCCTGCCTTAATGTGGAGATCTTTGGCAAGACTGAACTTCTCACGAGCAAGTTCAAATCGAGACTGCCTGCTCAGCATCTGTCCCCAACACCCTAAGCAATCGGCCTGAAGCTTCAACACTAGGTTGATGCCAGAGTATAATCTATCGGCAGAGGATGTCACTTTCGCCTGTCGTTTTATGAGAAGAGGGAATCTGTATCGCCACGAGATATTCTTCTGTGGCTGAAGTGAAGATATGGCGGACCCTGAGTGTTGCAGATGTTGCAAATGATTGACGGCCACTGTAACGAGAGTTTCTGAGGAGCCAACCCCCGAGATGTATGTATAGTGACAAAAGTTAACAATGGCGCCTATAACTTCTTCCAACGATGAGGCGTTTGAATCCTTGAGCGAGTCTAGGAGTATCGCATTGATATTTCCCAGATCTCGTTTAAGCTGCAGCCGAATATTCGAGTCATGGTAGGAGGATCCTTGAAGGGCCAACTGAATAAAATGATTATAAAGTATTTGACGAGATTCTGTAGATGGAGGGCGATGCGCACACATGAACAGTCGGACGGGACTCAGGACGCGGATAGTCCCTGTGGCATCCTCATAGATAAGAGCATTTTGTCGCAAGGTAGACATTGCCTTCTTCACAGATAACACATTGGCCAATTCTGCTTCACAAACACGTAGGGCATTTGGCGACATTCCATCAGGAAGAAGGGAAATCAGGCCCAAAAACGCTTCTGCAGAAGGATCACGCTGCATCCGTGGACTTGATAGAGAAGTTTGGACGGATATCTCTAAGCTGGTTAGACGATCCTGACCTCTTTCAACCATCGAAGTCCTCTCTTCTTGCCAGCGTGACCACAACACTTCCGTAGTTTCTCCGTCAACGGAGGCTAGATGAGCCATCAGCGTTACTGCTAAGGGTACGCAATCCACAGCTTGTACCAGCTTGATCGAGTAATCATCTGCTTTGGAGGATATGGCTTTGAAAATAGCGACGGCCGATTGCAAATCAACTGGCTGAAGTGGTGGAAGAATGTTTGACCATTGAGTCCCAGATGGTTTTTGCAATCCACGCATTGTTACAATGCACACTAGCGTCTCGATGGAGGTGATGGCCCCCAGCAAGGACTCGATTTCTGAACGTGTATGTGGAGGATCCCAAGTGGTCTCGAAGTTGTCGAGGACTAGGAGAATCGGATGCTTCTCCAATCGGCGAAGAACGCTTTGGAATAGTGCATCGGTGATTTTCTTTGTGGGAAGTTTCAATGAAGTAGCGAGTTCTCCAATAAAAAGATCGGCGGACGAAGCGGCTTCGCACGAGAGGAAGATCCTTTCTCTGCCAAACCTGGCGCAGACTCGGTCATCGTACATGACAGATAATGCCAGTGTAGTTTTCCCAATTCCACCTGAACCTAGAATTGGGATTCGTATGGGAAGATAAGGTTGATCGGTCTCAAGGATGGCGTTCACCACAGAGTTAATTTCTTTGTGTCTGCCGAACATTATTTGGGGTTTCGACCGTGGACTTCTGATGCGGCGATGGACAGTTATCGCATCTATCTTGATCTTGGTTTCGACTGGTTTCTGAGGGGTTTTCCGAAGTTCAATCAATGACTTCACCTGAGCGCGGGACTTGTTAAACAATCAGCTGTGAAACGTCGGTTGCTACCCACCTGAAAAGTGACAATGATGGTGTCCAACCTGCGACCATGCTCTGCTATCTTGCCAGCGATATCATCCCGAAATATCACGCGATCGAAACGAGACGCCTTTATTGCTTGGAAGAGATTATTAACGGATTTCAAAACACTACCGTAGTCATTCAGGGTGAATGCATTATCAAGTGAAACCTTTGCAGTGAATACCTTGCGATCTCGACCAAGTGGTCTTGGAGACCAGACACATCTCGTAATTGGCCATCTTGATGGGTCAACAAATCTTTAAAAATGACTTTCGAGTAGTACATGATTTTTTCGAAAAGCTCTTGGATCATGTCTTCGTTCTCATGGACCTCCTAGATTGGAACGTTAAACCGTCAATGGTCAATAGGGTTAAGGTGACAACCTACATCGGAAACCTTGATTATCTGTTCAACACCAGCCGCGACCACTTTGATATATGGTACTTGATGGAACATTTGAGAAACTTCTTTGATCAAGCGCAGAACGGTCTGAACAGTGCCACTACCCCGCTTCCCGAATGGCTGAACTGCAGATTCATTCAGGTGCTTGCCAACAGGCGACACTAAGAGCGCTGGAAGTAAAGTTGCATCGATAGTCTGAGGTGTGACTGCAGTGCTTGAGCCTAAACTTTGAGAAACATCTTGACCACTAGCGAGGGAAGAAGTACGAGAAATACGAAGAAGGGCTTTATCGGTCTTCCCCTTATGGTTGCTCCTCTCAGGCTTATGTTTCATAGACTGGTAGAATATCTTCGCCCCGCTGGCGGGAGGTTTACCGATGGGTACATCCTGCTTGCCCATCGCACTTGGGTGGTGTTCCAAGAAAGTTTAACAATGGATGTCGGTTGGTTCAATAGTCAAGTCTGGAGCACTGCTTCCTTCCACAACAGGTAAGCATGCTATTCTTGCAAGGTTCAAAGCTTCGTCACGTTCAGGCCTCATGCCCTAACATTGATGTAGTCCACAGCATTCCAATGCACCTGTCAATACTTAGCGAAGGATGACCATGATGTAGAGCAAAGAATCAGATGCAGACTGGCGAGGTCAACAGGTCACGAGTCACGATGCCGACTATGATAGCCCGTTGACTCTGAGTTAACAAGCGAAAACATGGAAAGCGATCGCATATTCCCTCCTCCATATGTTCCAAACGGGGACGTCTCGAAGGATAGACTTGCATTTATTCACATTCTCGAAAGGTTGAAGGTGAAGCAGGCGCTTTATTCTCAGGTCGATATAATAACTCGAGTATACGCGTCTCGGTACTAGACACAGAAAAGAACAGGATGGGTTGACCACGAGGTATTTCAGTCAAAATTTTTTTTTTTTTCGTAAGCCCTCTAATTCAAAACTGGTTGGATTGTAGATTCCAAATCCCGAAAGGTAAAACCTTGACAGACGTTGACAAGGAAACGACTTTATTGTTGAAGCTCTTGCAGTATATCAGACCACATGTATCGAATGGCAATCCTGTCGATGTTGTGCGACGACGCGACGTTAGATGTCTCCAAGTCGGTAAAGCGTCCCTTCGACTGGGAGTGCCACAACCAATCTATGTCGACAGATGCGTTATGATGGCCCTCGTTCATGATCTAGCTGAAGCCCAAGGTGAGTATATGCGCGTATCTCACATTCATATTCACTTTCATAATCCTTCCTTCTCTTCAAAGTTGGAGATATCGCTCCAAGGGAGGGTATACCAAAAGCCGAGAAGCACCGACTTGAAGCCGTGAGTGACTCTCTCCAGCTCAACTTCGCTCTCTAATCTGTGTTTTTTTCTTACAGGAGGCAATGCACAATTTTGTCCATGATATGTTGCACAACAGTCCGGCTGCACAGCGGATCGAATCTCTTTGGCGGGTGCGCCTTATGCAAAATCTTCATAAACGTCAATGATTGTTTAACTCTGTCTCTCTGAATTCATATAGGAATATGAAGATGGTCGGTCACCTGAAGCCAAATTTGTGAAAGGCACGCCTTCATTTTCCCGTAACTCTGTTATTTACTTGGTTAACTTCAACCCAAGATCTTGATCGCTTCGAGATGGCATCCCAAGGTATTTAATACTGCCACGATCTTAACCTAGTGTGTTAATCTATATTTCATAGCTCTGGAGTACGAGCGTAATCATGGGGCGCAAAGTCTTCAGCCTTTTTACGACCACAGTATACCCAATATCCGCCACCTACAAGTTCAACAGTGGGGTCAAGAACTCATGGCCGAACGGGAAGAGTTACAAAGAGAAAAATAAACAAGAAACCAGATTATATTTTTATAAATAAGAGACAAAGCTGAAAAAATGCTGTACTGAAATTTTATTCCTTCCCTTCTCATCACCCTTCTCAGAATTTAGTGATGGAAGAGCCTCAAGGAAGTATGTGCGAACACAATCCCGTGTTCATCAGCAGCTTTGATGCACTCTTCATCCATATCGCTCCCACTCGGGGCAGCAAGGTATTTCACCCCACTTTTCCTGGCCCGATGCACACTATCAGGGGAAGGGAAAAATTGATCACTCGAACAAGCCACTCCATCCAACTTGCTCGCCCATTCCTTCTTGTCCTCCTTCCGGAGAGCCTCCACAGATCCTTCAAACATACTCTCCCAATGCTCCTTCTCGCCCCCTTCTAGAATCTCACCACTGACGAATAAATCGATGGCATTAGCTTTCTCTGCTCGCTTAACACCCTTTTTGAAGGGTAAGGCAAGAACTCTGGGATGGTGACGGAGCCACCAGAGGTCCGCTTTGCCTCCTGCAAGACGCGTGCAGTGGATGCGCGATTGCTGACCGGCCCCGATTCCGATGATAGATCCATGGAAGGCATACGCAACACTATTGGATTGGGTGTATTTCAGGGCTAAGGTGGCCACGATAAGGTCAGTCACAGCAGCGGACGGGAGCTACGGGTTGCCAAAGGAAGTCAGAAAGTGATTTGTTCCATTCGAGCAGTAGAAATGGGAACTGACATCCTTATTTTTAGTAACGAGATTTTGGAACAACGAACTATCGATCTTGCTGTCGTTCCTCTTTTGTCGGATACACACACCATATACCCGTTTGGTCTCAATTTCTGGGGGCACGTAGGTTGGGTCTATCTTTTTATTCGAGGTCGCTTCAACATGCAGAATAACAAATCATTTTTAAAGGTGAAATTTACCTCGAGGACACAATATTTTCCGGCCTTTTTCTTCTTGAGCACATCCAATGCTTCGTTGGTGTAGCCTGGCGCAATAATCCCATCTGAGACTTCGCGGGAGATAATGCGGGCAGTAGCGAGATCGCAAGGCGCCGACAGTGCAACAAAATCCCCAAAGGAGGACATACGATCAGCGCCTGTAAGACGTGATCAGCATGGAATACAAAGATCGCTCAGTGTCTGAATACGAACCGCGTGCACGGGCATATGCCGACGCCAGAGGGGTTAAAGGTTCCTTGAGATCGTCTACGCCGTACACTATCTTTTCTGTTTCGTTTAACTCGACGCCGACGGCAGCACCAGCAGGAGAAACGTGTTTAAAAGAAGCAGCGGCGGGGAGATTTAACGCTTCCTGCAGTTCTTTGACAAGAGCATAGGAATTTAGAGCGTCAAGAAGGTTGATATACCCAGGTGAGCCGCAGAGAACTAACAAACGACGAGGAATCATTGATTAGACAGGAAATAAAGGGTGGATACGGCGTATCCTTACCTTTGAACGGTAGTTTTCCATCTGTTACATACGCCTGTGCAGGTTTTTGGTGGGGATTCGCGCCGTACCTCAAGGATATCCTTTGAACAGGTCCAGCTAGTTGTTCCTCTGACAATTCAGCAGAAGCATATTGCTCCCTGAAGTATCCGCTAATCGCCCCATCGTATTGAGCCGTCATCTCAAATGCTTTCAACGCTAATTTGCTTCTCAAGCTCTGCCCAACGTCTCCTTGACCTCTGGTCAATGATTCTAAGAATTCTTTGTAGTCGGCTGGATCGGAAAGCACAGAGACGCGTTCATGATTCCTGGCTGCAGCACGGAGAAGAGTGACACCTCCGATGTCGATTTCCTCTACGGCATCGGCTAATGCGCATCCTGGTTTTGATATGGTAGACGTAAATGGGTAGAGATTGCAAACGACGATGGAGATGAATGAAATCCCTTGCTCTTTGAGATCTTTTTCATCCGAGGGGATATTACGAGCCAAAATACCTAGATCCAAGATACATAAAATAAGCATCCTGAGTATATGAAGTTCATTTGCTATTCGCACCCCCATGCACCGCAGGGTGTAGAGTTTTAACTCTGCCTCCGAGCATCTCTGGTGCTTTTGTGATGTCGGAAACATCTCTGAAACGATTATCAAGTCTTTTGATCCCAGTGTCGTTGAAACGATTACTCACTCGATTGGAATGCCTGATTCCCTGATCTTCTTTGCAGTCCCTCCAGATCCTAGGAGTCGGACGCCTGCGCCTGTGAGGCCCTTTGCGAGGTCCAAGAGATCGGTTTTATCGTAGACGGACAACAAAGCTTCAGAAGAATTTCAATCTATACCACATCTATCCTGAGTGAACCATACCAATGGATTGTGTCATTCTGACTTCCCTTTGATTCCACAGTAGATATTCGTACTTAAGATCTGTCGCAAAAAGCGAATCCGATTGGGCTTAGGTAAGAATATTATTACATAAGAATAACAACCGAATCTATGCGAGTCTCAAGTCTAAAGTATAATTTTCTTCACAATGGGAAAGTTAATCTTGGGACATTTGGAAGGAATATAAAGGAGAGGCAGAAGCGCAGCGCAGTTATTTATTCGAGAGTCAGAGCGGTGGGTGTCCATCTACATGTTTTGGGGAAAGGAGGTTTATGTAGTCAAATCCAATATCGATATATCTCCTGACCTACTCCCCAGCACAATTTTGCCAGTAAGCTCACTGAAAGTACAATACGTAACATCCTCTGTAAATGGGTTCATTATTCAGTTTTAGTACTATAGGATGAAAAGGGTTCACACCTCTTAGATCATAAGAGTTCACCGAGTACACTACTCTTCGTTCGATTTCAGCTGGAAACGACACACCATCGCTTGCCGAGTCCGAATCACCTGTCAAGGAGGGTTCTTTACTCCATACTTGTACCTCTCGCACCGTGCTCGAACGCTTCCTCTCAATCCAAATTGCTCGCCTTCCTTGTGGTCCCATCGCATGAGTGCTAACGAATCCGCGAGTATTGCCCTCAGAGGCATTCCGCGACTGATGTAAGGGTGATGAACCGAAAATGGCTGGATGTATTATAGTAGGATTCTTCAACGTCGTCGTCGTAGTTTCCATAGACGGCAGCGCAGCGATGCGTCCTGAGTAAACCATCACTAACGGGTAGATGCCTATTAGAGTGACTTGAAGGGAAGGAGGAAGGGTGGAAAGATCAGAAGATAGTGTGAGCTGAACAACGTATTGGAAGAGGCCCTGGATGACATCGTAAGCGAAGAGTGTCGTGGTATAGGTATCCGTTTCGGATATTCGATTACGAGAATGAGAGCAATCCGAAAAGGATACATCACGGAAAGTCATTGGAAAAAAATGCTTCAGCAATGGCCATGTAAACGGTTTTGAGGGGTTAAGGTGAAGGAGAGATATAAAGTCGTGTAACTCGATCGACCTTGTTTTGAATATTAGGATATACGGTCCCATAAAATGAATGGCAATGATTCCATTCCACTAAGAAATCGAGTGAGGAAACAAGAGAACAGAACAAATTATCGTTGCTTACCAGATCTTCAAGATCCTCTGGGTGCAGTGCGATAACTAATTTTCTCTCGTTTTGGTCTGAAATGGGACCTTCATCCCACTTTACCAATTCTACTGTACTTGAACTTGAGAGGGCTACGATTCGCTCTCTCGTATTCAGCGCTCTAACTGTCTTATGGGAAGGCAATGTGATAGTTCGGATAAGATGGAATGCCTCGGGTACCATATCATTGTTGGAAGATAACCCCGTAAGTTGGATCTCATAGATATGAACCCAATATGGCCTGAAATTGACAAACGTTAGATAAGGGGGAGAAACAAAAGGAAGCACTTACGGGATGGAACGAGCTATGACCAAGATCAGCTTGTTAGCCATCCAGTCGAGTGAAATAGTATACGAAGCCCATATACCCGTCTTCAAATCCAGACAGCTGCGAAGGACGGCAGCAGCCTGCTGCTTCTTTTTGCCGTGTGGATTGATTGTGGGCGAAGGTTGAGTATCATATAGATATGCCACACCTTCAGAATAAATGACTACAAGCCACCTATCTAGGAACATCTCCACTCCCATCAATGTTGAGCCTGGTCCTTCTCGTTCAAGTTTCCATGGTACAGTAGTGCGCGGACGAGGCCAGCCATTAGCTGCGAGTTGCGCTTGCCTCACAATGGATTCAATCAACGAGCTCGGATGGTTTGGGAGATGAGGATCCTCTTGATAGAGTAAGTCGTGAGAGAGAGGAAGATATTGCCGTTGTTTTTCAAAAAGGGACAACCATATAAGTTTCTGGTGTGTAACTTGACAAATATCTCTGCATGTCTGAACAGAATTAGGACAATATATTTAGACAGAAGATATGGTTGCCTGACCTGGCGAATGGCCAAAAGGCTCTGAACGTCGAGGAGTACCAAGATCGTCAATTGAATTTCAGTTGGCAAATTGACAATGGTGACATCGCCCATATTGCACCCAATTTTGTTTGAAATTCACCTTTGGTATCCGTGAAGTTGTAAACATTGGACAAGCTAAATAAGATTCGTTCTTTGAAAGTCACATGTTTGCAAAACCATTCGCATGATCTTCAACTTCGACTACATACTGTTACTGTAGCGCTGGCGCTGAACGTTGTACGCTAATGGATCACTGATCAGCTGGCCTATGTAATTAATATCCCATGGCTACCTTACGGAGTATGTCGGAATAGCTATGCTCATGATGGACGTACTGGCACCTACTAATAAAATCATGGACCCGTTGGGTTGTTCGTACCCATGGCTGGGATCTCCACTGCTTGGGATGCAGACATACGCAAATTCCTTTCATTTTCCCTTGACGACTACCTTCCTCCTCGCGGAGAACCAGAATAATGGATTGTCGGTGACCTTGTTTACCTATGCTACTCCTACATTTAGTCCACATTTGTCAGACGAGGACCCTCGCAAGGCGAACAACGAAAAATGGTTGGTGGTCTTTTTCTAAAAGACAGGACGTCGTTTATACACTGTATATCAATACTATACATAGACTAAAATCATGGTTTTATCTCTCTTTCACTTCAGACCCATGCCTTTGGCTCCTTGAGTACAGCAACTAACTTCCCTTCTTCTGTTCCCTCTCCTCCAAGCTCAGACATATACTCCCATCTGGCAGTCTCGGGTAAACTCATCAGAATACTCTCAATCCTCGCTCCAGGAGTATTCAACCCAAACTTGGTTCCTCGATCATATACCAAATTAAACTCTACATAACGGCCCCTCCGTACCAACTGCCAGCGTCGTTGGTGGGATGTAGATGGTGTGGAATAGCGAATCTGTAGAATCGGAATATAAGATGGAATAAAGGCATTTCCCAAGTCCTTAAAGAACGCAAAAAGCTCTGCTGGGGATTTAGGTCTTGGAACCTCAGATTCTGAACTTGGAAAACGAAGATGGGGGCCTGCATTGAGATCGTCGAAAAATAACCCTCCTATTCCGCGCGATTCTCCTCGATGAGGAATGAAGAAGTATTCATCACACCATTTTTTGAAAGTAGGGTAGAGTTGGGGACCATGCTTATCACAGGCAATCTTCAACGTCGAGTGAAAATGGACCGCATCTTCCTCATAAAGATACGAAGGCGTCAAGTCCGACCCGCCACCAAACCACCAAGCCAAAACCCCGCCGCCATTGTCTGATTCGGGGGTTTTCGGCTCTGTTATCTCAAAGTACCGATAATTGGCGTGAACAGTAGGCGCATGAGGGTTTCGAGGATGGATGACCAAGCTTAAACCTGCAGCGAAGAATGGAAGACCCTCAGGGCGATCGGGAAGAGGCATCGATGTATGGTCGGCGCGCATCTGTTTGATCGCGGGTGGTGGAAGGATACCATGGACGATGGAGATATTGACTCCTGCTTTTTCGAGGATGGAATGAGGTGCTGAGGATGAGAGAGGAGCATCTTCGCCGATTGGAGATGCGAATACACATGATTTGCCTACTCCTCCCTGACTGCGTACCCAGGAGTCCCGTTTGAAAGGAGGTGCATTAGGGTCTAGTTTTTCGAACGCTAGGACAATCTCGTCTTGTAGATTATTGATATATTCTTCCACTTGTTGACGCATAGGAATGCCTACTATGGACATGGTCGTAGAGATGACTTAGTCAAGTGAAAAAGAAGCTGGTTCGGATCGTAACCGTAGCCGTCTTGTGAAATAAAGACGATAGCTGGTCCTTATTCCCCTTCACCAATTTATCCAAAGGGTATCGTCTAAGGTATTGTCTAAAATACAAAACCTGGGTCGGGGTTGGTCTATATGACATTGTAATTGTCCCTGGCAAAACGAGTCTATGTAAGTAACTACTGTCAAGTCTCCAAGTCCTCGTGGACTTAGCCCTGCCCTTCTGTGGGATTGTCATCGCGCTTCGATATCTATGCTTCCAAGGCCTCGAGGCCAGGACCCTTGGACTACAGGCGAAAGGTTTCTACATCTTCGCCTCTGAAGATCTCATTCTTGAGTCGGTCTTGTAACAAAATGGCTACGCCATATCTAGACCCACGAAGGTCTCTTGTCATCGATCCTGCACGGCTCGGAGACTACGCAGAAACCCGTCCAAGGCCTCCCAATCAAAAGATCTATGCATTGCTCACGACAAAATATCACCGCACACTGCCTCTTGCCATCCACAACTACACCAATGATGCTTCCATGCGCAACAAAACTGATGATATGGCCGAGGCCGCAAGGTCCCTTATAACTGAATCAAATTCAGGACAAGTTGTATCCAGGAGCTTCTCAGGATTCTTCAACCATCACGAAAAACAAGCCTATAAACCAACGGGAGATGAATATGCTTTCGCTGTCGAGGAGAAAGTTGATGGGAGTATCATCAGCCTCTTCAGTTACAATAACGAATGGATGATGGCCAGTAGATCTGCTTTCGAAACCCCGCATACTATTTCAGCTCGTAGGATTCTGGATAAACTATACCCAGATATATTGAAGACACTCGATAAATCCAAAACATATGTGTTCGAACTCATCGATCCAAGGATGCCCATACGCGTCGTCTATCAAAAAGAGGATCTCGTACTGCTAGCGATTTTTGCAAAGGATGGACAAGAGCCGCCTTATAACTTTGATTGGTCTACATTTCCGTTTGCGAGACCAAAGGTTCATAACGTTCGTGAGGTTAATCCACAACAATTGAGCCGGATGAATTGGCATAATGAAGAGGGCTTTGTCATTAAATTCTGGCTTACCCCAGAAGATCGATATCCTCGACGCATAAAGGTCAAATTCGGAAGTTATCTTCGACTAACCGGCGCAGTCTCGACGTCAACAACTCCACGGTCTGCTTCAACTTCCAACTCCACGTCCACTCATCAAACGACATTCCCACCTGTTACCCGCCCTCCTTCAAATTCCAGAATACTGCAGATCTACAATTACAATCGATCACAAATTCACCATTTTGACGCACCTGCTATTGCTGCCAAAATGAATGCTCTCCGGCAATCCTATCTTGTATCTCTCCAGGGAATTGCGGATGATTACGGCGGTGAGGCTTGGTTGAACCGAGTTGAAAACGTCTGGAAGCGTATTGACGCTCTAATCACGCTCCAAGAGGATGAGTGGCGTCGGATATTGGTTATCCTCCGGCGTGAGGGGTATAAACCCGGCCAAGGGAAGGGAAAAGATTCGAGAACCATGAAACAAACTTTTGAAAAGAGGGTACAACGTTCTGATATAGATTTACAATATCGTGCAGCGTTGACTGCTTGGTTTGTGGGTGATTTGCCGATTGAGCAGGTGGCTTTGGTTCTTCAGAGCATGGACATCCCTGTGGATTTACGATCAGAGGACGTTGTGGATTTTACACCATGAATTTCTAGTCACTCGCGACTTCGTCTAAATGTACTGTAGCAGCACTGGAAATCGGATGGGCAAAACAGTACGCTGCCCGTTCACGTCACGTCACACACCATCGAACTTCGATGTATCATCGAGAGTTGCTAGCTTGATATCTACTAGATGTACAATATTTACCACGGGCTGCCTGCTAGCTATAGTAGTACATGGGATCATGAATATCCGTTCCACTAGCAACGACCAACACCTTATGACCTTCTTCAAACGCGTCGCGTAAAAGTGAGGGGAACACGAATTGATCTGCCAGGTGGCAGGCCAATCAATTATTAAATAAATAAGAACTAGTGGTAAAGAACTCACGTCAGAGTCAGTGCGTTCCGACATTTCAACACTCTGTTTTTTCGTTGTTCAAATGTTTCTCCAGCAAATCGCGGTTCTTCCTTGATGGTTATCTTGTATCGAGACACCAGCATCGTCAAGACCACTACTGCCTCAGTCTCGGCAAACCTTTCGGAAGAAATTTTCCAATGGTCAATACAAGCTAAAAACACTAATGGCGATCAGAACGAGTTTTGAAGTAACTCACTTTCTTCCGAGACAAGCGCGAGGGCCTGTTGAACAGGTAGAAGAGCAATTCCTTAAAGGCTCCCTTGTTAATACTCACCGGCGCTGAAGGGCAGGAATGCATCTCTTGGCCAATTTCCTAGGAAGCGTTCTGGTTTGAAGGAATGAGGATCTTTCCAATAACGAGCTGTGGAAAGGAGTGAAAATTGGCAGTTAGGGCATTCTCAACAGTGGATTCTCACGATTGTAATGAAGGCCAGGAGTATCAATTGTGATTCGGGCTCCCTTCGGAACTGGGATCGTAAGTTTCTCGCCATTAGCATTTCCGACGGTGAGTGTGGTATCTTCTTCGCTCAATTTCGGGATATTGACTACCTGTGAGAGACAGTTATTAGTACATTAGCATCGATTCAGAGGATTCGCCAAGCCATACCGGAGGGAACATCCGCAAGGTCTCATTGAAAACGCTAGAGTAAGCGGGCAAGTGAGTACTGGCTTGCCATGGACGGTGGATAACATGTAAATTTACCACAAAGAATAATTCAACAAGGGCATCTCTTCGTATGTCTGGAGGGATGGAAGAATATGAATATGTAAGTACAGCGCCTAAAAAATCATACCGGAGTCCGGCCATCTGGAAGGATAGATTGGATATGCTTGTAGAGCCTTTCTTGTTCATCGGGGTATAGTGCTAATAAAGCAAAGGCGAAGCAAAGAGTGTGCGCCGTTGTCTAATTTTATGCCCAGTCAGTTCGTTTTCCAAGTGCTCTCTAGCAACCGTACCTCATGTCCCGCAAGCAAGAATATGTAAATATTCCCTTCAAAATAACAAATAAATCAAGTTCTGATCATTTCAACAAGGAGTCAAACACACCTATAATTTCACTCTCGGTTAAATTTATAACATCACCACCATCATCATTGGCCGCTAACAAGTTGCTAAAGAGGTCATGGCGTTGTAATTTGTCGGGATTTTGCCGCCCCTCGATCATTTCGGACATATACATCTACAAATATTGAATGATGACGTTCAAGAAATACCTATCAATGTCCGTGAAATGTGCAATCTGTACCGGTAATTCATTATAAGCTATCCTGATAGTTTGCAGCCGCTTCGTAAGCTTCAAAATCCAGTCTGGGAGCATGAGTTTGAAGAAAATCCCCATAGAAACGACTTGGAGTGCGTTTTTCATTGACATCTGGTGGCCCTTTGGTATGATCTTGTCCTCGTGCCATGACATTTGTTGCCCAAATCCTGTAATTGTGAGCGTTCTGCCAAAGAGCAGAAAATCGCAAGTACCTGCAACACCGATTACGAAGAGGGCAATCTAAGGTTTAGGAATCGTATCATCAATGAGAAAGGCGGGAAATTTGCAAGCGTCGACCCATACCGGCAAAGTTATTTCGATGCCATCATCTACGGAAATTGTATCTTTGCCTGTCCAAACGTCATTGAAAAGATCATTCATGGTCCTGACAGTTTCATCCCAGACCAGCTTATTATTGCGCTGACAAAAAAAGCATCTTTTTTAATCAAGAATTGGCAACAAGTCAAGCAGACGCACGTCAGAGAAAGCGGGTGCAGCGATTTTTCTATGTTT
>Ga0193743_1000938_pt1 | contig 22439 bp, 26 predicted proteins | sample L2c2metaG_FD_143038 | JGI IMG/M metagenome (GOLD analysis project Ga0193743, IMG submission 143038) | Soil microbial communities from a riparian zone of the East river system, Colorado, United States - L2c2 | ecosystem: Environmental > Terrestrial > Soil > Riparian zone | place: USA: East River... | reverse complement strand
CCCCATCAGCTTAAGCGCGGCACCCGCCAATCCCGAGATTTCTCCCGATCAACCGCCGCCCGGACGATTACTCCATCGCTTGTGACAACCCCATAAAGAGCCGGTCCTGGTTCGATCTTGGTAGGATGGATCGCCGTCCACCGGATCTACAGAAACCGCGGACCTCAAGCAGAGATCTGCCATGGTACAGAAATACTGCTCGAAGCCGCGGTCAGGCGATGACGGAAATCTCTTCCTTCTTCAGGGAAGTCGGACGCCAGAGCATTTTTTTGTTTTGCGAATTGGTCTTCCTCGGTGTTCAGTTCACCTGATCGCTACAGGATGAAATCCGCTGCCGTGAGGTTATGCAGACCGTTCAGGCGGATCAGGAAGTCCACGGCGCCTCCGTCCACGTTGCCGCGCACGAAGGTGTTGCCGCCCGACTGGACGAACCCCACCTCGCCCGCATCATTCGGAAACGCAAGCCCCACGAAGGTGAAGGCCTGGTTGCCGGGCCCGGCGATCGCATCGATCTGCGACAGGTCGATGAAATCGACATCGCCGGCCTCGACGAAATCGCTGATCACGTCGAATGCGGCGACCGGCGAATCAGAGACGCTCGTGAACACGAAGCTGTCGGGCCCCGCTCCTCCGATCAGGAGGTCGGAACCCAGGCCGCCCGTGAGCACGTCGACTCCCGCGCCGCCGGATAGGGTGTCATTTCCGGCACCGCCCAGAAGATCGTCATCACCGGCATTGCCGACCAGGAGATCGCTGCCGCCGAGACCGTTGAGCGTGTTGTCTGCGAGATTGCCCAGGATGGTGTTGTTCAGGCCATTCCCGACGCCGTTGATCGCGGCGGCGCCGGTGAGGGTGAGGTTTTCGACCAGGGCATCCCCGACGAGGCTGAAGCTGATCGAGCTCTCGACGGTATCGATGCCGCTGCCGGCCTCATTCACGTTGTCTCCGGCGACGTTGACGACATAGGTGTCGTTGCCGTTGCCGCCGGTCATCAGATCGGCGCCAAGGCCGCCGTCGAGCCGGTCGCCGCCCTCGCCGCCGAACAGGGTATCATTGCCGCCGAGCCCGCGGAGGGTGTCGTTGCCGCCCAGTCCGCTCAGCACATTGTTCGCACCATTGCCCTGGATCACATTGTTCAGGCCGTTCCCGACGCCGTTGATCGCGGCGGCGCCGGTGAGGGTGAGGTTTTCGACCAAGGCATCCCCGGCGAGGCTGAAGCTGATCGAGCTCTGGACGGTATCGATCCCGCTGCCGGTCTCGCTGACATCGTCAGCGCCGTTGTCGACGACATAGATGTCATTGCCGTCGCCTCCGATCAGCAGGTCAGCGCCGAGACCTCCGTTGAGGACATCGTTGCCGGCGCCGCCGATCAGCACGTCATTGCTGCCGAGGCCGAAGATGGTGTCATTGCCGCCGCGACCCCAGATGATGTCGCTGAGGGCCGATCCGACCAGAAAATTGGCCCCAGGCGTCCCAAAAATGGCGACCATAGCTGTCTCCCCATTTGATTTCGTTGATGAATGTCAAGATTGAACATCGAGCAAGCGCGACCACACGGTTCGCTGTCCGGGCGAAACAGTCATGGCAGCCGCGCGAGCGGATTCGCGCAGACACAGAGGGCGTGCGTGCCCTCAAGGACTCGTGATTGCCCCGCGCGGGCAGTCAGCCCGCCTCAGTCCCGCGAAACACGAGTCAACGTGCGAACACCAGACCCGCAAGTCTGAGGGATCGTGTTTCGCAGTCGCACCAGATCCGTCCGAATGACGTGACACGCAAGCTTCATGCTGGCGCGACGGCATGGATCGTTCTGTGCATATAGTATTATTACAAAAATATGGTATCACGTGAAACTTTGAAAGGCAATACACTAATATTATTGCGAGAGCTTGCGCCGCATAGATCTCTGCTCGACGGCGAAGATAGCCATGCCCTGGTTTATGGGACCCTCTGAACTCATATTAATTCCGAGTATCGATATTCACCATACAGTAATATGAAATATCTTCGAAGTATTTCTGAAACTAAACAGGCCATGACAGGGTCCGTTCCTGGCGACCCGCTAAGCGAATTCAATTGGCTTACAGCCGTTTGCCCGGATTGTCGTGGACCGAGACAAACGACAATCATAGGCAACGGGCCTAGTGGAAGAAATCTAACGGAAGAGTCCGTTTAGGGATTCCGCATCGATGGTGGTGATGCGAGTCTGGAGCATGCGCCCCGGGATCAGTTGCACCGTCAGCCCCGCCGACCGAGCCCGTCTGGAGGCCGTCGTCGCGGATCGCAACAGCCCACAGAAGCATGTCTGGCGTTGCCGGATCGTGCTGCTCACAGCCGATGGGCGGGGCACCAACGCCATCATGCGCGAGGCCGGGGTTGCCAAGACCGCGGTCTGGCGCTGGCAGGAACGCTTCGCCGCCGATGGCGTCGACGGCCTGCTGCGCGACAAGACGCGCCCGTCCCGCATTCCGCCCCTGGCCGAGACGGTGGCCGAGGCCGTGGTCGCCCGCACGCTCGGCGATCCGCCGGGCGAGACGACCCACTGGACCGCCGCCGCCATGGCATCAGCGTCTCCTCGGTGCAAGCTCTCCACCGATCCACAGTTCGCCGCCAAGCTGCGTGATGTCGTCGGTCTCTACGTCGACCCGCCCGCCCATGCTATCGTGCTGTCGGTCGACGAGAAGAGCCAAATCCAAGCCCTCGACCGCACCCAGCCCGGCCTGCCGCTCAAGAAAGGCCGCCTCGGCACCCTGACCCACGACGACAAGCGCCATGGCACCACCACCCTCTTCGCCGCTCTGGACGTGCTCGAGGGTAAGGTCATCGGCCGCTGCATGCAGTGCCATCGCCATCAGGAATTCATCCGCTTCCTCAACGCTATCGAGGCCGAGGTGCCGGTGGGAAAGATCGTGCATGTCATCCTCGACAACTATGCCGCCCACAAGCACCCCAAGGTGCGCGCCTGGCTCCGCCGCCATCCCCGCTTCGTCTTCCACTTCACCCCGACCTCCGCCAGTTGGCTCAATGCCGTCGAGGGCTTCTTCGCCAAGCTCAGCAAACGTCGGCTTCAGCGCGGCGTGTTCCACTCGATCGTCGATCTCCAGACCGCCATCAATCGCTTCCTCGCCGAGGCAAACGACAACCCGAAGCCCTTCGTCTGGACCGCAGATCCAGACAAGATCCTCGCCGCCGTCAAGCGCGGGTACAAATCGTTAGATTCTCTCCACTAGATCTAGCCCTAATGAACCGAATGTTCTCGGAATGTCCAACTTGCCGGGTCGCCGGCGGGTTTGTCACATTGTTCCGGGTTGAAGCGGTGTAGGCCATCCTCAGCCGGCCAACCCGGCAGCCTCGCGCCACGTGGAGAGTGCCTCGGCTCGGAAGAGCCGGTGCGTGCGGGCGGTGGTGAGGTGGCGGCATACGTTGAAGGTGTTGTAGGTCGCGGCATGCATTGACAAGCCCTTGGGATCGGGTATTAGGCGCCAGTGCTCACCATTCGGGCATACGCAGCCGAACGTTAGCCAGGGCTTGAGCAAGGAACGTGTTCGCATATTCGGCCGACGCCTCCGGGTGGCGGCGCCGGAACTGACCAAGAGCGATCTCGCATGCGCTCCACTCGTCTGCTCCCTTGTCGCGGCTCGTCCGATAGGCCTTGATGACAATGGCTTCACTCGACGGGTGTCGCGTCATCGTGGTTCTCCTCGGCATTCAACCAAACGAACTGATGTTGGGGATCTGATGGATCGAATGCGATGTAGCAGAACGCGGTTCTAGTAGGGCCGTCGCCCCAAAGATGCAGGCGCCGGGCTTGTCACGTTCGGACAATTCTCACCGATTCCCGCCCTCGGGTCGGCCCCGTCTGCACCCGTAAGATGTTGAAATCTCAAATGGCGGCCATCGGCCGGGTTCCGCTGTCGGACGGTAGAATCCGCCAATGTGACAAGCCCATCGGCCTGCGGCCGGCTGGTCTGCCAGAGATGGACACGGCGCCTAGCTTTAGTGGCCTAGTTCCTCGTCCGTTCCCACAAACCGGACAACGCCTTTATCACCCAAAGGCAGAGAGGGCGTGTGAAGTCGCGGGTTTCGTGAGATTCTTAGCGTGGGGAGCTATGGCGGAGGGCAAGACGTCCAACGATGCTCTGAAGATCCTGACGCGGATCACGACGGTGTCGGAGATGACCGAGGCGTTTCGGGACGAGGACCGATGCCGGCGCCTGCTTGAGACGCTGGTCTGGCCGCGGGGCCGGATCTGCCCAGCGTGCGGGTACCGGCGCTCGACCTCGATCGCCGGTCGTGACCGGGGCAGGACGAACGGCCGGGCCTGTATCAATGCTCGAACCGCGCCTGCCACCACCAGTTCACGGTGACGACGCGGAGGCCATTGCACTCGACCAAGCTGCCGTTGCGGCTGTGGCTTCAGGGGCTGTGGTTGATCCTTACAGTCGGACAAGGGCCTGTCCTCGGTGCGGCTGGGCGAGGCCCTGGGTATCAGCCAGCAGGCGGCCTGGCGCATGGGGCACGCTTTGCGCCTGCTGCTGCGCCAGGAGCCGCCGCTCGATGGCATCGTCGAGATCGACGATCTGTGGCTCGGCGGCTTGCCCCGCAAGCCGGCCGGCGATCTCGGCCCCGGCCGCGGCCGCAAGGGCCCCGGACCACCAAGACGCCGGTGCTGGCGCTGGTCCAGAGGCCTGCGGACCGGAGCGTCGGCAGCCAGGCCGGATCGGTGCGGGCCGGCACCGGCCAAGCAATCTCCGCGGCCGAGACCGCCCGGATCATGACCGACGCCATCGTGGCGGACGCTCATCTGATGAGCGATGAATGGTCGACCTTCGTCGCGCTCGGCGGCGCCTTCGCGGCCCATGACACGGTCCAGCATTCCGACCGTGAGTATGCCCGCGGCATCGTCCATGTGAACTCGGCCGAGGGCTTCAACGACCGGGTCCGCCGGACGGTGGCTGGGGTCTTCCATCACATCAGCCCGCGCCACGCCGACCTCTACCTCGGCGAGATCGGCTTCCGCTGGTCCCAGCGCGTTGTCGCGGGCCAGGCCGTGCGGCGAACCCCAAAGGGGCGCGAGGTCGTCCGCACCCTCTGGGACCGTATCCCGCCGGCGCAGCAACTCGTGGCCTTCTTCCGATCCGCCGTCGGCCGCCAATTGCGCCGCACCAGGGACGGATCCATCGCCATCAAATCTTCCGTCTCTGCCTTTGGGTGATAAAGGCGGCGGACAATCTGATCACTTTCGTGTCGTGGCCCCATCTGGTGGCCGCCCGCGGCCAGCTGGCGCCGGCGGATGCGAGACACTTGGCAGTCGTGGAAGCGCCATGAACGACCAGACGATTCCGGGCGGTGGGGGAGGGGAGGGCGCGGCGGCGATCGACGAGCTGCGCCCGGCGGCGATGCAGCAGGACGCCGCCCTGACCGACACGCAGATCGCCGAGATCCGCCGCCTCGCCGAGCGGGCGGACGCGCTGGTCGAGGCCTCGCTCTCCGCCAACACAAGGCGGGCCTACGCCACTGCCTGGCGGCAGTGGAGCGTCTGGTGCCTCGGCTTCGGCCTCGACCCGACCGGGACCGGACCCGGGGGGTCTGCCGGTCCGGCGGCGGACGCGTCCTGGCTGGCGATGCACCTCACGGCCCTGTCCGAGACCCGGTCGCTCGCTACGATCGAGCTGCGCCGCGCCGCCGTGTTGGCCATCCGCCGCCGGCTCGGCCGACCGCTGCATCTCGACGACACCCAGTTCCCGGCCTTCCTCGCTGGCCTCAGGCGGACCAAGGGCGCCCGGCCGGCGAAGAAGGCGGCGCTGCTCAAGGAGAACCTGCGCGCGGTAATGCTGCTGCTCGACGCGGAGACAGCCCCCGACCCGAAGCGCTGCCTGCGCGACCGGGCCCTGCTGCTCGCCGGCTTCGCCGGCGGCTTCCGCCGCTCCGAGCTGGCCGGGTTCGATCTTCGGGACGTCGCCTTCTCGCCCGAGGGCTTGGTGCTGTTCGTCGCCGGCTCGAAGACCGACCAGGAGCGCCAGGGCGCCGAGGTCGGCATCCAGGCGGTCCCGCCATCGCCGCTCTGCGCCGTGACCGCCGTCTCGGCCTGGCTCAAGGCGCGCGGTGACACGCCCGGCCCGCTGTTCTGCCGCGTCGATCGCGGCGGGCACCTCATCTATGGGTCCGACGGCCGCCTGCAGCCGGTCGAGGCCAAGACGGTCGCCCGCTTGGTCAAGCGGGTGATCGTCGGCACCGGGCTCGACGCCGACGCCTTCTCGGCCCACAGCCTGCGCGCCGGCATGATGACGGCGGCGGACCGCAAGAACGTGCCGCTCGAGCAGGCGATGCAGCATGGCCGCTGGAAGGATGCGCGGACAGCGCGCGGCTACCGCCGGCACTCCTCCCTCTGGCAGGGCAACTTCACCGGCAAGCTGCTCGGAGACAAATAGGGGAGGGGGAACATCCCTTTCGAGCCGGTCGGTTCAATAGATCGTGTCATTGGCGAAGGGGAAGGCGCCGGTTACATGTCGAATCGACACGCCGGACGATCGGAGACCTTAAATTTTATTAATGGCATTGGATTATGACGGGCAATTGGTCTATTCCGTACGGGATTGGTCCATGGAGAGTTAGATGAACGTCGGCGACGAAACGAATATGAATGCAGTGACGACAAGCGATACACGCGAACTGACGGCGCGGATCGTGTCCGCCCACGTCGGCAACAATTCCGTCGCGGTCAGCGATCTTCCGTCGCTGATTGCTCAAGTCTACGGTGCGCTGGCAGGGTTGGACAAACCAGTCGAATCGCTGGTGGTGCGGCCGCAACCGGCGGTGCCGATCAAGAAGTCGGTGACGCCGGAATGGATCATCTGCCTTGAGGACGGCAAGAAGCTCAAGATGTTGAAACGCCACCTGTCCACAGCCTACAGCCTGACGCCGGATCAGTATCGGGAGCGCTGGGGCCTGCCGGCCGACTACCCGATGGTGGCGCCGGCCTACGCGCAGCAACGGAGCGACCTGGCCAAAACCATTGGCCTGGGCACCCGACGCGGCAACCCACCAGCGGCGCCAATTGCCGCCCCAGCAGCACCGGCCAAGGCGCCGCGCGCTCGCAAGCCCGCCACGGCAAAGACAGCCTAAGCAGCCTGCAGCGAGCGGCGCCAGTCAGGCTACCGCTCACTGCAGCTTGGGGCCTGCCGGCGAATGGAAGGGCTTGTCACGTTCGCGGCCTTGCGGCGCGCAAGCGGTCAGCGTAGCGGTAGCCATGACCCCGCCTGACTATGTCGGTTATCGGACTCATTCCAATCGGATCGCGTGGGCTCGCTCATTCATTCCCGGCTAAGCTCGAGGAGCGATGTTCCGATTTGAACGGAACACGTTGTCCGGGTCGTACTTCTTCTTGACCTCGACGAGGCGATCGAAGTTGGCGCCGTACGTCGCCCGGATGCGCTCCGCGTCCTCGTCGGCGGTCTGGAAGTTGATGTAGTTGCGGCCAGAAGAGAAGGGATGCAGGCGCTGCCAGGCTCCTCGGATCCACCGGCGGAACGAATCCGCTTCTGGTTCGTCCGGCTCCCACATGGCGTTCGCGCCGATCATGTAGCGCGCGTCTCGATTCCCGACGGCACCGTCATCCTCGTCGTGCTCGTTGACGGCCCCACCGAGATGGAGGAAGCCCAACTCGATACCTGGGATGGGGCAGTCGGCGAACAGCTCCTTGTTGAGGTCGAGGACCTCGTCACTGAGCTCAGTGGCATAGTCGGTCTTCCAGTAATAGTGGAAGCCCTTCGGCTCGGCGTCGTCGAGGTAGGACTGCACCTGGGTGTAGGGCTGCTCGGTCAGGAGATCCACGATTGGATCGGCAATTGCCCGGATCGGGGCTAGCACGTCATCGGTGTGGGCCAGGTCGCCGGTGTAGCAGACGGCCATGGCGCAGATCTTCTTGCCGTGCCACTTCTCGGGTACGAACGGTGCCGGCGGTGCGTTGATCAGGAGCAGCCACACCGCAAGCTCCCGCGGGGCCTGGGTGGTGATCACTCGGTACTGTGGAAGGATCTCGTCTGCCCGCTCGAAGGGCCAGGCGATCAGCCCGCCATAAACGATCGGCCCAACGTCGTGCAGGCGGAACGTGAACCGCGTGACAACGCCGAGGTTGGCGCCGCCGCCACGGATTGCCCAGAACAGGTCTGCGTTCTGATGGCGGTTGGCGGTGCGGATCTCGCCGTCCGCAGTAACGATCTCGACCTCCTCGAGATTGTCCACCGACCAACCGAATCGACGCGTCAGATATCCCAGGCCGCCGCCGAGGGTCAAGCCGGCGACGCCAACCTCGGATACGAAGCCAAGTACGGTTGCCAGCCCATGCTTTTGGGTAGCTTGGTCGACGTCCTTGAGCTGACACCCGGGCCCGACATGCGCGAGCTTGGCGTCGGGTATGACCGTGACGTCGCGCATGCGGCTCATATCGAGCACTAAGCCGCGCTCGGCAATCGAAGTTCCGGCAATGTTGTGGCCTCCGCCCTTCACGCTCAGGCGCAGCCCGTGGTCACGTGCGAATCCCACCGCCGCGGCGACGTCGCGGACCGAGCTCGGTCGGACGACGAGCGCCGGCTCCTTGGCCACCATGGCGTTCCAGATCAGTACGGCATCATCCCAGCCCTCATCGCCAGGGCGCAGCACCGGCCCCTCGAGACGCGCCTCCAAGTCCTCGAGCTGCCTGGCGGTCAGGTTGACGCGCCCACCCTCAAGACCGGCGATGTCGATGGAGTTCATGTTCATTTGGCGGCCGCCCGTCCGGTTGAGGAATCGAGCGCCGTGCGCAGCGCTTCCAGGAATGCTTCAGGCTGTTCGATCGGAGGATCGTCGGCGGCATCTTCGATCACTCGCAGGGGCCACCCGTAGCAGGCGCTCGCGGCCTGGGCGATCGCCAGCGGCGTCGCGAGGTCGTGGCGCCCCCAGATCAGGGTCGTGGGAATGGTGATCCGAGACAGCTCCACCGGCGCGATTGCGGGCATCCCGAACAGCTCCATGAGGCTGTGCTGAGTGGGCTGCAGGCTCGCCGTGCGGGCACGATCGAGGTTGTACGCCTTCAACCACTCCCAGCTTTCACCCATCCGGTCCCGCAGCCCGTTTAGATCGAATGCGCATCGCCGCCAGAGACGGTCGTGCGTGTCCCCGGTCGGTTCTGCGATGAAATCTGTCAAGGCAAGCCTGAACTCCGGCGTCGGCTGGAACGGCGCCAATCCGAACGCGTCGACGAGCACAAGTCGGCTGAGCTCGTCACTCCGGTCGATGGCGAAGCGGGCCGCCATGGCGCCGCCGAGAATTTGCCCCACCAGCGTCGGCGTCACCGGGCAGGTGCGTTCGATCAGCTCGCCGAGCCATGCGAGCGCATGATCGGCGTTCAGGGGGCTGTCAGGTACCCCAGTTGTTCCGTGACCCGGTAGATCGGGGGCGACCACGCGATGGGTCGTCGCCAGATCAGGGATGATGCGCATCCATTTGGCCGCGTACTCTCCCGGTCCATGCAGCAAGATGATCGGCGGACCGTCACCGCCCTCCAGCACGGCGGTTGAAATGCCGGCAAGTTCAAGCCTTCGTTCGGTAACGGGCATCCCCGCCAGCAGCCGTTCACGAGCCTGCTCGCCGACATCCGGCCGACCGCGTTGCCCTTCCGCCGGCCGCCGAGCGGTCATTCCAACGTCAATCTCGGACATGGCTTCCTCCGCGCTCGTGTCCGCGGTGTGTTCCGCAAATCGACGTTAGGCCGGAAGGCCGAGGCGCCGCTTCGGCGAAATCACCCAATTTGCGCCAGTCGACGGCATGGGTAATTTTGCCCAGTGGATGGTCAATTGATTCAGATCAGCTTGTGCTCGTAGGCGTAGGCCGTCGCGGTAGCCCGCGAAGGAACGTTGAGTTTGGTAAAGATGTTGCTGACGTGCCTGTCGACTGTCCGTACACTCAGGAACAACTCCGCGGCGATGATCTTGTTACTCTTGCCGGTGGCGACCAGGCGAAGCACCTGCAGCTCTCGCGGCGTCAGTCCATGGGGATGGGCGGACGGTGGACCCTTTGCAACAGATGCAAGGCGCTCGAGATCCGGCCTTGCCCCCAACTGTTCGAACAGGGCGCGGGCCGCGTCCAGTTCCAAACTTGCTCCCTCCTCGTCCGCGAGAGCGCGGCAGGCCAGCCCCACCAACTGGCGGGTGCGTGCGGCCATGTACGGGGCATCGACCTTCTGCCACACCTGCAAAGCCCGGCGCAGCGAGCCGAGAGCAGCCTGGGCGTTTCCTTCGGCCAATTCCACAGTACCCTGGGCGTGCGCGGCAATCGCGCCGAGGACCCCGGTGTCGAAGCGTCCGGCTATTTCCGCCAATTCGTGACAGGCAGACCGAGCATCTTCGATTTCGCCCGCATCCAACATGATCTCGACATAGGCGGGCAAGAGCCTTGCCAACTGCATCGGGTCGGTCGTGGCGTTGACGACACGTCGGATCGCTGCCGCCGCAATCTCGACGCGTCGTTGCGCCACCCGCAGCAACGCCAGACCGGGCTGCGGTTCGATCCCCAAAGTGCTCGCGGATCGGTACGCCGCCTCGGCCGCGGCAAACTCGCCCTGGAGGCGGTGGATCTCAGCGAGCTGATAAAACGCCGAGCCGGGACGCTGAGGGTCGATGCCCTTTTCGAACCGCTCGCAGCCGCGCCGCGCCTCGGCGAGCGCTGCTGGCCAGGCGCCGTGCAGTTGCATGATTTCCGCGCGATGCACCAGACACTTGCCGGTGAAACTTACCATCTCGGGTTGTTCTTCGCACCACCGCGCAAGGGCTGAGGTCCATTCGCGGGCACGGTCCACCGCATAGACCTGCTGGCAAGCATCGATCACGCTGCAATAGATCAGACCCGTGACCAGCGGCGACCGGTCCCCTGCGGCGACCGCGAGCATGGCCTCGTCCAGCAGCGCCAGTCCCTTCGCCACCTGCCCCTGCTGTATGAGAACCCTGCCCTGCAGATGCCGGGCGATGGCGACCAGGTCCATCTCGCCGAAGCGGTTGCCGATCTCGGCGGCATTGCCCGCGGTGGCATACGCGGTCTCCCAATCCCCCGCGTCGAGATGCTGATCCACGATCGGCAGGAGAAGGTAGCCTTCTTCGACGCAGTCATCCTCCTCGTACTCGACAAGGCGCCGCCCCCGGCCGAGCCATCCGGTCGCGCGGCCCGTCTCTCCTCGGAAGAGAAGGCGCAAACCCAGCCAGAAAGCGCAGCGGATCGCCGGCTTATTTTCGCCCCCGACCAGGTAGGCGTCATATGCCCGTTCGAGCGCACCCAGATATTCATCGTCTCGAGCGATCAGGTACGCTGACATTGCCAGCAGTTCGAGATCTTCGACCGCGAGCGGAACCATTTTATCGGCGCGCGAGAGGGCTTGGTAGGCGTCGGCCCAAGCGCGCCGTTTGTAGGACTCGCGACCTCGTCCGAGTTCCCTGATCACGTCGGTGACAATCGGCCTCGTTCTGGGCAAAGCGAAATCGCCAGTCTGTTTCGCCGTGTTTCGGAGGGGAGTCTAGCAGATTGGCGAATCTCCCAGCAGCTCGGTAGCGACAGCCACAAATCTCCGTTCCTGCGTCGATATCGGTAGTTCGACGGCCAGAGAAGAATGCTTCGGGCTGCTGTACGACCCGGCGCCTCTTCACACTCCAGCCGCCGATCCGAGCACGGCTACTCTAACTACGCCCCGTCCACTCATATCCTGGAGGGACTGGCAGAACGCGTTGATGGGCCAGCTCAAAAAAATAGCTTTAGATAAATACACGAACGGCGCTCGACAAGCCACCGCCGCCAGGTCGGGCAGCTTCTATTCGGGACACGAGGGCATGGAGCGTGATCTCTTCTTTCTCCATGATCTCCTCTAATGCCGACCAGAACGGCGCCTCCATCCTAATGCTGGTGCGCCTTCCACCCACCATGACATTGCGCGTAAGAGATTCAAGCATCCTGACAGAATACCGTAATTGACGCTAATAAGTTGCAAATGCGTTCAAATCGAATGGCCACCGCACCGCGCACTGAATGACGCCCGTAGATAGGTCGATTGTCGGGTCGCTCGGATCCGACCGGGCGACCGATGTAATCTGAGCCGGAGAACGGTTCTTGGGCAGCACACGGCTCAATCGCTCGGATCGCGCGAGCGTGGGACACCCGCGGATCAAGCTAACTGGTTGATAATATTGACGGAGAATGACAGTTATCGATCATTGGGCCTTTCTCTGGCGTCATCGGCGGGATAGAATCGTCGCCGCCGCCACCTGCAGGTGCCCCGTGCCCTTCGCCGTCGTCCTCGAACTGGATCCCCACAGCGCGACGGTGCTGGCCCCCATCATCGATGCGGGCGGACGCCGAGGCGACGACGCCGCAACGGGCCAAGATCGCGCCGCATGTGTCGCTCGCCATCTACGACCGCCTCGATCCCACGGCGATGACGGCAGCGCTGCAGCCGTTCGCCGAGCGCCGGCGAGCCTGCCCCGTCCAGCTGGCGAGCTTGGGACTGTTCCCAGCGTTTTCGTCGGTCCTGTTCGCGGTGCCGGTCGTCTCCGCTGAGCTGCTGGTGCTGCACCGCGCCTTCCATCAGGCGACCTGGGCGTTCGCCGCGAGCTGCTGGGCCATGCGCTCCCGTCGGCGAACCTGGACGTGAGAACTCTCGGCCCGGTTGTGTCGCCAGGTGCTGGGCTCCAAGGGGATGGATCCGGGCGTCGGGAAGCCGCGGGACCGCTGGGCCAATTCCTGATCTCGCGGCGCAACATCGCACTGCGCGCGGATGGCAATTGAAGCCGGCCGAACTCAGGCAAATATGTCGGACATGAAGACATGGATCCGTCTGGCGCTGGCCGCCAGCCTGACCCTCGCGGCCGCACCGGCCGCGATGGCCCAATGCATCGTCAGCCCCAATGCCGTCGGCACCTCATGCACCGACGGCATCGGTTCGCGACCGATCGTCAACGGCCACTCCGTGCGGCCGCACATGAGGATCACCCCGCCCCCACAGCCGCAGCCGTATCGCGCAAGCCCGATCCCCGCTCTGCGGCAGCCGCAGACCCAAGGGGCGCCGAACACATCGCCGCTGCCGAACACCTCGATGCCCGGCGGGCTGTAGCACACATCGCGCCGCTCGCCCGGTCACCGGGCTCCAAGGAGTGAGATCCGGGTGGGGGGCCATGAAAGGGGCCGGCGCCCGATGGGACGCCGGCCCTCTTCCATCAACTGACATCGGGGTGTGGTCAGTTCCAGCGCCAGCCCCAGACGGGGTTCCGGCGCCAGCCGTGGTGCTCGTCGCGCCAGTGGTCGCGGTGCCGGGCTTGTCACGTTCGCGGCCTTGCGGCGCGCAAGCGGTCAGCGTAGCGGTAGCCATGACCCCGCCTGACTATGCCGGTTATCGCTTTCCCAGCGCGCCGTCTGGATGTATCTCCGCTTCACCCTGAGCTACCGCGATGTCGAGGACCTGCTCGCCGAGCGCGGCATCGAGGTGACGTACGAGACAATCCGCCGCTGGGTGACGACGTTCGGGCCGGCCATTGCACGTCGGCTTCGGGCAGGGCGCCCGACGCCGCACCGGCGCTGGCATCTCGACGAGATGTTCATCCGGATCGGCGGCAAGCAGATGTATCTCTGGCGGGCCGTCGATGCCGAGGGCGAGGTGCTTGAGGTGCTGGTCCAGGCCAGGCGGGACGCGGCTGCAGCCCGCAAGCTGATGCGCAAGCTCCTCCGGAAGCAGGGCATCGCTCCAACCACCTGGGTCACCGACAAGTGTCCGGCCTACGGCGCGGCGCTTCGTGACCTGCGGCTGGACGGGATACCCCACCTTCGAGGCAAGCGGCTGAACAACCGGGCCGAGAGTTCGCATGTCCCCGTTCGGCGACGGGAGCGCAAGCTGCAACGGATCAAATCGGCGGCCTCGGCGCAGCGGTTCCTGTCGATGCACGCAACGACCTACAACACCTTCAACGTCTGCCGTCATCTCACCACCGCCCGGACGCACCGCCGCTTTCGCGCGGAGGCGTTCGCGGCATGGCGGGATGCGGCCGGCGTTGCGGCCTGAGCCTGCCGGATGCCGGCCTCATCGCGGCCACGCTCGACAACGTGACAAGCCCCCCACCGGCGGATCGTCTCGTATGAGACCTCGATACCGCGCTCGGTGAGCAGGTCCTCGACGTCGCGGTAGCTCAAGGTGAAGCGGAGATACATCCAGACGGCGCGCTGGATCACGTCGGATGGAAAGCGGTAACCGGCATAGTCAGGCGGGGCCATGGCTACCGCTACGCTGCTCGTGGGCGCGCCGCACGGCCGCGAACGTGACAAGCCCCGCCAGAAGACGCGAACTATCGCCGAGTCACCGAAACAAACGAACGAACCGCCATAGACATTGGTCCGCCGCGTCGTGTGGGGCACAGCTGGACGCAGTCCGATTTGCTTTGCGGTGCCTATCCCCAAGTCTCTTAGCAGCTGCGGCGCGCTATTCCGCAATCCTGGCGGCACGCGCGAAGGATTGAACGAATACGTCTTCGTGTTCCAGGACACGCGCTACGAGTTCTCTATCGTGAAGTGAGGCGGGCTGGAGTGTCCGGTCTCGGGAAGCCGATGCTAAGTCCGTATTGGGCGCGGTCCGGTCGGCCGGAAAGTGCGCCGCGGGACCCGATCGGGCGTCTGTCACGTCCGCGATGGCGACTCGATTGCGTCAGGAGCGGGCGTGTGACAGCCGTGCTCACTTGGTGCTCCATTCAAATCCTGGGGGGAGCAAGAGAGTCCGCTGATGAGCCAGCTCAAAGAAGTAACTCTGAATGAATACACGAACCGAGCTGGACAGATTTTTGCCGCCGCCACGTGCAGAATCGATTCGCGTCACAAGAGCATGGAGCGTAATATCTTCTCTCTCCATGATCTCTTCTATTGCAGACCAGAATGCCGCCTCCATCCTAATGCTGGTGCGCCTTCCGCCGACAAAGATATTGCGGGTGTGGAATCCATCCATTTTTGAATAATGCTTTAATCAATATTAACGAGTTGCAAATGCGGACAGCTTATTAGGCTATCATACAACATAGGAGCAAAGTCGGTAAAGGGTCACATTTCCGGTCCTACAGGTTCGGCCAACCTGCTTGGTGCGCGCAGGTCAGCCGCCATACCGACTGGCCTTACTGCGGTATTGTCAACTTAAGTGGTCGATAGCTCCGATACAGCAACTTCCTTGCCACTCGACGCCTCGAGGCGATCAAGAACACCTACGAGGGACCGCTGCTGTGAAGTGAAGTTACCGAACTTCGCTCCGAGATCGGTTACGTTGACAAGCCACGTAAACTATCGTCCCCGAAATCGAATCCGGATCCCGAGTTTGGATTCCAGGTTCCCGAATTCGATCGTCAACAGCGGCGTCGTTAGATCAAGTTCCCCCACTCCGGGCGCCACAAATCATCGAGATCGACGACGACAATTTCAGCCTCATGCTGCGCGGCAAGATTACGGGCGATGGCCAATGCGGACGGCACGTCTACTGGCTCGCCGCCATCCATAAAGGTCAACTCCACCAACTTACCCGACATGATGGCCGGACCGTCGACCTTCGCCTTGGTGACGCCATCGACCACAAGCAGCTCAACGGCGACGACATCGCTATCCGGATCATCCACCTTGCGGAACTCGTCCATAGCGGCCTCCCCGACGCCTTGTTTGGATGCCGGCGCAATATACCATCTACCGATGCTGAATTGGGGCATGGGCATTCATTTACCCGCAAAAAGCCCAACAACCTTTGCTACGGCCGCAACTGCCCTTAAGAACGAGGCGAGCGCAACCAAACGCATTTCCCAGGGACCGAGCCAAACCGAGCGGCCGCAGAGGCGATATCCAGGGCGACCCGTGACGCTACGGATATCAGCGATCCACTCCGCACGTTCTGGATACCGAATGGATCTCCACAGGGGTTTGTCACGTTGTCGAGCGTGGCTGTGAGTAGGCCGGGATCGGCCAGGCTCAGGCCGCAACGCCGGCCGCATCCCGCCATGCCGCAAACGCCTCGGCGCGAAACCGGCGGGGCATGCGGGCGGTGGTGAGGTGACGGCAGACGTTGAAGGTGTTGTAGGTCGCGGCGTGCATCGACAGGAACCGCTGCGCCGAGGCGGCCGACTTGAACCGTTGCAGCTTGCGCTCCCGTCGGCGAACCGGGACGTGCGAGCTCTCGGCCCGGTTGTTTTGCCGCTTGGCCTTGATGTGGACTGCGGCGCCCAGGCCAAGATCGCGAAGCGCAGCGGCGTAGGCCGGACACTTGTCGGTGACCCACTCGGTCGGGGCGATCCCCTGCTTCCGGAGGAGCTTGCGCATCAGCTTGCGGGCTGCCGCCGCGTCCCGCCTGGCCTGAACCAGCACCTCGAGCACCTCCCCCTCGGCATCGACGGCCCGCCAGAGATACATCTGCTTGCCGCCGATTCGGACGAACATCTCGTCGAGGTGCCAGCGCCGGTGCGGCGCCGGCCGTTGCGCGCGAAGGCGCCGAGCGATTGCGGGACCGAAGCCGATCACCCAACGCCGGATCGTCTCGTACGACACCTCGATGCCGCGCTCGGCGAGCAGGTCCTCGACGTCGCGGTAGCTCAGGGTGAAGCGGAGAAACATCCAGACGGCGCGCTGGATCAGATCCGGTGGAAAGCGGTAGCCGGAATAGCAGGGTTGGGCCATGGCAAACCGCTATGCCGATCGCCAGAGCCCCGCAAGGCCGCGAACGTGACAAGCCCCTCCGCCGGTCGGTTCGCCGATATGGTCAAGCAGCGCCTGGCGGACGATCTCGACAGCTGGCTCAATGACGCCGAAAACAGCGAGCTGCACTCCTTCGCCGCAGGCCTGCGTCAGGCTAGTGGCGCGTGAAGGGGGATGGCGCGCTGAAGCGAAGGAGTCCATTCTTCCGGACGTATTTGATGACTCGATTAGATCGGAGGGCATTGCAATGAACGATCGGGCCGCGCTCCTTCCGGAAGACATTTCAACGCCACCAAACGATCCCGTCGCGGCGCAGAATTATCCGGAACTTGAACAGCTATGGAGGGATCTCTCCAACCGACTGGATTTCGGTGACCGGCTAACCGATGAAGAATTCCGGGGCTGGCATCAGAAGGTGGAGAATCTTCTGCGGCCGCAGGAACTGGCGAGGCTTCATAAGCCGCTTCGTCCACATCTGACGGACCCCAGATACACCCAGGAGGCTCGCGTCTTCCATCTCGCTAAGATTCTTCGTGCGCGGCAGGGATGGGAAAGGTTGATGAAGGATACCGGCTACTGATCGCGCGAGCGACCGGCCTCATGGTCACTGTATCAGCGGTCATTGGTGGTGGCGCCGCGGTAGCATCAGCGATTGCCGATTAGTGTCGATCGAAGTGCAGAAGGATGGCACAACCCAGGGAAAGGGATTAGGATCATGGATATAATGGTGCAAGGAATTTGATCGTGAAGGCAATTTCAACTGAAGTATTGCTAAGGCGCAGCCTGAATCTGCAATTGGCAGAGAGTCAAGAAAGGCACGCGGCTGAGCTTCGTTCTGACGCTGAAGAGTCCGCCCGTGATGGCGACACCGTGATGCAGGCAATCTTGCTTCGCGGTGCTGAGGAAGCGAAAAAGGCAGCCGCAGCCTTTCGCGAGGCTCATGAGAGAATGGTGGCCGATCTTCGGTGATCGAAGTAAACCTCAGACCCGCAACCGACATTGCATGAGCGGCGAGCAGTCCGCACGCTCTCTCTTCTCGTCCACCATCGGTGTCCCGTGAAGGGGAGTAGGATCGACGGCGCATAATACTCGAACCTATTTCACGGGGAGGATTTCAGGTGCCAAGGGTGATTGTGAAGACGTGGACCGAGGGCCACGGCGAGACCGATTATCTAGAACTCTACCTATGTCCGTCCCCCAGGCTTCCGGGGAAAGAGTTCGCCATGTTGACGGGCCACAGGTTCGGAGATCCGAATCCAGGTTATATGGATTTCAAGCCATTGGTGGCGCCATACCCGATCCAGACGATCGGCGGGGACGATGCCGTCCGTATGGCGATTGGAATGGCGGGACGCGATGGCTATTCGTTGATCCTTGTGAAGGATGGAGTTCCAGATCCAGACGCATAGTGCAGGGAAGCGCGCCGGCGACTTTCTCGCAGTGGGGGTCACCATGAAGACGGTCGCCGCCGCTAGACGCCGGTGCCCCGGTGCCGTCCTGCATCATCTGCCTGCCCCGGAGAACTGTCCAGCATCCGCCCCGGGGGCTTGTCACGTTGGGGCAATGCTCACCGATTCCCGCTTTCTGACCGACCCAATCTGAACCCGCAAGTCATTGAAATCTCGTGTGGCGGCGAAGGGTCGCGTTCTCTTGCCGGGCACAGGATCGGCCAATGTGACAAGCCCCCTGCGGGGTCTGGGCAAAGCCACGATGCCGACCGAGCCGGAGCAGCCGCAGCCGGCCGTGCCGATCAAGAAGTCGGTGACGCCGGAATGGATCATCTGCCTCGAGGACGGCAAGAAGCTCAAGATGCTGAAACGCCACCTGTCCACGGCCTACGGCCTTACACCGGATCAGTATCGGGAGCGCTGGGGCCTGCCGGCCGACTACCTGATGGTGGTGGCGCCGGCCTACGCGCAGCAGCGGATGTGACTTGGCCAAGACCATTGGCCTCGGCACCCGACGCAGCAACCCGCCAGCGGCGCCAATCGCCGCCCCAGCAGCACCGGCCAAGGCGATCGGTCTTGGCACCAAGCGCGGCAACCCGCCAGCGGCCGCAACCGCACCTGCGCCGGTTAAGGCGGCGCGATCGCGCCGTCCGCCAGCGGCGAAGCCTTCGTCGCCGTAACCGGCAGAAGAGGGCGACAAGGCATGACCGGAGGGCTCCTGCTGGGGTCGCTGGGCGACGCGCCTGAGGCTCTCCGGCACTTCATCCAAGGGCCTCCGGATGCCCGGAGGACGGGCTCCGTGTGGTCGATCCGGCCAGCGCCGTCGATGTGCCGGACGGTAGGGTCGGGCGAGCTCTGGTTTCGCGGGCCGTCCAACCTGCTCGGTGTAAGTCGGCATGGGGCCTCGACGCCGATCGGCACGATAGGTGCTGGATTTCGCGCCATACTGCGGGGTCACAACCAGATGTTGATTCACAAACGGGCCGTGCCGAAGCGGCGCCTGCATAGTATTTCTATTTCGATAAGAAAATATTCATTATAGAATCTGAAGCTAAATGTCCGACAACATTTGACGACGACCATTTACCCCTATTAATTGACGCGAATATCATTCCTTAGATCAATAAATGCATTGACGGAAATGAGGAGAAATGATTTATCGACGGGAGAAACTGGTTTCAGGACCGTCCAAAGATAGTGCTCCGGCCTATTGCGCTGAGGACGCGAGATCGCGGCGACGCGCCGATTCAGGTGATCACGGCGAACCCGTCTGCCGATGGTTTCCCAAAGATCACAAGAACCTGCGAACCCTAGGGAGGACCGGCAAATGCCCGCACACGGCACCCATTTGAACCGTGGTTTGCCTGAGGCGTCGCCGCGACAGGGCGGCTTCACTGGTGGAGCCTGGCCGATTGGTCGCGCTGCCCTCTTGGCGCTGATTGATATGGGCATGACGGAAGAGAGCATCGCCCGCTACTTTTCGATCAGCCCGAGCAGTGTTGCCGTTATCCGCGCAGAGTACCGCGTCGCCAGGACATCCGGTTCGCAACTCACCTGAGGGCGGCGGCGCCGGTGACGGTCCGTGCTGGACAAACCTTGAGACGGAATCCTTCGGCCGGACGAGCGGGGCGGCGGATGTCCTTCATCAAGGTCAACCGGCGGGAGTGATCTCGACCGCCGCGGCGAACGGCAATCATTATTGAGGAAACATGCACAACAAAGCCCTTTACCTGGTCTCCACCCCCAGCCTTGAGGCGCGTCACGCCCCAACACCATCGCTGTTCCGGACACTGACCGCGACCGGTCCCGGCCTCGCGGATTTTGAGCGGCTTGGGCTGTCTGTGGAGGGCGCTGGAACCGAATGGGTGCAGCTGACCGGTTGCTTTGCACATCGGCTTGACCTCCGTGTCACCGGCCGGCCGCGCGAGGACGATGACGACTCTGCGCCCATTGTCTGGGACGTTCTCGCCCACTGGCGGCTTCCACGCCGACTTTGCCTCGTCCCGTCGGACGTCGATGAGTGGCTCGGACTGTGCAGCCTCGATGCCTTTGCCCTGCTCCGCGGGCTTCGGAACGACGCTATCGCGGAGACCGCCGGCTTGGCCACAGTCTCGGATTGCTTCGAGCATTGCGGCCGGCGCATCGTCAACCCGTTCCGCGACCGCTTTGGCAACGACACCTGCCCTGCGAGCGAATACAGCCATGCCTATCGGCTGTGGCGGGGCCGTTGGCGCGAGGCCTCGGGGGAATAACCCGATTAATCATGCACCGTAATCATGGGGGCGGAGGCCGAGCGGACATAGGCCCGGCGCCATGGCTGCGGAGGTCGCCAAGCAACTTGCAACCACAACGAATGCGCTCTACGGCAATGGTGACGGCTCTCCCAAAGTGCGAGCCAAGCCGTTCTCGAACCCAGCCCGGTTCCCACAATGTTCCAGCTTAGCGGGTCGCCATGAACAGATCTTGTCGTGGCCCCAGCCAGTCCCGGTCGCAGCGCTGCTATTGTCTCAACAGATCCGGGCCGGAAATCGGCATCATTTCCAGCCCGGCCGCCGATAATCCCAAGCTGCTACATCTAGCCATCCCGCGAACCAAGGCAACAACTTGACGGTGCCGTCGCGGTAGCTCAGGGTGAAGCGGAGGTACACCCAGACGGCGCGCTGGATCACGTCCGAGGGAAAGCGGTAACCGGCATAGTCAGCCGGGGTCATGACGACCGCTACGCCGCTCGTGGGCGCGCCGCAAGGCCGTGTACGTGACAAGCCCGTCGGTTAGACGGCGAGCTGATACCCCATTCCCACCGGATCTTTAGCAACGGCCACGGGTTTCCGCCTGTTCGTCATCGTCGACAGGCGCCTTGGCGGCGTCATGCGACGGGATCGCCCGCTGAATATCCGGAATCAGGTCCATGATCTCGACGAAGCCATCAGCTTGGCGCCGCAACTCGTCGGAAACCATGGGCGGGCTCGATTTGATCGTGGAGACGACAGTGACGCGCACCCCTTTGCGCTGGATCGCCGCGACCAAACGCCGAAAATCACGATCGCCTGAGACCAGGAGGATGTGGTCGACATGGTTGGCCATCCCGAGCGCATCGATCGCCAGATCCATATGGATGGTGCTCTTGACCCGAAGCCGGTCGTGGCTGTCGGTGTATTCGCGAAGTGGCTTGGTCACAACCGTGTAGGAATGATACTCCAGCCAATCGATCAACGGCCGCAATGGCGAGTAGTCCTGACCTTCGACCATGGTCGCGTAGTAAAAGGCTCGGATCAACCGTCCCTTCCTGGCAAACAGATTGAAAAGCCGTTGGTAGTCGACGTCGAAGCCGAGGGCACGAGCCGCGCCATGGACATTCGCGCCATCAATGAACAATGCGAGCCGTTCTTCCTTGTAAAAGATCATCCGAAACGTCCTCGCGACCTAAGGTCACAAGCGCCCGAAGTTGCAGGATCGACCCCTCCGAATGCACCAATTGGCGATGCGTTCGCCACCTCGACCGCGAGCCAGTGCCGGGACGTCGCCCGGATTCCATCGGCCAGGCCGCTGGTAGGGGCCCAGCCGAGGGACGTCATCCTGGTGATGTCGAGGAGCTTTCGCGGCGTGCCGTCCGGCCGGCTGGTGTCGAAGCTGAAGCCCCCCTCATAGCCGACGATCTCGGCAATCAGGATCGCCGGGTCGGCGATTGCGATGTCGGAACCGGCGCCGATATCCTCCCGAGCGAGCCGCCGCAGCAATGCCGAGCCCACGATGCCGTTATGGCCGGTGGCCCAGACGCGCTTGCCGCGCGGCTCCAAGCCGGCCGCTCCGCTCGGCATTCACAGTTCTCCATCCTGCAGATCTTCAACCAATGGAAAGATACTATTTGCCACATATTTGCCTTAAATTATATTATAGCAGTCGTGAGCGGAGGCCGCACGTTGCGCAAAAGAAGAAGGGGGATGCGCCAACGGTGCGGGTGCGCCCGCTGCGTTCGATCAGATCGGCCGGGCCGGGGCGAACGGCGCGACCGCAGTGGCATGAATGCAACTCGGGCCTCCGCTTTCCCAGGCATCGAGCAGGACCAGGAATAGATCGTGGCGGCCTGCCGTCGGATTGAAGAGGTGCATCGGCCGCTCGGCCGGCCCTCTAGGGCCAGAATCGAGCCGTTGGGGTCGTTACAAGAGTAGGACGTAGGCGTCCGCAATCCGTGAACAGATTGAGAACGAGGCCGGTCCGGGAAAGGTTCGTTGACCGAGGGGCTTTGACCGGCGACACCGAACGGACGTCTGGTGC
>Ga0193743_1000937_pt1 | contig 22443 bp, 28 predicted proteins | sample L2c2metaG_FD_143038 | JGI IMG/M metagenome (GOLD analysis project Ga0193743, IMG submission 143038) | Soil microbial communities from a riparian zone of the East river system, Colorado, United States - L2c2 | ecosystem: Environmental > Terrestrial > Soil > Riparian zone | place: USA: East River... | reverse complement strand
CTGCAACTTGACATGCTTGACAGCTCAAATGACTTGTGTCATGAAACCTAAGACTTGAGACTAGAAGGTTCTCAGATGAGCGTACATATGTAGCCCATATGGGGTAGGATGCCCGACTATTATTTATGACCCAAGATTTCCGATTCAGAGAATGGCTTGAAGGTGCTTGTTCGATGATAGGGAGATCCCTGGCGTTGTTGAAGTTTAAAACATCGGGATTGATGTTAGAGGTGCTGATATTGTTGTTATTGAATTGTAACACCTCGAGGGACGGATTCGAGGACTTCATTTGAACTGACAGGAAGATCATCAATGTTGAAATCCGATTGAGCATCAATATTGACATTGGAAGTGCCGTTACAGTATAGTGCTGTCGAGGAATGAATTCAGCTCGAGTGTTGAATTGTGAGTCCGCAAAACACTCGTTGACAGGTCGAATAATTGTTGACATGGTTGAGTGAAGGTGGCCTCAGTGTAGAAGTTTCAACATTATTCTGGACATCAAAAAGAAGCTCTTGGGTAAAATGCCACCTTGGTCGGCGGCGCCGCCAGGTACAAGTTGGGATTGACTATTAGCTGCCTTTTGGCGCTGTAATTATAAGTTGAGCTGTAAAACTGCTTGAGATATCAAGGATAAAGGGAGAGGAAGTGAGATGATCCAAAGCGTACCAGGATATGGTAAATGATCGAACCAATCAATATCTTTTCCTCACTTGTGAAAAATAGAATTGGGGAATCAGTGATAGTAAGAGCAATACGGCCGAATTGTATGCGATGGCGGTACTCGTAAATTCAATGTCCCCAGAAAAATCTATCGTCCTTCCAGAGTCTGTAAGGACGCTTCGGATCGCCTGGAAACCATAAGTATGGAGCAAAGTATGCGGCTAAGATGCATTGGGTCTCTGGGTCCTGTACGGCTACTATCATCCGCAATGATCAGGGAGGGAGTGGAAGGCTCGGCGTACGGAATAAAGAGAGGCGAAGAAGTTACCTGTAAGATTCGGGCAGGGTACTGTTCAGTTATCTTGAGTTGCACAATTCCAGGTAAGCCATAGGTGGAAACGAGATGTTGTAAGTGTTGAGAAACTTTCACACATTGTATCGGTGGGCGCTGGATCGAGATTCGTTGGATTGAGCAGTACCTTCGAGAGCGCGAAGAGGAGGGGTGGGAGTAACATGATCTGGTAGCATGCGGTTCGGAAAAACACTAGACAGACGTTGAGCATCATTTGTGATAATGTCATGATAGGGGTTTTGTTGGTCGTTTGTCCCAGATTCAAGTCCAGGTGGACCGAGGGAACCTAAGTGAGAATCGATTTGACCGTGACTCTATTCGTCGTGGAATAGTCCTTACTTGGTTGTCACTAAAAACCTCAAGTGCTTTTTGCTTCTGCTTTTGTTTCTCTGAGAGAAGACGAGGTTTGCGTTTTTGGTTTGGTTTGGAAGGAGTGGCCGCCTCGTCAGCAGGAATAGCTTTGTGTTTCTTTCCATAAAATGCTGGTAGTCGGGAATGGCGACGGTGGCATGTTCCCATTTGCCCGAGTTTGGAGAGAGGTAGTAGATGGACTGATTGAGTATGTGGAGCTTATGCTGCGAAGGGGAAGAGGTGTGGTATCCGGGTTCTGAACTTCCTGATGCTGGAGGCCGATTGAGGATGTATACGACGGGGAAGGGGGACATATGGCGATTCTGATCCATCTGAGGATTGAGAGGAGAAGTGGGTGATGTGGCCGACGTTGGGGGAGGGGGGGGTTTGTTGACCAGTTTATCATGATGTAAGTTCGCTAACGCATTACAACATCCAACATGTAAATTGTGGCCTATTATCTTCACAGCCACATTTCGCAACAAAAATTCAATGTTCATGACCAAAGTCCACTGACTCCTTTAAAGTTAAGCACAACAGTAGATACTTCAGCCTGTTCTAGTCTTTGAGGCCAAAGCAATGCCCAATCCGCAGGACGCGGCAAGCAGGTAGCTATACCCTTGTTAACGTCAAATTAGTCCAAGTAAAATAATCCAGTGACGTTGAAATATCTGACAGCCTCCTGAGAGTTTGACCGGGGTCCAGAACAAAAACAAGCAAGTGAAGTCTATGTCCAAATCAGATCAGCGATCACAACGCAGCCCCAGGATGTAATGTCATAGTGACGGAAGAGGGGGGGTTCCTGTCGATGATGGGGCTTTTATAGGACGAGATGAAGGATAACGTAATTGCAGAGCTAAGAAATCTTGCAAAGCTGGTCGCAGCCTGTATGTATGTAGTTAGGATCCACTTATCTTTTGTTTCATTCCCAAACTTCCATGGCGCTTGCATCATATTCAATATCATCACTATTTCAATACTCCTCCTCGCTCATCTCCACCCCAACGCAAGCCTATCCAACGAAACCGGTCGCCTCCCATCCTGTAATTTCGGTTGCGATTCAACAAGTCCCTGATCAGCATCAAAAATATCATCCGAATCGTCCACCGCCCCCATATGCCCATTCCAACTCCTGCCTGAATGCATTGACATCAATCCCCTCTCCCTTCTCCGAATACGTGCCGGAGTATATCCTGTTCCAACGCGAGTCCGTAAGCTATCGCGTCACCATCACCGTCACCGTCAACGTTGAATTGGAGAATTGAAAGGGGACAAAGAAGCTGGAGCTAGGTTGGCAGTAGACACTTCATCCCACTCCTCTTCACCAGATTCATTATATGTTGCTGGTGGTAGTACATTGTGGGAAGAGCTTCCAGTAGCTCTGTGATTGTGAGACCCAGGGGGCAGCGGGGGCGGCGCAAATGAATCCGATCCACCAAGGCGACAGTCACAGGAGGCGTACAGGTTGCTGTGGTGTAGGTGGGCAAGGATGTTTCCCAGGTCCCGTCTAACTCGATTACTTCTTCGTCTGCATATGGGGCTGGCTCTTTCTTCGGAATTAATCCTGTTTGCTGAACTAGTTCCCTGGGTTCGACCCGCTCTTTTTTCTGAACTTATCGTGACTTTAGACGAGGCGACGCAGGTATAGAGGGAACTGGGACTGAGACGTTTAGAACAGCATTAGGTGGAGGTGGAAATGGTGTTGGTGTCGGCCCTGAAGGTGGAGATGCAGCGACCGGCGTCACTTCAACACGAGGTTTGGGTATAGGCTTTACTGGACGAGATTTGGTGATGGTGGAGGTTGTGCTCTTGGAGGGAGGCTTTGGGAGTCTGATTACTTCTTCCTCTTCCTCCTCTGTACGACCATCATGCTTCGGCGTCTTCATGCAAGTTAAGAAGTTCACGCTCTAATTCGTTGATGACCTGACATTGTTTTCCTTTGTCTTCTGTGTGTGGGAAGCAGTTTTAGGTGCAGGTGTAAGGGCCTCTGTATATAATAAAAATACTGAGCGCCTTGTTAATGTGTCAAGGATATACGGTTGTTTTCCGATCATAATGAAGATTCACAAAAGAGTCCAATTTTTCTAGTGAATATGTTCCATGAGTTGATAACTCGACGAGAATAAGATGACCGACCCTACTGAGTATCCTAATCATAAAATCGACCTCCCTGGCAGATTGTCCAGTACCAAGAAAGTTGTGGAGCTCAGCAAGATCCTAGAGAAGGAGGACAGGGTTTCCCAAGACTCCTAAGGTTAATTTCTTTTCTCCCTTGTCGACGTGGTATTGTATTAGACTGATTTCTATGGTTTCGGGTCGAATTTTCTTTTTTCAACCAATCAACTGACTACGTAATCAGGTGCCATTCTAAATATGGTAATTAACTAGAGTCTTAATATTTATTCACAAAATCAGCCTAATCAACTATTCATACCCTCTTATTTGCTATGAGCATACGCGCTCCAAGAAAGGGCGAAAATTATGAGCTCAGCGTCGACCTAAATAGCGAGTATCGTGAAAAGAGGAAGGATGCTATCAAACGCACAATTGCTTCTATGACGGTTGGGAAAGGTGCATACAATAACACCTATGCATATCACTATCTAATCATTATTAGATGTCAGTGGTCTTTTCCCCGATGTCCTTAAGAACATGCAGACCGACGATCTCGAGCAAAAGAAACTCGTTTATCTATATCTTATGAACTATGCCAAAACACAACCGGAGCTTGTCATCCTCGCAGTCAACACCTTCGTTAAAGATACTGATGATCCGAACCCCCTCGTTCGAGCGCTGGCTATTCGCACAATGGGGTGTCTGCGTGCGGAGAAGATAATCGACTATCTCTGCGACCCACTGCAGAAGTGTCTCCGCGATGAGAATCCATACGTCCGTAAGACGGCGGCATTGTGTGTGGCGAAACTGTACGATTTGAAACCGGAGCTGGTCATTGATAATGGATTCCTGGAACAGCTGCAGGAGATGATTGCTGATAGTAATCCAATGGTAGATTTCTCTCATTTTCCTTCCGACGTCCCGGAGCTGATTTGTGTATTGCGGCCCAGGTGGTCGCAAATACAGTGGCGGCGTTGACAGATATTCACATTGCTTCCACATCAGGACCCTCGATGACCTCCTCGGAACCAGGGGTTTTTAGTATCACCACCTCTATCTTGAACAAACTCTTGATTGCCCTCAACGAATGTTCTGAGTGGGGTCGTGTAGCCATTTTGAACGCCTTGGCACGTTACGTTGCTCAGGATGAAAAAGAGAGCGAGCATATTTGTGAACGCGTCGTGCCACAGTTCCAGCATGTAAACGGAAGTGTAGTACTCGCAGCAGTCAAGGTCTGTTCCCGAAAATTTGTGATACAATCTCACTAAAGCATTAAACTACAGGTCATCATGATCCATATGCGAAAGGTACGCCGGGAGGACTTGATTAAGCAACTCGTGCGCAAGATGGCGCCACCTTTGGTGACACTGTTGTCCTCGCCACCAGAAGTGCAATGGGTAGCTCTCAGAAATATCAACCTTCTTCTCCAAAAACGATCCGACATCCTGTCCAACGAGATGCGTGTCTTTTTTTGCAAATACAACGATCCCCTTTATGTCAAGGTGGAAAAGCTTGATATCATGGTTCGGCTGGCTTCGGAAAGCAATGTTGATGCCTTGCTGAGTGAACTGAAGGAGTACATCTTTCGGCTGCTTTCTTCGTAAATATACTCATCATTTTCCATAAGGTATTCATCAGAAGTCGATGTTGACTTTGTTCGGAAAAGCATCAAGGCCATTGGCCAGACAGCTGTGAAAATCGATGTGGCTGCCGAACGTTGTGTCAATGTTTTACTAGAATTGATTGGTACCCGCGTGAGCTACGTAGTGCAAGAAGCTGTCGTTGTCATGAAGGTCGGCTGTTTACTTCTCCACTCACAAGTTAGTTTAATGACAGCACACCCTTCCTTCCAGGACATTTTCCGAAAATATCCATCAGTATACGAAGGAGTTATTCCCATATTATGCTCTAACCTCGATGAACTGGATGAACCAGAAGCAAAAGCCTCGTTGATCTGGATCATTGGAGAGTATGCTAACACAATCGACAACGCCGACGATCTGCTTGGTATCTTTGTTGACGCGTTTACGGAAGAATCATACTCGGTACGCCTCTCGTCTCATCCGCTTCCTTGTAATTCTAATGATGATTATTTAAAAAGGTACAACTACAGACACTCACAGCTGTGGTGAAACTCTACTTGAAGAAACCTGATTCATCACAAGGCATCGTCCAACGAGTACTCAACACCGCCACGAAGGATTGCGATTCGCCTGATGTCAGAGATCGTGCCTACATATACTGGCGTCTCCTGTCTATGGATCCCGCCGCAGCCAAAGTAAGGAGTGATCATCGTGTCCTACTGACGGTTGACTGTATGATGTGACTGATCTCCCCTGTGTGATTTCAGGCTGTCGTTCTTTCACATCGACCACCAATCTCTATTCCTCGGACGACGGTGGCGCCGGCGCTGTTGGAGGAGCTCCTCGGCGAAATTGGGAGTTTGGCTAGTGCGTACCACAAACCTGCGGAGACATTTATTGGACATGGACGGATTGGAGCTGATTCTGTGCGAAAAGGGGAAGAGTACGTGAACCCGTCATGGATTGCCAGATTTATTCTAAAATTTTATTTAGATTGGCAGACGATCAATTTTCGACTCAGAAAGCGTTACAGACTGTTGTTGCTGGTCGACAGGCAGAGAATTTACTGCAAGTGTTTTCTTTCTATCTAAAAACGTTGATGACGTCATTTTTTTTAACACTTCAGCGATTTCGACGACAACACCACGATGGAAGGGCAACCGTCAGGTCTCGCCGCTACCCAAGTATTGACGCAGACACCTGCTGCAGCCAATCTTCTTGCTGGTACATCGAGCAATCCACTGGACGATCTTGTATCGATATTCGGAGGAAGTGGAGGAGGGGTGCCTATGTCAGCCACATCCAATCTTGGGTTCAGTGCTTTTGGAGGGGCAGGGGTGGGGATGGGATTTGGTGGGATGCCCTTGTCGCCTATGCCTCCTCCGACACCGAACCCAGCTCTGCCACCAAAGCCGAGTTCACAACAACCTCAATTTCAACATCAGCAGGACGATTTGCTGGGGTTGTTCTAGACGTTTCCGTATTTCTTGCAGATTATCTGTTATATTTTGTTTCTGGTTTATCTTTTGTTATCCTCTTTTTTTTTTTGGCATTTTCCGTCAGGTTTATTGAACACTGCCGATACGGTTTGCGTGTGATGAGTTCGTGGAGCATCCAAGCGCTCCATAATTGCAACATGGCCAGTGCCAACATCATCTACTGTCCATAGTATCACTAGTACTGACCAACAAACAAGCGACGTGCCAAGATAAGCAACTCCCATCTCGGCTGGAGTAATTGTATCCCTCCTCGATTGATGACGGCAATGTCCCATCACGCCGGCAGGCCCAAGCTTAATAACAATAATTATTATTATTTCCTTAGAGGCATCTTTTAGGACGTTTTTTGAGCCTTTAGGCATAGAAATAGGTGAAAAAAAAAAGTATTTCGTTAATGGCACTGCTTTTTGGTCAAAAAAAAAGATTGGCCGCGCCAAGCTCTAGCTAGTCATTCCTTGCGACCCAATTTGTGGATTTCACCTTCCTGCGAGGGCCATTAGATTTTTTCTGCAGATTTCCTTCCTATACAGTCACTGGTCTAAGCTCTGCAAACCAAATGGATGCGGTACACAGCCACCTCAAATCTGCCAAATCGTGTTTGCCTCAACTCCAAATGACTTGTAGATGCATTTTGCAAATATAATAGTGCTTAAAAATATTCATAAAATTGTAACGTATAGAATATACTAAAAATCATCAGTATCTGACTCATATAAGTGATCCTTTTCGGGCTGCTTGAGAGTTTGCAACAAGGATTTCTTTGCTGATCATCTAGGTTATTTTTATTGCTTCCTGGTCCCTTTGCCCCATTTTTGGCATTCTCGAGCCATTAGAGGTAGGATATACTATCAGTGAGATCCAGTAGGGTGGATTGGTTACCAGTCCGAAACGGCGTCCAGGACATGTATTACATAATCGCTTAATTGGGTTTTGGCGGTAGCAAAACTAATTCTCTTTTTCCTCACACCTGTTCCAGGCCTACTCTAATATATTCCTCTGGCCTTCTGCTAGGGGGTCTTAGCCTGGTTTTTCTAAATTCCTTTCTATAACTTGTTTTCTGAGTTAATTTCGATGTTTTGCGTGAGAATATCAAGAAATCAACGCCAAGGCCGCCAGAAGAATTACTTATTAACAACCCACATATCTCAGCTAAGCTTAAAAATTTGATTCTCCATGATATCTATGTAGGATGTTGGCAGAAAACAACATGTACAAATAAACCACCTCTCAAAGCGGCGGTGCGCCTCCTTAAAAATCACGATCATGATGCAGCCAATCCCTTCTTTCCGAGTACTATGGACGTAGATGAGCATCGGATCATTGCATTACCTCTAACCTATCTACGGGCGTACGACTATGATAGTGGTGCAAAGTTGGTACTGATAGCACATTGGTTTGGGGCTGCTGAGGTGATGCACCATTCAAATGCTGTCGGCGATGTAATGAAATCACTGGTCCAATGCTCTGATGAAGTTAGGCCATCTTTTTGGCAGAGGGCTCGATAACCGGGAATCAAACCAGGCTCTTTTTCCAGTATAATTATTCATTAACCGTCGGTCCGTCTCTTCGTCATCACAGGACCATCTTTTCCTACCAATCTTACTCTCGTGGCTGGACTCAAGCTCAAGCTCTCAAGTATTGTTTTTTTTTTCCTTTCTTTTTTTTCAGAGCGACAAGATCGGGACGGTGGTCAACTTCCCATGATAACCTTCTTCGAAGTTGTGCTCATTCATCTAATCATTAAGCCGTCAACGCGTCAACAGTCAACGGCAGACCACAGCAGGGACCAAAAATCTGCTTCGAAACAACTTCCAAATGGATAAATCCTTTCTTTGCTCAATCACGCTTCTTCCAGCTTCTACTTTGACATACCGCAAGTCAGTCATCTTCCATTTATCGGACCTGATTCAGTTTTTTTTTTCTCTTTTTGTTTGTGGTGCCAGGGTCAGAACGCTTCTCTTGCTTTTAGAACGGCCGTTTTACTCGGTTGGCCCATTTCTTCCCCACCAGTGGTTTTTTCAAAATCCTGATGTGAAATTTCATGGATCTTTGGAGAAATATGTAGCCGTTTCAATTTGTGACAGGTTGCTCTGCAGAGTCCCAAAGTGTAAAAGTTGTTCGCAATTAAGGATGTTACAACCTGTCAGAATTCCTATAAAGCCGTTCCTTTCATTTGTTGACAGTCCCACCTCCTCTTTTCTTGCGGATCGTCGTCGCCATGGGTTTGGCATTGTTCTCCTGGATTTTGACAACGGAATGCGCTATCGGCGTAGTCCTTTTTTTAACAGCTTTCTATACTTATAAGGCTCTGGCATACCCATCCATCAACTTTCCCCCGGGACCCAAACCTCTCCCAATAATTGGGAATGTTCTCCAGATACCCACAGAAAACCAGGAAGAAAAATTTACAGAGTGGGCACTGCAATATGGTACGTTTCACCTTGTAAGTATCTATCAGGATTACCTTGCTCATGAATGCAGGCGATGTTATGCATCTAAACATTTGCGGACAATCCATGGTTATCCTACATAGTCTACAGGCCGCTCGGGATTTACTCGATAAAAGGAGTTCTATTTACTCTGATCGACCTCGCTTCGTCTTACTATCGGAATTGCACGTCTTTCATTCCCCTTTTCTTCTCTCGCTTATTACTAACCATAGCTTCACAGGATGGGCTGGAAGAGTGCCTCTACCCACCTGAGATAGTAAGCTGACACCTTGTCCTTTGGTATGAAGCCTGAAAATGCTTGCCCAGTGGACCCCGATTCCGAAAGCACCGTCGCTTCATAAACCAAGTCTTCAATCAGAAAGTCATATCCGCCTTTCGTCCCCTCCAGGAAAAGGAGGTACTTGTCCTTCTGGAAGGCATGCTCCACCACCCTGACGAATTTGTCGATCATTTCAGACGGTTGGTAAAGTTTAAATTAGATCGTCGATCACATATCACCCAGATATTCATAGATATGCTGCTGCGACAATTCTCAAAATCACATATGGTCATGACATACTCTCGGTTGACGATTTATTCGTACGTTTAGGTCGGTCAATTCTTTTTTCTTCTTGGGACAATCGCTTATCTTGACTTCTTTTCCGTAGCGGAACGTGCTGGGGCTTTGACAGTGGAAGCAGGATCCCCTGCTGCCAACTTGGTCGATTTTTTCCCCGTCTTGAGGTTAGATAGAGTCAATTAACGCACGGTTAATCCTCATTCAAGTCTGACTTTGAAGGCACATACCCACGTGGGCACCGTTTTCAACGTTCAAGATAAAGGCTTTGGAGACACGGAAGGCCGTCGAAGCCATGATGGATATCCCATTTGAACAGGTCAAATCCGACATGGTCAGCGCACTTATGAAATGTGTGGCGCAAAGATTCTCATTAAGCTTCTGTAGAGATCAGGAAAGGCTGTTCCGTCATACACTTCCACATTGTTGGATTCTCATCTTGGGTCGGACGGGTCTATTGCGCCTGAAGACGAAGAGGATATCAAAGGGTCAGCTGGAACGCTACTTGCTGGTAATTTTCATATCTTCTTCCGCTTCACGATGTAATTAATTACGAGCCACCACCTCCAGCGGCAGAGGATACAGTAAGCATGCTCATAAAATCCATGCTTTCGACACGCTGATATTCCCTTTATAGACAATAGCCTCCATACACACTTTTGTTCTTGCGATGGTCCTTCATCCACAAGAGTTAAAGAAGGCTCAAGAAGAAATAGGTCGCGTGGTGGGGAGGCATCGTCTCCCCACCATTGACGATAGGCCTTCTCTTCCATATCTCGAATGCTTACTGAAGGAGGTACTTCGGTGAGCTCATGCTACTTTTTCTCTTATGATTAGCTGGAAATTTGTGAGTAAAGTTGGAACCCCATGGTTCCCTTGGGAATGCCCCATCGGCTGATGGAGGATGATATTTACCGTGAATTCTTCATTCCAGTAGGAACCACCGTCATCGCGAACATATAGTAAGCATCATAACCGTCTCTTTGCAGTCCTGATATTTCCTGACGTTTTAACAACGTGGAGTGGCATTCTAAGAAAGGATTGCGCCGATCCTGACGTGTTCCGTCCTCAGCGTTATCTAGACGACGATGGTCTCCCTGATCCATTCGGAGTAATATTCGGTTTTGGTCGAAGGTTAGAGCAAAAAAAATCTGTTTTTAGGATGCCCATCTAATATGCGAGGATCAAGGATATGTCCAGGTCGGCACCTCGCTGAAGCTAGTTATTGGGCGATAGCGTCCAGCATGATAGCTGCATTTGATATCTCCAAATCTCTTGATGCAGATGGGAAAGAGATTGATATCCCATTGGAATTTTCTCATGGCTTTGTACGGTACGTTTCTCCTTTCTCTTGAGCCACGATGATGCATTTCAGCTGACACTATTTGTTACTTAGCCATCCTAAACCCTTCAAGTGTTCCATTAAGGCCCGATCCTCCGATTTGCCTAGCCTTATCAACCATGCGAGAGCAGAACTCCACTTGTAATACTGGGTTCATGAATGAACGTATTGTTACTTTCGTATCAGCCGACTGACTACGCCTCTTTCCCCCCCACCTGTTCTCCTTACGACTACTCCATACTCATCAGTTGTGGCCTATTATTACTTCCGTTGTTTCCTTCTCTCCTTTTTTTTTTTTTTTTCGCATAATTTGTGGAGATTGTTCTCGAATGTTCTCCCGACTATTAATACTACTTAATGGCCTGCACTTAAGCTTATCTCCCTGAGCCTGTATACCATGTCACAGCAGACTGATAATAATACTACTGCGAATTCTCCAATTAATCCCGAACCTCTGTTGCTTCAAGTTCCTGGTCCTGATACAAGCAAAGATAGCTTCACAAAGCTTGATGCCGCGGGTGGGGAATCAGTCAAGATAAATGAACTTGGACCGATGGTGGTCAATACTGATGGGGTTCGTCTTGTTTGCCTATCACGGCGCTCGAGAGTTGGCGATGGTTGATTACAGAGGGGGTGGGTTGAATTAGACTCTTTCCCGGATCGCCAACTGGACGCAAATGACAGATATGGAGCGCGAGAGGACGCTGAGGCTTCTATCCGCCCGAAACAAGTGAGTGACGTTCGCCACTTGTACTACGATGAGCATGAGCATTCTCAACTAAGGAGTTATTCACAGGCTTCGTCTTGCCAATGAGGAAAGGAAGCAAAGGGAAGGCGATCCCGGGGCTGTTGGCCAGACCGAAATTTAGGATGATATGTCCGCCGGAAGCAAACAAGACTTGATTTCGGTAAATAACAATTATGATACTTATTTGCAACCAAACGTTCCTCAGCAGTTCCTGGTCCAAACTATAACACGAGGCTCAACTCGCATGGAGTACTCTTTAACAATTTGATATTTGAACTGATACCAAATTCCGTCAATACCTACCCCAAGGAGGTATTATATTGTCAGCGGCTTTGATAATCAATTCAGCGTGATGGTCAGTGTCGACGGCCCATGATGACTGTTACGAATTTCTGAATATTTGGTCAAGTAAAATTTTAAATTTAGTACCTGCCACTTGGTACCGTTCACAGACAATCTCCTTAAAGACGGTGGACCGTTTCGCATGATGTCATTGATGAGTGCTTCGTCAATTCGAAAGCTGCGCTTGATGTTGCATACTTGAAATGATGCCGAATGAAGCCACACCAGGCCCGAGCAATGAACGGCAAAGACATTCTATCAAAGCACCGTTTAGTAAAGGCAATCTCTTATCAGAAAAGGACTTGCCAGCGCGTTCTGGCCTACTTGTAATTTCAGTTCTTCCAACCGTAGACATGCGATAAGAAGTCTTCTTAGGTGGTCTACGCCCACAAAAGCCGAGCCAAGGTCAAGAACACGTATTGTCGAGAATTGCTTTTTCACAATATGATCGAAGAGGCCAGAAAAACATAAGTAGGTCGCAGAAATAGGTTGTTCAAAAGCATTATCGCATATGACCCTCAGTTCTTCGATGGCAGAACCAGCTATCGCTCTCCGAATCCATTTGCATAATTGATTGACCTCGTTCCGCGATCGGACACACGGATGGGTCACGGTGAATGAACGCAGATTAGGCAGTTTGGGCTGCCGGGAGGGCTGTTTCATCTGCTGCTCTAGTGCAATGCAGTCAACAACTGACTCAAAAAAAGAATGGAGTCGAGTGTACATGCCCAGTAATACCGCAATTGAATGCGGTTCAACTTGGGAAGATTTCCCAGACAGGTGAATACATCTTCATCAGTTAATGAATAGGATAACCCCAATGTTAGGGCACGCAGATTGTCTTCGATATGTGGGATAAAGAATCTGAGGACACCTGGTGTGACTGACCCGCAATTTCCCTGGACAAAATATCATTTAATGTAATACATATCAAGGTCATACATAAATCGGGGTCTATGGCTTACTTGCAAGTGAAGTTCTTGGAGGGTGCCAGATAGCCTTCGTAGCCAGTCAGGTAATAGCTGGAGAATTGCTCGACCAGGACTATAAAGCGTTATTTTCCTGAGTCCGCAAAGCTCTACCAGTGCAGGCGCTTTGGCATCATCCGTACATGATGCATTCATGGCAATTTCAGTTAAAGAGCGCAGATCACACAGCGCAATCAGGCTTTCCTCGAAGAGGTCCTCGTGATATGTCAGCGGCGTGAATTGCACACTACGTAGGTTTATGAACGACTTGATAGCTTCCACAAGCTTCACCGACAGAGTATTCCGCGGTGGCGCTCGAGGAGAAATACATCCTGTTTACAAAGGAAAGAAACCAAACGTTGGTTGAGTTATCCACGCCCGCCTGAGGGATTGATGATAATTGGCAGCTATCATACCACTGATTTTGAGATCAACTACATGCGGCGCATTTCGGGGTGAGGAAGCCGAAGCAAAGTTAGAGTATTTCTGGCATAGCACAAGTCCGAAAAAGTGGATTCCGAGAGGGGAAAAGACAAGTTAAATTGTTTGCAAAGCGGACCCGCGAAGGCTACTTACCGGAATGGAGCTTGTATCGCTCAAATCGAGCACTAGTCGGAACGGGGGAGAGAGAACCACGCGAGAGTAAAGTATCCGTGTCACTGCCTGATTAAAGTCCCAACTGACAAGAGAGCATTCATAGAGGAGGCCGTAATCGTCGCGGCAGATTTCCATCACGCGAGCAATGAGGTCGTAAGGTAGACACTGACAGACGACATTGGCCATGGTCCAAGAAATTGAGATCAGGTTGTTCAACGGCGGGTACTGAGCAGATATGAATCACATGACCATTGCTACGGTCAGCTCTACTAGTACTATCAGAAAGGATGCAAGAAATATCTGAACAATTCAAATAATCAATAGATTCTCTTTGTCCACATAGCAGAGCTTTAAGACATTGGTGAAACAAAATTCGGTATTTTAAAATATGAGGATGACGCGTTAGATACACTCGAGTGAGACCAACATGATGCAAGAAAATAGTCCAAGGATTCGCAACAGCCTGGAGGTTCTCCAGTTACAACATGATGTTGGGTCTTCGTGCTCTATGGTAAACCTACATTGGATATGTAAAGGTAGTTCGGAAGGGGAAAATTGGAATCAATAAATAGTACAATGTCAAAGAAAATAAAAAATGCCTACAGATGGAGAACGCGCGTTTACTCCTTCGTGTTTTTCTCTAGCTCATTGTGTTCCTTCTCCAAAGAGTTCTGGGTCACCAAGACGTACACGAATCAATATGATCATCCTAATAGTGAAGATAGTAGAAGCTAACCAGTTCTGCTTTCTTTGCTTCGATCTGGTCATTTATGTATCAGCTTGGGTTTCAGGTAGCGTAAATCCACACAAGCTCCTACTCACCTGAGCCTTCAACTTTTGGAGTTGTTGCTGTTCATGTTGTTTGATATACTGATCTATGCTAAGTTTAATACCGAGAAATGACGGGAAAGAGCGTTTTTTTACCCTCGTGGGCTTTCTCTTTTTTGCTAGGTTGGAAAAGGATATTAGTCAAATAACTGTCGGACGCTTGGTTGATGTACCTGAAGCCTTTAGATTGAGCTACAGATCCTTCCGTGCGTCCATCCGCGTAGTAGCGGACGGCAAAGGTGCGGGGCAGACGACGAGCGGCAGAAAGACGAGAAAGCATGGTGGTGGTAAGCTCAGGCTATAGTTCCAAGATGCCGTCAAACGAATCCCGCCGCTGTCACAAACAGGTCACGTCACCACTTTTGCTAACAACCATGTCAACGATCCTCAGACAGGCGACAAAAGCTGTACGTTGCTGGTCACTTTTTCGGTGGAATACCTGCTTATATATATTTTTATAAGGCTCGCCAGGCATCATGCACTCGTGCTTTTGCTTCTTCTGCTAGCACGCGCAAAGGTAGCGTTGTGTCGTGTCTTCATTGGCACCCGTGACTAATCCCGAATCCACCCGCAGACCTCGTTCAGGACATATACCTTCGCGAAATAAAGGCATACAAGCCAGTTCCAGCGGTAAGTATTTGGAATTTCGACAAGAAAAACTGACGAGCTATAATTTTTATTATGAATCGTAGGCTAAAGATGCTCATGTCGGTGTTGTTAAAAAGTACTCGTTGCCACCGACTCCTAAGGCTCCCTTACTCCCGACCGACCTCGCCGCCGAACTCGCTGCTTACGATGCTGCAGAGCCTACTGTCGCAGCTGCGGCCCCGGCACCTACGAGCGCGTCAGAGGAAGCTGGTGGTGGTGGTGCTGAAGCCTACCTCGCTTTCTTAGAGCAGGACCTTCCTAAACCCGTGCACCATCATTAGAACAGTCGCCGTCGTTGACTGTGATATCCTAGAGTATGGAAAAGCATCCTTTTAACTCAAACAAGAGACAGCTGAAATGCCGTCACCACTGTTATAGACGGGAGTATTTATTGATTGAGTAACTAAGTATTAAGGATACGCTGATGCATCATGATTGGGTCCAAGGAGGAAGGAACCTGTCTGCATCCATCTCGTCATTCAAGGTCTCTTCATTGAGGGCGCAGGCAAGTTAAATCTAGATCCATAGCATTCTGTTGATTGGCATGGATAATCGCGACTTAGAGACTTCCTGCTCAAACCTGACGTTCCTGGTTGGACAGAGCCAGCCTGTTGACGAATTTCCCAGATACGAGCCAACTGCATGAAAAGTTTGCCGAAGGTGTTGTTCTTGCCACCGATGTTGTCGAAAGCGTTCTTTGAACCACAAAAGATGTATAAGAAATATGGTTGACAGATGTCTGGAATGAGGTACATACCTCATCGCCACGTTTTCCAAGATGTCTGAAGAGAGGAGAGGGATGAAAGGTTCCCGAATGATTTCTGGCACACGCGTGTGCCCAGTATGAAGTTACTTAAATCGTGGTTCTAAAAGTTGGTATTTCAAACATAAGAAAACATACCCTACATATTCCAGGGCAGTGAGCAAACAGCATTATCATCGTTAGGAATGGTCGAGATCTATTTGACCTAAGTGTATGATTGAGTATCATATGTGTCGCATCGAAACTGCGGAGTCAGAAGCCAGTTCCACGGCCGGTTACTGTAGACCATCTTGAGCACTTCATCACGACAACAGAAAAACCACAAACCTTCCGCATTAGAATTCGGGTCCGCAATGTATACGGATTTGATAATGATCTTGATCTGTTTTATTGGACGATAGGCAAACCAAGTGTGTCATCCAGATTTTGTTCCCTCTTATCTGTAGCTATTGGAACACCGATGAGTATCGTTGACGGGCATGGACGTTGGCGTCGGGACTACTCCGGATGCCGCAAGGAGTCTAGATTAACGTTTTGGTTCAACTGGAACCACGAGGTTCTATACATGTTTTAAGGTCTTTTAAAGTGAGCGTAGGGCGTACTAGATGGTCATATACAAGATTAAATTGAGGAAGTTCTTGGAGAGGGTCACTTTATACCGTCAGTATTTTCGACTTGTTGGCGCGGCCCATCCAATAGCGTGCGGTCTATGTCCAGTGAAATTTTGGTTGAAGGCAAGGAGCTGAGGTTTACAATGACGGCAGAGACGGAGATTTCCAGGCGAACAAAGTATAGGACATGTATACAAGTAGGTTTCCTGCCATGTTTAAGCCTTTGGACCATCGGCCCCTCCACTGAAACAGAGCCAGGTTGTATAGAGGCGTTGGGAGGATTGTGAGCTGGGGCTTGCGACCTATGCGCTTCTAGAAAGACGAGCGGGACGATGCAGACATTGACGAGAAACTGGTATCGTAAATTGCTTTATTCTCTAATTTGGTTGTTGCCGCCTCTCCTCCTTCCTCATTCCCTTTCCGAGTCTCCATCTTTCATTCATAACCTCAACCGTGTCTAATCTTCCCCTCTTCAGTAACGGCACGTACTTTAGACTGCGTTTAAATGTTCCTCCTCCAAGCGGGATATTCATTGCTCGCTTGCTGTGTGCCCTTGACATTGATTCCTCGATCCCATCCTTCAATGGGAATAGAGAAACAGGCTGATGGTGATGCTTCGCAGCCGCCTCTAAAAAATGTTGGTCAAGGGTGGAGAACACCTGCGAACGCGTCTGGATGCCTTGTAGTTGGTGGTACAGTTCGCCTCCGTTGGCAAGACCTCCTTCAATGCCTTCATCATCTGGCCTTCCCGTAGTACGCCACGCGAGGTCGGCCCCATCGTATCCACACTCCCACAACATCAGAGGTAACGCATCTGCCATTTGATATTCAGGTTTCCTATCCACCACAGCGTATTTTTGTTTTGGGAGGTCTTCCCTCCGTGGAGGCTCCAGTCCCTCTTCCACGTTCATCAGATCAGTGACGACGGAAGGAGGCTCCAAACCTGAGCCGACAAGGAACAAGACTGCCATAATGTGTCGTACTTGATGATACAAAAAAGCGCTCCCGACTAGGTTAAACACGTACATTCTATCGTCTAAAAGATCGATAGACGCGCTGAATACCGTACGTTTGAAGTTTGTGATCTGCTTTTGTGGATCGAGCTTGCATAAATTTCGGAAATCGTGATCACCCATCATGCGAGAAGCAGCGTTTTGCATTTGGGTCACGTCGAGGTTGAGTGGGGAGAAAAAGTATTTGTAGTGTCTATACCTACAAGAGAAGCGCGCGGAGAAAGTGGTAGAGACGGGTGACCAGGCAATGATCCGGATAGTGTCAGGTAGAAGGCGATTAAGTATAGCGAGATAGTCGTGTTCATAGTGTGATCTTGTGGATTTGGGTATCGAGTTGGAATGGGAAGTTCCTGTGATGTCCAGTGATCCAAAGTCATCTTCCACTTCAGGCAAGCCATCCTCTTGAGAGTTGAATTCCGGCTCAGATCCTTTCGAGGAATCGGTCTCCTCTGTCGATGCCTCCACCTCCTCCTGGGAAAGCAATGTACTTCTGACCCACAACGATACAACCTGTCCAGCAGCACTCACGCCTCTATCCGTCCTGCCACACTTCTCCCATCCACATCCATCAAATCCTGCTTCCTTCTCTACCAACCGTGCCTTCGCCAGGGCGTCGAACAAGACGTTTTCAACGGTTGGAAGCGGGGTTGGACCTATCTGGAAAGCCAGCCCCCCATATTCCCAACCTGCATAACAAAATTTGAGCGCAATTTTCCGACGGGAATGACGAGCGAACTCGAATTCTTTGAAAGGTTTAGCAGCCTGTACCACCTCTCTCGAACAAGATCCGACAGAAGGCATCCCATTCTCCAATAGGGTCAATCGTTCGATCAGTTTTTCTCTAGACCATCCTTCGTATGACACAGAACCAGAATTAAAAGCAGTGGTAGGCGACATTGCGAGTCCGACACGAGATATTATGCTTGAGCGTGTACAGATGTGACGAATAGTGCACATATAAATGACCCAGTAATGAGTCAAGGTCGTGTGGCTGGCTGTGGCTCGGCTTTGGAACCCAAAGCCGGTGATGAAATTTTATCGTCGTCTCAAAGCAGCTTTTAAGGTAAGTATACATACGGTCCTATCGTCGTGTCTCAGAAGTCATTCATGGCTTATATTTACAAGTAACGACCTCCATTTAATTCCTACATCCAAACTATCTTCCATTCTTTTGAACATCACACATTCCCTTTGTATCAAGGACACTGTAAGGTCGACAATCATTTTCTTTCGAAACATACCAATTGGGCTAAGGTTCATTCAATACCCATAAACTGCAAAAAAAGTGTTATACATGCGGCTGCTCCTGCTGGAATGTTTGGTACCCCTAGCAAGTTCAAAACCTGAAGAGCAACTTGTCCTGACAGCGCAATGAATTATACATTATATAAGTCAACAGAGAGAGAAACAAATACCATTTATATTAACCGCCTGCTTCTTGGTCAATGGTAGTGGTGCAGCTACCGCAGTCCCTGGGGGATATACAAGATGGGTGTCCAGTGTTGCTGTTGCATTGCGGATACGCATTGGTTGCAAATCGAAGCTATATTTGAATTAATGCAAGCTACTTATCATCAAGATATAACCACTAACCAATTTTGGATGTTTTGGAGAGCTGTTGTGTGATTTGTAAGAGTTGTATTCATTGCATTGAGGGCCACTGTCATCCCATTGAGAGCCTGCACAACTGCCATGTTTTGCATGTTAAGTGCTGCAATTATGGCATTGACACCATTGACAGTGGCAGCTGGATTCTGAATTTCATTACAATACCTAGCCACTCAAAGCCACTCGAGCTTACAGCATTTGTGATGAGTGGCACCTCTTGGCCAAGAGTGTCCAGTGCATTTGAAATGTTGTTCCAATTCGGCTGATTACCACCATGGATACGGATATTAGGGATGGGAGCGGGGGGTGGCAAGGGTTGCAAAGGGGGTGGATTCGCCATGTTGAAGTTCAAGTTCAAGAACAGTTTGCTTCTTGCTTCCTTTTTTCTTGCACCATTCCCTTTCTCTCAACCAAGTTACTGGGGCTTTGTATTGTAAATAAGGATCTATCAAGTAGTACAGATCCACAGATTAACAGCTAGCTTCATATTTTATCACTCTCATAGAACTCGCAAGAGTTCTCCAGTTTATCTCTTCGAAAACATTATAATGACTTGTGCCACATTTGTGTGACGGACCACTCTTAAACCAGAATCACCAGTGCCGCTAGACTGATATATGGGTCACTGGTATGATCTAATGGGTGATATGGATCAAGCTCTCCACACCGTTCACAGATTGCCATGACCAAGGTTGTTGCGCGATGAACGTCGATGACTAGTGAAGTACCTTCTGATGAACAAAGTAGATCGAATGGCTAGCGCTTTGTTTAGTACATTCAAATTGACTGGGATTCTCGGTATGAATTAGGTTTGACCGGGGCTTAGAAACGCTCCTAACCAAGACAGCCAGATGTCGAGGCTAAGAAAGCCTCCGGCTCCGCAAGCTGGAATCAGTTATCGCAGAAATGTAATGTGCAACTTAATTAGCTTTGTTGTGAATATGAACTCGACTGATTTGACACTCGGTGGGACAAGGCTGACACCAATACAGATACGGGTGTCTGACTCGTGCTAGCAAAAGCCAAGGAATGCTGACATTATGCGCTGCGAATTATCAACACTGGAAAGACTCGGAACGACAAGTTCAGGAATGATCATGAGGGCGACGGCCTATCGAACCTCGAGTGATAATCGATAATCGATAATCGTCCAAACTAGAGCGAAGTTTCGAAAAGGTGATGTGACGGATTTTGAGTATGACTTCCATACTTAGCTTCTTGAAAGTTGAAACAGACCTAATAAACAAATGACTCCCAGCCTGAGAATCATCTAAGCATCGTCCTTTTTTTTCATCAACTTCTCTGGATTATTTATTTAACGTGCGACAAGTAAACTAACTACTAGGACGAGCGGGCTGGAGACGTATCCAACCTATCTATGAAGAGGTCTACCAAGAATCCGGCGGCTTTGAAGACGCATTTTGAGTCGAAAGTTGTATTCACGATTATATCCAGACAGATGATTTGATGGACGTCAGACCCTCGTGTGAGAGGAAATCACTGATCTTGAATTTATTCGTATATTTCCATAAGTTTTGATTTTGCCAAAGAATGTAGTTTCAGCAGACAGACATGTGTGAGTAATAGCAGATAGACATCTACGTGGAGCAATGGAGAGATATAAGAGCACTCGACAGATATCCGTCCACCTTGATACGCACGGCATGCCCCGGGCTCAGAATCATTCTTCTCTCAGCTCTGTCAACCGGTTCGGTGTCCGTAAGTATCTCGCGTTGAAGAAGGATCTGTGAAGATATAACCTCCGCTTATTTATATAAGTACCAGACACTTCCACGTACCTCTCTTATCGTATCCGACATGGTCTCCTCCGTCACTGAAATCCCTACTGATGCTCCCGGCAATGTATGAAAATTCACTCGATTATCATGATCAGAGTACGCAGAGCTCATTCATTGAGGCTTATAGATCATTTTGAGTGCTCAACTTTACGCAGCACCAGGACAGGCAGACAGACTTCAAGATATCGTGTCCAAAATTCAAGAGCACTCCAATTCGGATGCAGAACCCGATTGTCTTGAGTACAGAACTGTACGAAGCTTTGTGGGAGAAGGAGGTAAGGATCGGGCGTTATCAGTGGATCAGATCTGTTAATTGTGAGTACTATGGGTGTAGTCGTCAAGTTCGTTGTTTGGGAAGTATACAAGAATACGGCGGCTTTGAAGACGCATTCCGAGTCTAAGGCTTTCGCTGGGCTTGTGGCTGGCATTCTGCGAGGTGATTTGCTGGAGAGACCCCCCATAGCCGAGTGTACGTCGGACTCTCGTGTGAGGAAATCACAACCCCACTGATTTAGAATCCATCTGTAGATTTCTATGAGTTTTGATCCTGCCAAGAATGTAGTTTCAGCAGACCGATAACTTGTTTTATTTGACGAATAGAAGTGTGCCCAGAAAAAATCTGCTGGCTGTCAAACAGCATGCAAATCTGCAAATTCCTCAAACAACAACTTCGAAGGTTCAGTTGCACGACGTCTGGATGCGAAGGCTTTTCAGGGTCTATACGAGCACATTTGGTTGAACGTTCTTGATTGTAGACATGGATTGCTTTGCTATCCTCCATGTTATGGGGAAGATCACTTCTACTTTCCGGCTTGAGAACGACAGGAGATACATTTATCTTAAATGGACTGTCTTCAAGTTGTCGCGGTTTGTGGAGTAGCTTCGTGACCTCTCTAATCATTCTTCCAGCAGAAACTGATTTCCGAGTCTTTACATAACAGTGGTACGTTTGCCTTCGACTCGTAGAAGTTATTAACATCAATAAGGGCCGCTGAGCAACGTTGAGCTAGAATGCAATCCCCTATTAGAGAGAAAAGTAGGGCAGAAATGGGAGGACATCATCGTCTCGAGCCGAGTCTTCCAGCGGTCCCAACCGTTGATTTTGACGAGATACCGGAGCCGTCGAACGTCCGAGCCTCCCATAAAGGGCAAACACGTAGGAAAGAAGACGGAGGGCAAGCCCGCTGCTCCCGGAAAAAGGGAACAGGAGCATCAGGACGTGAAGGTGGACGTTTATTATTAACCGACAGCACCAAAGGTCCCAGTATCTTTGGCAAAGGCAAAAAAAAAATAACCAAGTTAGCGAGTCATTTCAGAGACATGTGCGCCAGCTTCAGTTTCGCTAACTATGTAACAAGTGATTAGCCTGTCGAACAGCAGATAACAACAGGTCCTGAGATGAAACCAGATCGTCACCCAACGATTCCGAAAAAGGCTCCAGGCAATCACAACAACAACGCAAGGCCAGAAAACAGCGCCAGAAAGAAAGCTCAGACGGCTCCTTGGAAAAATAACAGTTTTCTGCAGAGACACAAAAAAGGCTAAAGGAGCTTTGGACCCCATCCGCCTGACTTCCACGAAGGAGACATTGATTCAGAAGGATGATT
>Ga0193743_1000936_pt1 | contig 22457 bp, 22 predicted proteins | sample L2c2metaG_FD_143038 | JGI IMG/M metagenome (GOLD analysis project Ga0193743, IMG submission 143038) | Soil microbial communities from a riparian zone of the East river system, Colorado, United States - L2c2 | ecosystem: Environmental > Terrestrial > Soil > Riparian zone | place: USA: East River... | reverse complement strand
AGATCATGTCCGCCGTCGGCCTGCTCGCCGAGGAAACCTCGCTTCCGGACGCCGAAATCCGTGAGCAGATGAGCGGCAATCTGTGCCGTTGCAGCTGCTACCCACAGATCGTGGCGGCGATCCGCGAGGCCAGTGCGGGAGCCCGCCGGTGAGGCCGTTCCGGTACTCCCGCGCCTCGACGCCGGCCGAAGCCGTTGCGCTGGCCACCGGCGACCCGAACTCCGCCTATGTCGCCGGCGGAACCGAACTGCTCAACGTGATGAAGGACGGCGTGCAGGCGCCGGGGCTGGTGATCGACATCAACGCCGTCCCGCTCGCGGGGCTCGAGGTGACCGACGGCGGCATGCGGATCGGCGCGCTCGCCAGGATGACCGACGTGGCGCGGGACCCCGCCGTGCGGGAGAGGTTCCCGGTGCTGTGCCAGGCCTTGCTCGCCTCGGCGTCCGGCCAGGTTCGCAACATGGCCAGCGTCGGCGGGAACCTGATGCAACGAACCCGTTGCTGGTACTTCCGGGACGCCACGCTCCCCTGCAACACCCGGGCTCCGGGCAGCGGTTGCCCGGCGATCGGCGGGGAGAACCGGTGGCACGCGGTCCTCGGTGGCAGCGAGGCCTGCATCAAGGTCCATCCGTCCGACCTCGCGGTGGCCTTGACCGCGCTGGACGCCACCGTGCTGACGTTGGGCCCCGACGGTCCCCGACACATTCCGATCGCCGAGTTCTACCTGCTGCCCGGAGCCACGCCGCACCTGGAGACCGCGCTGCGACCGGGCGAGCTGATGGTCGGCGTGGACATCCCGGCCACACCGATGGCAGCCAGGTCCAGCTACGCCAAGGTGCGGGATCGCGCTTCGTTCGAGTTCGCCCTGGTGTCGGTGGCGGCCGCGCTGGAGGTCCGCGGGGGGACCGTCAGCGACGCGCGGATCGTGCTGGGTGGGGTGGCGCCCAGGCCATGGCTGGCCCGAGAGGCGCGGGAGGCCCTGTTGGGCGGGAAGCTGACCGAGGCGTCGTTGGACGCCGCGGCCGACGCGGCGGTGCGCACCGCGGTTCCTCGGGCGCACAACGCCTTCAAGATCGACCTTGTTCGGCGGGTGGTCCGGCGTGCGCTGGCCGAGCTGGGCGGTGAACAGTGAGCCCGATCATCGGGGCGCCGATGGATCGCGTCGACGGGCGCGCGAAGGTCACCGGCCAAGCCCGCTACGCGGCCGACCAGCCGGTGCCGAACCTGGCCCACGGCGTACTGATCACCAGTCGGATCGCCAAGGGACGGATCAGCCGAGTCGACGCCGCCGCGGCCCAGACCGCGCCCGGCGTGCTGGGGGTGATCACCCACCAGAACGCGCCGCGCTTCCCGACACCACCCGCCGATCCGTGGCCGCTGGGCCAGTCGTTCGTCCCGCTGCAAGGAGACGTCGTCCACACCGGCGGGCAGATCGTGGGCCTCGTTGTTGCCGAGACGCTCGAATTTCTCCGTCACGCGGCCAGCCTGGTGGAGATCGACTACGTCACGGAGAAACCGGCCGTGTCGGTCAGCGACGAGCTGGACGCGGCATTCATCCCACCCCCGACCGACTGGATCCGGTACGAGTACGCACGAGGTACCCCGGATTCCGCGCTGGCCGAAGCCCCGATCCAGCTGACCGGCACGGTCACCACCTCCATGCAACACCACAACCCGATGGAGCCGTCGTCGACCACCGCGGTCTGGGACGGCGCCCACCTCACCCTGTACGAGACCACCCAGTCGGTCGGGTGGACCCAGTCCCAGGTGGCCACCATGCTGGGCGTACCGGCGGAGAGCATCAGGGTGATCTCGCCCTTCCTGGGCGGCGGTTTCGGATGCAAGGGCTACGTGTGGCCGCACACCTACCTCACCGCCGCCGTCGCGCGGCAGCTGCGCCGGCCGGTGAAGCTGGTCCTGACCAGGGCACAGAGCTACGGCCTGCACGGACACCGGGCGCAGACCGTGCAGAACCTGCGGGTGGGCGCCACCCGGGACGGCCGGCTGACCAGCGTCGTGCACACCGGGACCCACCAGACCTCCCCGTTCAACGACGTCACCTGGGAGGAGATCGACGGCACGTCACTGCTCTACACCTGCCCGAACGTCCGGCTGACCCGCCGTCTCGTCCGGCTCAACCTCGGCAATCCCACCCCGATGCGGGCACCGTCCGGGATCGGCGTACCCGCGCTGGAGACCATGCTGGACGAGCTGAGCTACGCGACCGGAGTCGATCCGATCGAGCTGCGCCTGCGCAACTACGCCGACATCGACCAGGAGCACCACCGCCCGTGGGGCAGCGGCAAGTTCCTCAGGGAGTGCTACGAAATCGGCGCCCGACTCTTCGGTTGGCGGTCCCCCCGGCCGCCACCGGCGACGATACGCACCGGGGGTGCCCGGGTCGGCTGGGGAATGGCGACCGCGTTCCATCCCGTCTACGGCGGCGACGCGCGGGCCGCCGTCCGGCTCGATCCCGACGGGACCGCGCTGGTGCGCTCGGCCAGCCACGACATCGGGACCGGCACCTACACGGTCCTCACCCAGGTCGCCGCCCAGGCGCTCGGCCTGCCGACCGAGCACGTCCGGCTCGAGTTGGGTGACACGAACCTGCCCATCGGCGCCCCCGCCGCGGGTTCCAGGACCGCCGTGAGCGTCGGCGCCGCGGTGCACTCGGCGGCGGTCGCGGCTCGGGAGCAGGTGGTCGGGCTCGCGGTCGCCGACCAGCGCTCGCCGATGTACCGGGCCAGCCCCGAACAGGTCGCGGTCCTGGCTGGGCGGCTGTTCGTGCGGCACGACCCTCGGGTGGGCGAAACTGTGGGGCAGTTGCTCGGCCGCCATGGCCGTGCCATCGACGCCTCCGGCGAGAACCGAGGGGTGACGATCAGCCATTCCTACGGGGCGGTCTTCGCGGAGGTGCACGTCAACGAGACCACCGGTGAGGCTCGGGTGACCCGACTGGCCGGAGCCTTCGACATCGGCCGGGTACTCAACGCGAAAACCGCGCGCAGCCAGGCAACCGGCGGCATGATCTGGGGCCTGGGCACGGCCCTGACCGAGCACACCCTCCTCGACCGGAACCTGGGCCGGGTCCTCACCGCCAACCTCTCCGGCTACCTGATACCGGTCCAGGCGGACGTACCCGACATCGACGTGGCCTTCGTGGACAAGCCCGACCCGACCGCGGGCGTACTCGGCGCCAGGGGGATGGGCGAGCTGTCCGCGAACGGGGCCACCGCCGCGATCGCGAACGCGGTCTACCACGCCACCGGCCGACGTGTCCGGGACTTCCCCATCACCCCGGACAAGCTGCTCTAGCCCGAGCTACCACGGCACCGGGATGCCCCGTGGAAGGGGGGTGGCGCTGCCGTGCACCACGGCGCCGGGATTGGCGCGGGCCAGTGCGGCGACGTCCATCGCATGGTCGAAGTGCGTGTGGCCGACGAACGCCGCCGACACCGTGCCGAATGTCCGCCGCACCAGGTCGGTGTCCGACCGCGCGGGACGCAGCAACAGATCCAGCGCTCCGGGGTTGGTGACGAACGGGTCGAAGCAGATCCGGGTCCCCTCGAACTCCAGGATGAAGCCGGCGCAGCCGGGCCCCGGTTCAGACCGGATTGCGTGCCTCGATCAGGGATCGGGATGAGTGGGCGACGAACCGGCCTTCGGCCCCGATCCGCTCGTGCAGCTCGCGCAGCCGGTCACGGTAGCCCTCGACGGTGAAGCCGGGCACGATCCAGATCACCTTGCGCAGGAAATGGACGACCGCGCCGACGTCGAAAAACTCCATGCGCAGCCGTTCCAGCCGCGCATCGATGACCTGAAGTCCGGCGGCCTTGGCCTCGGCGCTCTCGTCGTCGGGGTGGCGCTCGGTGCGCGCCTGGGGTTGCGGCCCGAGGAAGAACTCGGCCAGCTCGATCACCGAGGCGGGCCCGACGTGCTGAGCGAAGTAGGTGCCGCCGGGTTTGAGCACGCGGGCGATCTCCGGCCAGCACACGATGGTGGGGTGGCGGCTGGTCACCAGGTCGAACGCCTGGTCGGCGAACGGCAACGTGGTCTGGTCCGAGGTGGCGACGACGACCACGCCGCGCGGGTGCAGCAACTCGCTGGCCTTGGCGGCGTTCGGTGGCCAGTGCTCCGTGGCGGCCATCGTGGGCGGGAAACTCGGGACGCCGGCCAGCACCTCCCCGCCGCCGGTCTGCAGGTCCACCGCGGCCGACGCGGACGCCAGACGTTCGCCCAACAGCCGCTGGTAACCCCAGGACGGGCGTTCCTCGGTGGCCCGGCCGTCCAGCCAGGAGAAGTCCCAACCGTCCACGGCTATTGAGTCGGCCTCGGCCACAAGATCTTCGAAGGTGCCTGGCACACCCAGATCATGACCTAGCGGCCGCCCGACACGAGAGGTTATAACCACAATCCGTTGAGCGGAGCGATCAGTCTGGCACGCTGACAGGCCAGCATGGAGGTGTACATGATCGGTCCGGTATCCACCCGCCGTCTCGCCGCGGCTGGCGCCGCCGCGGTGCTCGCGTTGAGCTTGGCGGCCTGCGGCTCGGGATCCTCGAACGGCTCCGGCGGTACAACGCTGGTGATCGACACGACGTTCGACCTCAAGACGGCCGATCCTGGGCGCGAGTACGAGCTCACCGGGCAGCTGCTCGCGCACAGCATGTACGACACGCTGCTCGGCTTCGCCGACAACGACCTCACCAAGCCGATCGGCAACCTGGCCACCTCCTACCAGCTGTCCCCGGACGCCAAGACGCTCACCCTGCCGCTCGCGCCCGGCCGGGTGTTCTCCGACGGCACGCCGGTGACCGCCGACGACGTGGTGTTCTCCCTCAACCGGCTGATCGGCATCAAGGGCAACCCGTCATTCCTGCTCGACGGCGTCACCGTGTCGAAGAAGGACCCTGAGACGATCGTGCTGACCAGCGCCAAGCCGAACCCCGCGCTGCCCTACATCCTGCCCGCCCCCTCACTGTCGGTGCTGAATACCAAGGTGGTCACCGCCAACGGCGGCAGCGCCGACCAGCGGGACGGCGCCGAGGGATTCCTGAACGGCGCGTCCGCCGGCTCCGGGCCGTACCAGCTCAAGTCCCTGGACGTGGCCAGCCAGGCGGTGCTCAGCCGCAACCCCAGGTACAACGGCCCGGCGAAACCGCACTACGACACCATCGTGCTGCGCAACGTCAAGGCGGCCACCCAGTCCCTGAACGTGCAGAAGGGCGACTCGCAGGTGGCCCTGGACCTGTCCGGTGACCAGGTCGGCGGGATGGACACCAGCAAGGTCACGGTGACCAGCGGCGCGTCCGGCTACAGCATCTACCTGATGCTCAACCAGAGCGCGGGCGTCTCCTCGGCGACCAGCAACCCCCGGTTCGTCTCGGCGGTGAAGAAGGCGATCAACTACGCCGACCTGCTCAGCGTGGCCGGCCGGGGCGCGGTGCGGCCGGCCGGGATCATCCCCTCGGTGATCGGCGGCGCGCTGCCCCCGGACCAGGCGATCAAGCAGGACCTCGAGGGCGCCAAGGCGGACCTGGCGGCCAGCGGGGCCGCCGGCCAGCGCGCCACACTGTCCTACCCCAGCGACTACACGCTGAACGGCCTGAGCTTCCAGACGCTGGCGGAGAAGCTGCAGTCCCAGCTCGCGGCGGCCGGCATCACCGTGGATCTGGCACCCGGGCCGGTGGCCACCGAGCTGGACAACTACCGCAACGGCAAGGAGCAGATCGGGCTCTGGTACTGGGGACCGGACTTCCCGGACCCGTCCAACTACCTCGCCTTCGCCCCCGGCGGCCTGATCAGCAAGCGGGCGAACTGGCCCGCCACCGCCGCCCCGGACATCGACAAGCTCGCCAACCAGGCGGCCACCACGTCCGACCCGGCCCAGCGGACCGCGCTCTACCAGCAGCTGCAGCGGGACCTCAACGCCGGCGGCCCGTTCATCCCGCTGATCCAGCCGCCGACCAACATCGTCACGGCCAACTCGGTGACCGGCGCCGTGTACAACCCGATCTGGTCGGTCGATGTCAGCGCCATCAGCGCAGCCAGCGCCAACTAGCCCGGCGCGCCCGGCCGGGGAGCGGACAAGCCACCCGCTGCTCCGGTACCTGGTGCGCAGGCTGGGCGTCTCGGCGCTGCTGATCGTCGGCGTCACGCTGGTGACCTTTGTGCTGACCAACCTGGTTCCCGGGGACACGGTCGCGGCGAATCTCGGGCAGCGGGCCGCCGACGACCCGGCCATCGTGGCGGCCTACCGGGCCCACTACGGGCTGGACCGTCCGCTGCCCGCCCAGTACCTCACCTACCTGGGCAACCTGCTGCACGGTGACCTGGGCGAATCGCAGCAGACCCACCGCCCGGTGCTGACCGACCTGCGGTCGGCGGTACCGGCCACCCTGGAGATCGCGATCGGGGCGATCGTGCTGTCGGTGCTCATCGGCGTCGGGTTCGGCACCATCGCCGCGGTCCGCCGAGGGCACCTGGCCGACAGTGCGCTGCGCCTGGTCTCCCTGGTCGGCATCTCACTGCCGACGTTCTGGTTCGCGCTGGTCGCCTACTACGTCCTGTCGTTCAAGCTGGACCTGGCGCCCGGATCCGGCCGGCTCTCCCCGGCCACCACGCCACCGCCGGACATCACCGGGCTCTACACCCTGGACTCCCTGCTCAGCGGGCAGTGGCAGACCTACGCGGACGCCGTCGCGCACCTGATGCTGCCCACCCTGGTGCTGACCCTGTACACGGTCGGCCTGCTCACCCGGTTCACCCGCTCCGCGGTGCTGGAGGTGCTCGAGCAGGACTACGTGCGCTCGGCCAGGGCGAAGGGGCTACCCGGGCGCACCGTGCTGCTCCGGTACGTGCTGCGCGCCGCGCTGGTGCCGATCCTGACCGTGGTCGGGCTGGCCTTCGGCGCGTTGCTGTCCGGCACCGTGCTGGTGGAACAGATCTTCTCCTGGCCTGGTCTGGGGTCCTACGCCTACCAGGCCGCCTCGCACCTGGACCTGCCCGGGGTGATGGGCGTGGGGCTGTTCGTCGGGATCATCTATCTGCTGATCAACCTGGTGGTCGACCTGCTGTACGGCGCGATCGACCCACGCGTGCGGGTCTCGTGACCGTGACGGCGGTGGACTCCGGGGGGCTGCGTGCCCGGTTCCGCACCCGGATCCCGAGGGCGTGGCGCACCCCGCTGGGCATCACCGGTGCGGTGGTGGCCGCGCTGTGGATCCTCATCGCGGTACTGGGCCCGCTGCTCTGGCCACACAACCCGCTGGGCCAGGACTTCCCTCGGCTGCAGGCGCCCAGCGGCGCGCACTGGTTCGGCACCGACGAGCTCGGCCGGGACGTGCTCTCCCGGGTACTGGCCGGCGCCAGAGTGACCGTGCCGTTGGCTCTGCTGCTGGTGGGGCTGTCCGTGGTGATCGGCGGGATCCTCGGCCTGGCGGCGGGGTTCTTCGGGCGCTGGGTGGACGAGACGGTGATGCGGCTGACCGACCTGGTGATGGCCTTCCCCACGGTCATCCTGGCCATGGTGGTCGCCGCGTCGCTGGGCGCCAGCCTGGTCAACGCGGTGCTGGCCGCGCTGGTGGTGTCCTGGCCCGCCTACGCCCGGGTGACCCGGGGGCTGGTGGTGGGCATCCGCGGCGCGGAGTACGTGCTGGCCGACCGGCTGCTCGGGTTCTCCGCGATGCGGTCGCTGCGGATGGACATCGTGCCGATGGTGACCGGGCCGGTGCTGATCCTGGCCAGCCTGGACATCGGCACGGCGACGCTGCTGCTGTCCGGGCTGTCCTTCCTCGGCCTGGGCGCGAAGCCGCCGACCGCCGAGTGGGGCTCGATGGTCGGCACCGCCATCGCGCACTTCGATGCCTGGTGGATGGGCGTGTTCCCCGGCCTGGCCATCCTGACCTTGGTGATGGCCTTCAACTTCCTCGGCGACGCGCTGCGCGACGCCCTGGACCCGCACACCGCGGGCGTGCTCGGCCAGGCGGAGACCAGGTGAGCGCGCTGGAGATCACTGCGCTGACTCTGCGGATCCATGGCGCGGAGATCCTGCGCGGGGTGGACCTGGGCCTGGCGGCCGGCCGGATCCAGGGGCTGGCCGGTGAGTCCGGATCGGGCAAGACGATGACCGGGCTGGCTGTACTGGGCCTGTTGCCGGCCGGATCACAGGTCACCGGCAGCATCAGCTACGGCGAGCAGGAGCTGCTCGCGCTGCCGCCCCGGCGGCGGAACGACCTGCGCGGCGCCGAGATCGCCATGGTGTTCCAGGACCCGTCCACCAGCCTGCACCCGATGCTCAGCGTCGGCGCCCAACTCACCGACCACCTGCGCCACCACCTCAAGCTGGACCGGGCGGCGTCCCGGGCCAGGGCGGCCGAGTTGCTCGGCCGGGTACGTATCCCCGACCCGGCGGCCGCGCTGCACCGCTATCCGCACCAGTTCTCCGGTGGGCAACGGCAGCGGATCGCCATCGCCATCGCGCTGGCCTGCTCGCCCAAGGTGCTCATCGCCGACGAGCCCACCACCGCGCTGGACGTCACCGTGCAGGCCGGCGTGCTGCACCTGCTGCGAGATCTGGCCACCGAAATGGGGTTGGCCGTGCTGCTGATCACCCACGACCTCGGCGTGATGAGCGCGGTCGCCGACCGGGTCGCGGTGATGCGCCACGGCGAGGTGGTGGAGAACGGTGACCGGCTGCAGGTGTTCACCTCACCGGCCCACCCTTACACGGCGTCGTTGCTGGCCAGCCTGCCCGGCGCGGCCGGCGGAGTGCGGACCCTGGACGACGTACGGGCGCTGCGGGAGTTGTCATGACCGCACTGCTTGAGGTCGCCGGCCTGCGGGTGGTCTACCGCGGCAGGCCGCCGGTGCGCGCGGTGGACGGCGTAGATCTGCGGGTGGGCGCCGGTCAGGTGGTGGGCCTGGTCGGCGAGTCGGGGTGCGGCAAATCCACCGTGGCGCGCACCATCTGCGGCCTGGTCAAGCCGGCGGCGGGCGCCGTGGTGTTCGACGGGATCCCGGTCACCCCGCTGGGCCTGCGCCGCCGCCCGGCCGCGCTCACCCGGATCCAGATGGTCTTCCAGGACCCGTACGCCTCGCTGCACCCCCGGCGTCGGATCGGCGCCCAGATCGGCGATGGCGTGCGCGCCGCGACGGCGCGCGGTGGCGAGACCGGGCCGGGCGCCGAACCGGCTCGCGGCGACGGGACGGGGTCGGGGGCCGAACCGGCCTGGTGGCTGCGACGGGTGGGGTTGGAGCCCGATGCGGCGCGGCGCTATCCGCACGAGTTCTCCGGTGGCCAGCGACAGCGCATCGCGATCGCCCGTGCCCTGGCCGCCCGGCCCGACCTGCTGATCGGCGACGAACCGATCTCGGCGCTGGATGCCTCCACCCAGGCCGTGGTGGCGGCGCTGATGCGGGATCTCGCGGTGGACAGCGGCGCCGGGCTGCTGTTCATCTCGCACGACCTGTCCGTGGTCCGACTGATCGCCGACCGACTGATCGTCATGTACCGGGGACGGATCGTGGAATCCGGCCCGGCGCAGGTGATCTGGGAAGATCCACAACACCCGTACACCCAATCCTTGCTGGCCGCCGTGCCGGTGCCGGACGGGTTGGGCACCATGCCCGCTCCCCCGGCGGACGACGCCCATTACCCACTGGACCAGGTACTCCGCTGACCTGTGCGAGCGGAAGGGGTTTCAGCCCAACCAACCGGCAATCAGCTCGACGGGCCCGGCCGGTGGCGAAGGCTCAACAGGCCGGTGACGAACGCGACCGTGGTGCCAGCGAGCAGCAGGAACCACCCAATGGGAACGAGCGCGAACGGCTCACGGAGCACGCCGTCCTCGTCCACGGTGGAGCCCGAGGCGAACATCAGAACCCAGCTGAGCACTCCTGCCCACAGCAGCCCCGCGCTCACCCGCCAGGACCACGGACGAGACGGGCTCCGCACCGACATCCACGTCGCGGTGATCAGCGCTGTGGTGACGAGTGCGAGCAACACCACCAGCAACATCACCGGGAACCAGGCCGCTTCCACGTCTCGATCCTCCTTGCCGGTACATCGACCGAGGACTGCTCTCATCCAGAGGACGCGAATCACCCTGGTGCGGTTGTCAGACAGCTTCCTCGGGGTTCGCCGAACATACCGTGGGCCGCCTAGCGCAATCCGTTTGCGAGATCGAGAATAGGCTTCGAATTTAACGTCAGGGCTGCGAACGTCGTGATCAAACAGCCACCTTGTTAAATTGGAGGACCCGACCAGGTAGACGACCGCTACGGGCGGCAAAGAGACGAGTAGCTCCTCGTCCACGACGCGCCCGCTAAAACCGCTGGTAAGACCCTGTGAGTGGTAATGGTCGCTATAGCGACCATTACCACTCACAGGTAGCAAAGGCGCTCGCTGGTGCGATTAGATCGACGGGCCCGGCCGGCCCGATGGGAGCGGTGCGATCGAAGGCCTCGGACAGTGTGCGGCCGACCAGCTGAGCAGGCGCGCACGCGATCCCGCTGTGTCCTCGATGTACGTCTTCGCGTCGGTCGTCCCCTCGGCTAACTGCCGGAACTTCTGCGCGCTCTCCCTCACGTCGGCCCTGATTTCCTGGGGCGCGACCTCGGCCAGGTTGGCCCACTGCTCGGCTGAGCGCCGCACGCTCTCGTCCTTCTCGGCCTCACCAGCGCGATTGGGGCTCGTCCAACTACTCCAAGTCGTCCTGCCGAACTCGAGCCAAGCGGCGCAGAACTGGCTCGCGCGCAGCTCGGGCGGCCCGGGTACCACTGCATTCGGGATCAGCTGGCTCACCCCACCCGGCCCGGAGCACCCACCGACCGCCAGCACAAACAGCGCCGCCAGCCCCGCCACACGCACCCCTGCCGCAGCGAACACCGCGTCACCTCCCCCTCGCCGGGCGCCGACCAGCTGAGCAGGCGCGGCAACACCATGCCGAGTGCCATTGACAGTCGGCATACAGCCGGATTTCGCCGCGCGAACAACGGTCGGTCGCACTGCGGGACGAGAAGGTACCCAGCCAGGACTCGCCCGCTAAAACCGCTGTTCAGGGGTCGTGAGTGGCGATGGTCGCGATAGCGACCATCGCCACTCACGAGTCACAGCGATTCGGCTAGCCGCCGGTTGCGGTCTCGGTAGGCGGCCCTGGCGCGCAGTGCATCGTCGAGATCGACGGCGACGAACCTGGTGCGGGAGTTGGGCGCGGATTGGGCCACGATGTCGAGGTCGCCGGAGATCACCGTGCCGACCATCATGTAGCCGCCGCCGGACACCGCGTCGCGGTGCAGCACGATCGGCTCGACGCCACCGGGCACCTGGATCGAGCCGATCGGGTAGGGCGCGTCGACGATGTTGGACGGGTCCTGGCCGGCGCCGAACGGGGGCTCCCGGTCCACCATCTCCAGCTCGGCGCCCTTGTAGCGGAAGCCGATGCGGTCGGCGACCGGGGTGAGCGTCCAGGTGGTGCCGAGGAAGGCCTCCCGGCCGGCGTCGGTCAGCCGGTGGTCGTAGAGGCCCATCACGACCCGGACCTCCATGTCCTTGCTCAGCACCGACCGCAGGTCGTCGGGCACCCGGCGACCGGGCGCCGCGCCCGGGCCGTCGCCGATCGGGAGCCGGTCGCCGGCGGCAAGTGGCCGGCCCTCCAGACCACCGAGGGTGCCGAGGCCGTAGGTGGAGCGGCTGCCCAGCACCTCGGGTACGTCGACACCACCGGCCACCGCGACATAGGCCCGGGCCCCGGCGGTGAGGTAGCCGAAGTCGAGCCGGTCACCCGCGCGCACCGCGAACGACTCCCACGCCGGCCGCTCCTCGCCATTCACCCGAGGGACCATGGCCGCCCCGGTCACCGCGACCATGCCGTCCGCGGTGAACGCCAGTTCGGGGCCGAGGTACACGCATTCCAGGGCGGCCGCCCCGGCCGGGTTGCCGACCAGCAGGTTGGCCGCCCGCAGCGAGTACTGGTCGAGCGCCCCGGACGGCGGGATGCCCACGTCGTAGTAGCCGGTGCGGCCGGTGTCCTGGACAGTGGTGGACAGTCCGGGCTTGAGCACCTCGATCGCACTCACCGCAGCACCTCCAGCAGCCTTGTGTTGTAGCCGTCGGGGTCGTCCAGGAACGGCTGCAGACTGAACTCGACCGGCCGCGCGGTGATCCGGAACGTCCCGGCCTTCACCTCGGCGAGGTAGGCGTCGTAACGATCCCGATCGATCGGGGTGAACTTGACGATGTCGGCCGGCCGGAAGAACACCATGAAATCCGCGAAGTCCGGCAGCGACTGGGTCGGGTCGTAGATCGGCGCCGGGGTGATGCCGAACATCTGGTAGCCACCCGCGCCGCGTACCGAGTAGATACAGGAGAAGCAGCCGCCGTAGCCGATGGTCTGCTTGGGGGTGTCCGTGCGCGGGCGCAGGTACTTGGGCACCAGTATCTGCCGCTCCCGGGGGACCATCTGGAATTTGAACGGCAGCCCCGCGACGAAGCCGACCATCGAGGTGAACCAGGGTGAGCCGGAGTGCGCGGCGATGAACTCCTCGACGCTGGCGTACCCGTTGATCCGCGCGGCGTACTCGATGTCGGTGGCCTCCGGGTCCTGGTGGCGGTCGCGGAAGCGCATCAGCGTCTCGGTGGTCCACGGGTCGCGGTAGAGCACCGGGATCTCCAACACCCGGGTCGGCAGAGCGAGGTCGTGGGCGTCGCCCACCTGCTTCTCCAGGTCCCGCAGCTGGCCGAGCAGCTCGTGTGGCTCGATCACGTCCGGGTCGTAGCGCACCTGGTAGGACGCGTTCGCCGGGCAGATCTCCAACACTCCGTCGGGCCGCTGCTCGCGCAACGCCTTGGTGATCGCCATGACCCGGAAGTTGGCCTGCAGGCTCATCTCCTCAGCAAGCTCGGCGAACACGAACTCGTCGCCGCCCCAGCTGTAGCGCGCGGCCTGGACGTCGCTCACTGTTCCTCCTTGCGGTCGCGCAACCACTGCTCCAACGTCCCGGTGTGGAACTCCGCGGCCGTGAACCACGGCTCGCCGAGCAACTCGGTGAACAGGCCGGCGGTGGTCGGTACGCCCTCCACGGCGAACTCGGCGAGCGCGCGGCGGCCGCGCCGGACCGCCGTCTCCCGGTCCTCGCCCCACACGATGATCTTCGCCAGTAGCGAGTCGTAGAACGGTGGGATTGTGCTGTCCGGCTCCAGCCAGGTGTCCACCCGAACCCACGGTCCAGCGGGCAACACCACCCGCCCGACGTTGCCCGGTGACGGCAGGAAGTCACGGGACGGGTCCTCCGCGTTGACCCGGAACTCGATCGCGTGTCCCCGCGCCACGATGTCGTCCTGCCGCGGCCGCAGCGGCTCGCCGGCCGCGATCCGGAGCTGCTCGGCCACCAGATCAACCCCGGTGACCAGCTCGGTGGTCGGGTGCTCGACCTGGATGCGGGTGTTCATCTCGATGAAGAAGAACTCGCCGGTCGCCTCGTCGAGCAGGAACTCGACGGTTCCCGCGCCGCGGTAGCCGACCTGCCTGGCCAGCCGGACGGCGGCGGAGGCCATCGCCGCCGCGACGGCCGGGTCGAGGCCGGGCGCGGTGGCTTCTTCGAGCACCTTCTGCCGCCGGCGCTGCAACGAGCACTCCCGCTCGCGCAGATGAACCGCGTCATCGCCGTCGCCGAGCAGCTGAACCTCGATGTGGCGTGCGCGCTGGACGAACCGCTCCAGGTACATCCGCCCGTCGCCGAACGCGGCCGCCGCTTCCTTCGACGCCGCCGGGAACGCCGAGCGCAGCCCGGCCTCGTGCTCGACCACCCGGATGCCGCGCCCACCGCCACCCGCGGCCGCCTTGAGCATCAGCGGGTAGCCGACGTCGGTGGCGGCGGCGACCGCGGCGGCAACGTCGTCCACGCCGCCCCGGGTGCCCGGCACGGTCGGCACGCCGGCGGCCTCGGCGAGCTGCCGGGCCCGGACCTTGTCGCCCATCTGATCGATCACCGCCGGGTCCGGGCCGACGAAGATCAGCCCGGCGTCGACCACGGCGGCGGCGAACGAGGCCCGCTCGGAGAGGAACCCGTAACCGGGGTGCACGGCGTCCGCGCCGGAGGAGCGCGCGGCGTCCAGGATCGCCGCCACCGCGAGGTAGCTCTTGCTCGCCTGCGGTGGCCCGATCTCGACCGCGGCGTCGGCCAGCCGTACGTGCGCGGCGGTCGCGTCGGCCGTGCTGTGTACCGCGACGGTGGAGATGCCCAGGTCACGGGCGGCGCGGATGATCCGCACCGCGATCTCGCCGCGGTTCGCGACGAGCAACCGCTTCATTCGGCCTCGATCACGGCGACCGCCTGGCCCGCTTCGACGATGTCCTCGTTCTCCACCAGGAACTCCACCATGGTGCCCGCCGTTCCGGCCGACACCTGGTGGAACGACTTCATCACCTCGACCAGGCAGACCGTGTCGTCGGCGCCCACCTGCTGACCTTCGCTGACGAACGGATCGCTGCCCGGATCGGCCCTGCGGTAGAAGACGCCGGGAATGGGCGAGACAACTTCGTGCCGGGCCATCGGGCTCCTTTGCGCTCGGAATAAAGGGGTCAGCGGGCGGCCAGGTACGGCTGGAGGGACTCGTTGACCGCCTTGGCGAGGTCGACCGCGTTGGGGGTGTCCGAGTGCACGCACACGCAGTCTGCCCGCACCGGGAGCTCCTTGCCGTTCACCGACCTGGCGACGCCCTCGGTGACCGCGCGGACCGCGCCCCGCGCCGACGCCGCCGGGTCGAACGCGGCGTGCTCCCGGGTGATGATCAGCGAACCGTCGTCGCGGTAGTCCAGGTCGGCGTAGTACTCGGCGATGAACCCGGCATCGCGGGCGCCCCACACCTGCTCGTGCACCGTGCCCGACATGCCCATCAGCGGCACGCCGAACACCTCCGCCGCATCGGCCACCGCGCTGGCCACCTCCTCGTCGCGCGCGGCCATCCCGTAGAGCGATCCGTGCGGCTTGATGTGGTGCAGCTCCATGCCGTGGCGGCGGAGGAACCCGGCCAGCGCGCCGACCTGGTAGATCACGCAGGCGGTCAGCTCTTCCCGGTCCATCTTCATCTCGCGCCGGCCGAAGCCCTCGCGGTCGGGCAGCGATGGGTGCGCGCCGACCTTGACGCCGTGTTCCTTGGCCAGCACGACGGTACGGTTCATCACCCTCGGGTCCGAGGCATGAAAGCCGCAGGCCACGTTCGCCAGCGTGATGAAGGGCATCAGCCCCTCGTCGTCGCCGCAGCGATAGATGCTGAAGGCCTCGCCCATGTCACAGTTGATGGCCACCATGGTCGGCTCCCTCCCGGCGCGTGCCGATGCTCCAGCAGTATCGCGCCAAGTCGGGCCGAAGCGCTCGACAGAGAGCCGCGGGGATTACCCCGAGACCTGAGCGGCGGGCGTCGCGGTGCTGGTCCGGGCCGATGTGCTGGCCAGCAGCGGGCGGAGTGGGGTGCGGTGCAGGCCGGCGGCGAGCCGGGTGAGCACCGCGCGCACCACCAGCCAGCCGGCCAGGCTGACCGCCACGCCCAACACCAGCCCGGCGAGCGTGTCGTGCGGCCAGTGCACGCCCAGGTACAGCCGGGAGAACGCGATCAGCAGCGCGGCGACCACGCCGACCCAGGCCAGCAGCCGATGGCTCACCAACAGCAGCCCGACCACCACAGCACCGGCCACCACGGCGTGATCGCTGGGCAACGAGGAGCCCTTGCCGCACTTGCCGATCGCGACGATGTCCGGCTCCGTCCGGCACGGGCGCTTCTCGCCGATCGCCTGGCCGAGCGGCTGGGAGACAAGCTCGGCCAACAGCACCCCGATCGGCGCCCAGATCACCGCGGCCATCGTGCTCGGGCTGGCCCGCCGGCGCGCGATCCAGAACGCGGCCACCCACAGCACCACGTACACCACCATGGCGTAGCTGCTCAGCAGCAGCATCGGTAGGTGCAGCCAGGGCGTGGACTGGGCGAAATTGTTGATCTCAGTGAGCAACTGCAGTTCAGCGTTCACAAAGGGTCCAATCGGAAGTCAGCGGCCATCGACGACCGTAGCCGCGGTACCTGAGTGCTCCCGGTCAAACTGAGGGAGTGCTGAGTACGGTTGGCCTCATCAGCCCCCGGTGAATGCTGCTGGCTATCACCGGATGGGCGAGGATGGACGGGTGAGCGACGCTCCGCACCGCCCGAAACCCGCCTCCGTCGGGGTTGAGGACGCGGTCGCGGCGGCGGTCGGCGCCTCGGTCCGCAAGGCGCGCCGGCGCAGCGGGCTGTCCACCCGTGAGCTGGCACAGCGGGCCGGGATGTCCCAGCCGTTCCTGTCCAACATCGAGAACGGCCGCTCCACGCCGAGCGTAGCCACCCTCTACAAGCTGGCCTCGGCACTCGGCGTCGGTGCGTCCGAGCTGCTGCCCGCCGGCACCGACGAGGGCGTCGTCGTGGTCAGGGCTGGTGAGGGCGTGCCGACCGGGATGGATGAAACACCAGGTGTCGCGCAATCGGTGTTGTTGGCAGGCGCGCCAGGGCGTCTACTGGAGGCGCGCTGGTGCGTCATCCAGCCCGGCCAACCGGCCGGTGACTGGTTCGAGCACGCCGGCGAGGACTTCCTGCACGTGATCGAGGGGGTGCTGCGCGTCGAGCTGGGCACCGGGCGGGTCGAGCAGGTGGGCGCGGGCGACTCGCTGTGGCTCGAGGGTCACATCCCGCACCGGTGGGAGGTCGGACCCACCGTGGGGGCCACCCTGCTGCTCGTCACGGCGCACGTGCCTGGGGCCACGCACGGCCTGAAGTGATTTGTGAGAGAAATCGAAACCTGCTCGCAACTTGACGACATCCTGGCGTGACCCCGCGCCCATAACGTTCGGCCGGATTGGCCGACGGCCATCACCGCCGGTGCCCCTCGAAGCCAAGGATGCGGCCACATGCCACGAACCGGCGGGACCAGGAGTACCAGCGCGCGACGGCGCATCGGCTGCGCGCTCATCGTCGCGCTGGCCGCCAGCGGACTGGCCGGGTGCGGTGACGCCGGCCGGCGGGACGCGGCACCCGCCGGCGGCGCGACCCCCGGCGCCCCGGCCGGCCTGCCCAAGCTGGCGATCGTCTACACCCCGCAGTTCCGGGACGGCTCGTGGGGCGAGGCGGCGCTGTCCGGCGCGCAGAAACTCAAGGACGCCGGCGTCATCTCGGCGTTCGCCAGCCAGGAGAACGTGAGCCCCGGCGCGGACGCGCAGCGCGCCCTGCGCAGCTTCGCCGAGCAGGGCTTCAACCCGATCATCGCGCACTCGTTCAACTACGGCGACGACGTCAAGAAGGTGGCCGCCGACTTCCCGAAGACGATCTTCGCCTACGCCGGTGGGTTCGGCGACATCTCGGCGAACGTGGCCGACTACGCGCAGCCCTTCTACCAGGCCACCTACCTGGAGGGCATCCTCGGAGCCGGCGCGACCACCGGCGGCGCGGTGGCCGGCGCGGGCGGGTTCGACATCCCGGTGTGCCGGGCGATGTTCAACGCCTACCTGGACGGCGCGAAGCTGGTCCGGCCGCAGACCACCGGCACCTTCGTCGCGGTCGGCGACTGGTCGGACGTGCAGAAGGCCAAGGAGGCCGCGCTGGCCCAGGCCGACCAGGGCGCCACCATGTTCGTCGGCTGCGGGCAGGGCCCCACCTTCGGCCAGATCCAGGCCGCCGCCGAGCGCCACGGGGTGGCCAGCGGCTACAGCGGTGACATGTCCAGCCTGTCCCCCTCGGTGGTCTCCTCGTTCACCTGGAACCTGGACAAGATCTTCGCGCAGATGGTGGCCGACGTAGCGGCGGGCAAGACCAATCCGACCCGCTACTTCCAGGTCGGCATGGCCGACGGCGGCATGGCCGTAGTGATCAGCCCGGCCTGGCAGTCGAAGATCCCCGCCGAGGTGATGGCCACCTACCAGCGGAAGCTCGCGGAGGTCACCAGCGGTGCCTTCACCGTCCGGTACGCCGACAAGTGATGGCCCGGTGACTCCGGCGGCGGTGATGCTGGGGATCCGGCGCGGCTTCGGCCCTGGACCGGCCGCCCTGGACGACGTCGACCTGACGATCAACGCGGGTGAGGTGCATGCCCTGCTCGGCGAGAACGGTGCGGGCAAGACCACCGCGATGCGCATCCTGGCCGGGCTGGACCGGCCGGACGCCGGCACCGTCGCGGTCGGCGGCGCGCCGGTCACCGAGTTCGCCCCTCGGGCCCTGCGCGAGCGCGGGGTGGCCATGGTGCAGCAGCACTTCACCCTGGTGCCGACGCTGACCGCCGGGGAGAACCTGGCCATGGCCCGGCCGAGGGGCCGGCTGCGGCCACCGGCCCGCCAGGTGCGCCGCCGGGTGGACGAGCTGGCGGCGCGACACGGGCTGGCACCGGTGCCCACCGACATCCCGGTCGGGCGGCTCTCCGTCGGGGAGCAGCAACGGCTGGAGATCCTGCGCGCCCTGGACGCGGACGCCAGCCTGCTGATCCTGGACGAGCCGACCGCGGTGCTGGTCGACGCCGAGGCCGAGGCGCTGCTGACGGTGTGCCGAGGGCTCGCCGCCGAGGGCCGCGCGGTGGTGATCATCACGCACCGGCTGGGTGAGGTGTTCGCCGGCTGCGACCGGGTGACCGTGCTGCGCCGGGGTGCCGTGGTGTGCGCGGGCGAGCCGGTGGCCGACCACGACCGCACCAGCCTGGCCACCCGGATGGTGGGCAGCGCTCCCGCCGCGGCCCGCTCGCGGGTGGTCACCGCGTCCCCGGACGGCGCGGTCCGGCTGCGGCTTCGCGGCGCGGCGCTGCGCCGGCTGCAACCGCTGGACCTGGAGGTCCGGGCCGGGGAGGTGCTCGGCGTGGCAGGGGTGGACGGCAACGGCCAGGGCGAGCTGGAGGAGCTGCTGGCCGGGGTGACCGGCGCCGAACAGGGCACCGTGTGGGTGGACGACGCGCCGGTGCCGGTCGGTGCCCCACGCGAGCGGATCGCCCGGCGGATCGCATACGTCCCGGCCGACCGGTACCGGCGAGCGCTGGCCGGTCCGCTCTCCCTCGCCGACAACCTGGAGCTCGGCCGCGGCCTGACCCGGCGCCCACCGAAGCCGCGCCGCGAAGCCCACGCCGCCCCGGCGCTGACCGAGTGGGACGTCCGCGCGACCGGCCCCGGCGCCACGGCCGCCAGCCTGTCCGGCGGCAACGCCCAGAAGCTGGTGCTAGCCCGGGAGCTGGCCGCCGAGCGTGCGCTGGTGGTGGCCGCCCAGCCCACCCGAGGGCTGGACCCCGAGGCCGCGCGCATGATCACCGAGCGGCTGCTGGACGCGGCGGCCGGTGGCGCCGCCGTGGTGTGGTTCGGCGTCGAGCTGGACGAGCTGTTCGCGATCGCCGACCGACTGATCGTGCTGGCCGGCGGCCGCGCGTCCGCGCCGTTCACCCCGCCCTACGACCGCGCCGCCATCGGTATGGCCATGGTCGGAGGGCACCGGCGGTGACGCTGACCGATCCCCGCCCGCCGAAGGCACCCAGCGGTCCCGACGGGGTGCTCGCCCGGCTGCTCGACCATCCCGAGCGCCGTTCCCGGACCGCCCTGGTCGCCGTGCCGGCGTTGGCGCTGCTCGGCGCGCTGGTGGTCGGCGGCGTGCTGATGGGGATCGAAGGCGTCGCCCCGCTGTCCGCGTACGGCGAGGTGGTGCGCGGGGTGTTCGGCCGGTCCCGTGGCCTTTCCGACACCGCCGTGGTGGCCACTCCGCTGATCCTGCTCGCGCTGGGCATCACGGTGGCCTACCGGGCCAGGGTGTTCACCATCGGCGCGGAGGGCCAGTACCTCGCCGGGGCGCTGGCCGGCACCGCGTTCGCCACCGCCGCCGGGCTGCGCGCGCTGCCGGCGGCCGTGTTGTTGCCGTGCGCACTGGTCGTCGCGGTGCTGACCGGGGCGGCCTGGTCCGGTCTCACCGGCTGGCTGCAGAGCCGGTTCGGGGCCAGCGTGGTGATCACCAGCCTGCTGCTCAACTACGTCGCCGCGGCGGCGCTGGCCTGGGCGGTGCGGGTCGGGATCCGGGACCCCGGCGCGTTCACCCCGCAGAGCCGCCCGGTCGCGGCGCTGCCCGATCTGCCCGGCACCGCGATCCACCTCGGCTTCCTGTTCGCGCTGGCCGCCGTGCCCGTGCTGGCCGCCGTGCTGCGCCGCACCCGGTTCGGCTTCCGGGTCGAGGTGCTCGGCGCGAGCCCCGAGGTGCTCGCGGTGAACGAGTCCCGCCCCGCCGCGACCCGCTTCACCGTGCTCGCGGTGGCCGGCGCGTTCGCGGGGCTCGCCGGGTTCGTCGAGGTCGCCGGGGTGACCGAGCGGATGACCCCGGCGTTCGCCACCGGGTACGGCTTCACCGCCATCATCGTCGCGCTGCTGGGCCGGCTGCGGCCGGTGGGTGTGCTGGTCGCGGCGCTGGTGCTGGCCGGCCTCACGGTCGGCTTCGACGAGGCCGAGCGGGTGTTCGTGATCCCCTCGGCGACCGTCGGGGTGATCCAGGCGTTGATCATCGTCTTCTTCGTGGCCGGCGATGCGCTGAGCCGCCGGAAGGCGGGCTGAGCCGATGGACACCCTGTTCACCCTGGCCACCCTGGCGGCGGCGATCCGGCTGGCCATCCCGGTCGCGGTGGCCGCGCTCGGCGAGGTGCTGACCGAGCGGTCCGGCGTGCTCAACCTCGGGCTGGAGGGCACCATGCTCTTCGGCGCGCTGGCCGGCTACACCGGCGCCAGGGTGGGTGGCCCGTGGCTCGGGCTGGGCGCCGGGCTGGGCGCCGGCGCGGCCTGCGGCGCGGTGCTGGCGCTGCTGATGGTGGTGGTGCGGGCCGACCAGATCGTCACCGGGCTGGCGTTCACCCTGTTCGCCGTGTCGGCGACGACCTACCTGTTCGAGCTGTCGTACACCATCGGCGAGCCGCCGCCTCGGATCGAGAGCCTGTCCATGGTTCCGCTGGTGGCGATCGTGCTCGCGGTGCTGGTCGGCGTGTGGTTCCTGCTCACCCGCACCGTCGCCGGGCTCGTGCTGACCGCCGCCGGGGACGCCCCGGGTGCCGCGGACGCGCTCGGTTACCGGGTCGCGCAGGTCCGGTCCGCCGCGACGGTGGTGGGCTGCGCCCTCGGTGGGCTGGCCGGCGCCATGCTGGTGTGCGGCCCGCTCGGGCTGTTCGTGCAGAACGTGACGGCGGGCCGGGGCTGGGTGGCGCTCGCGCTGGTGGTGTTCGCCCGCTGGCGGCCCGGCCGCGCGGTGGCCGGCGCGCTGCTGTTCGGGCTCTGCGACGCCGCGCAGCTGCGCCTGCAGGGCACCGCCACCGCGATCCCCTATGAGGTGTTCCTCGCGCTGCCCTACCTGGTAACGCTGGTGGCGCTGATGGTGCGGGCCCGCCGTAGCGACACCCCGGCGGCCCTGGCCGTCCCGTTTGTCAGGGGGAGATCCAGGTGAAGCCGGTTGACCTGCGGATCGGGCCGGCGCTAGTCGTCCCGGTCGCTTCGGCGCCGTTCACCGGCTACGTCGAGGTCACCGCCGGGGTGATCACCCACCTGGGGCCGGAGCCCACCGAGGCGGCGGCGGCGACCACGGCGGCGGCCGGCCGGATCGTCATCCCCGGCCTGGTCAACACGCACTGCCACACCAGCCAGCAGTTCGGCCGTGGCCTCGGCGACGACGTCGACCTGCTCACCTGGCTGCACGATCGGATCTGGCCCTACGAGCTGGCGCTCACCGAGGCGGACGCGGAGCTGTCCGCGCTGGTCTGCGCGATCGAGCAGATCCGCAACGGCGTGACGCTGATCGCCGACCCGGGCGGCCGGCACGTGGACGGAATGGCCCGAGGGTTGGCCGCCGCCGGGATCCGGGCGCTGCTCGGGCGCAGCGCGATGGACTCCGGGGACGGCCGCCCGCCAGGTGACCGGGAGTCCACCGAGGAGGTGCTCGCCGCGCAGGACGAGTTGGTCGGGCGCTGGCACGGCAAGGACCGGATGCGCTTCTCCTACACCCTGCGCACGATCTTCAACTGCTCCGACGAGCTGATCACCGAGACGGTGCAGCGGGCGCGGCGGCTCGGCACCGTCGCGCAGATGCACGTCGCGGAGATCCCCGAGGAGAACGAGCACTGCCGGGCCACCCGGGGCACCACCACCGTCCGCCACCTCGACCGGCTCGGTGTGCTCGGCCCCGACCTGCTCGCGGTGCACGCGGTGTGGCTGGACGACGAAGAGATCGCGCTGCTGGCCGACCGGGGCGCCCCGGTCTCGCACAACGCGGCGTCCAACCTGAAGATCCTCGGCACGCCCAGGATCGCCGACATGCTCGACGCGGGTGTGCTCGTCGGGCTGGGCACCGACGGCGCCCCGTCGAACAACCGGATGAGCATCATCGACGAGATGTGGCTGGCCGCGATCGTGCAGAAGGGCCTGCGCCGCGACCCCACCCTGCTGCCCGC
>Ga0193743_1000935_pt1 | contig 22464 bp, 16 predicted proteins | sample L2c2metaG_FD_143038 | JGI IMG/M metagenome (GOLD analysis project Ga0193743, IMG submission 143038) | Soil microbial communities from a riparian zone of the East river system, Colorado, United States - L2c2 | ecosystem: Environmental > Terrestrial > Soil > Riparian zone | place: USA: East River... | reverse complement strand
GCGCTCACGAGACCTATCTTGTCCAGCCGATGAGCGACGGCACCGTCCGCTCCTGGACGTGGCAGCAAGCCATGGACGAGGCGCGCCGCATGACCACCTTCCTGCGCGCCCGCGGGTGGGAGCCCGGGGACCGCATTGCCACGCTCGCCCGCAACAGCGCGTGGTGGATGATCGCCGAACTCGGCGCATGGATGGCCGGCCTGGTCACCGTACCGCTCTACCCTTCGCTTCGCGCGGACTCCATCCGTGCCCTGCTGCAGCACGCTGAGGTGCGTGCCTGCTTTGTCGGGGCCATGGACGATCGCGAGGCCATGCAGCAGGGCATTCCTGTCGGCATATTGCGGATCGCCATGCCCAACGCCGCGCCCGACGTGCTGCGCGACTGCGACCGCCGCTGGGACGAAATCATCGCGGAGTGTCCACCGATCTCCGACTCCCCCACACGCAGCGGGGACGAGCTCGCCACCATCATCTACACCTCCGGCACCACCGGCGAGCCCAAGGGCGTGATGCACCGCTTCTCCGTCTTCCCGCACATGGGCGACAGCATCGCAAAGCTGGTCAACATGGACAGCAACGAGCGCTTTATATCGTATCTTCCACTGGCACATATTGCCGAGCGCGGGGTCATCGAGGCGACCAGCCTGCACATCGGCTGTACCGTCTCCTTCACCGCCGGACAGGAGAGCTTCCTCGCCGATCTGAAACGGGCAAAGCCGACGCTCTTCTTTTCCGTTCCTCGTCTCTATCTGCGTTTTCGCCAGGGTGTGCTGGAGAAGGTTCCACAGTCCAAGCTCGATCGTCTGCTTCGCATCCCCATCCTGCGCGGGATTGTGAAACGCAAGATTCTTCGCCAGCTTGGTCTCGACTCTGTTCGTCTTGCGGCATCGGGCGCCGCGCCACTACCCTCGGAAGTCCTCGCCTGGTATCGCGGGCTCGGCCTGGGACTCGTAGAAGGCTACGGCCTTACGGAAACCGCCATCACGCACGCACCCCGGCCCGAGAATTTCCGCATGGGCTACGTTGGAGCCGCCCTTCCCGGTGTGGAGGTGCGCATCGGAGCGGAGGACGAGGTGCAGATGCGCAGCCCCATGAACATGATGGGCTACTACCGCAACGAGGAGGGTACCCGCGCCTGCTTCACCGCCGACGGCTTCTTCCGCACTGGCGACAAGGGTGAGTTGGCGCCGGATGGCCAACTGAAGATCGTCGGGCGCATCAAGGAGCAGTTCAAGACCAGCAAGGGCAAGTACGTTTCTCCGGTGCCGATCGAAAAACGCTTCAGCATTCATCCCGCGCTTGAGGCGACGTGCGTGATGGGTGACGGCAGGCCCCGCCCCTTCGCGCTCTCGCTGCTCTCTGCAGAAGCGCGCAAGCAATGCGAAGCCAGCGGCTTGAGCGGCGACCTCGGTCATTCGCTCGAAAGCCTGCTCACCCAGATCAATGCAGAACTCGATCCGCACGAACGGCTCCAGTTTCTCGCAGTCGTGGATGGTCCATGGGATGTTGCAAACGGCCTGATCACGCCGACACTGAAGCTCAAACGAAATGCGCTCGAAGCACGTTACGCCTCACGGGTCGATGGCTGGATCACCGCACAAAAGCCGGTGATCTGGGCTCGCGGACTATGAGCATTTTCGGTTGCAGAGTGGTCTGCGGAAGATTTACCAGGCGTGGCTTTTCCGTTAAGAAAAGCCACAAGAGCAATCGTTGGGCGGCTTATACCAGTACTGGCAATGCCATATGAGCGAGACGGCATTGGTCAGCATCGCCGGGACGCAGCTCGAAACCAGGCACATCATCGTCGCGCGTTCTCAAGGCACGATCGTTCTGCTGCACGAGGCCCTCGGCTCCGTCTCTCACTGGCGCGACTTTCCAGATCGGCTGGCGGAACGCTGTGAGATGAATGTGCTTCTCTACTCGCGCGTCGGCCACGGCCAATCGGAGGGTCCACCGGCGCTGCGCACCCGCCGTTATTTTGAGCATCAGTCACTGGAGGTGTTGCCCGCATTGCTAGCGGCCTTCGCAATCGAGCGGCCTGTGCTCCTCGGACATAGTGAGGGCGCCGCCATCGCGCTTATCTACGCTGCAAATCATCCGGAAAATGTCCGCGCCCTCGTGCTGGAATCACCGATTCTCCGTGCAGAACCAGCTTCAGCAGCAGGCATGGCGATGGCGGAACGCGCGTGGCGTGAGACCGACTTCCGCGAACGGCTCGCACGGCACCACCGCGACCCGGACGCCGTTTTTTCAGCCTGGCTCAGCATCCGCGACTCCGACAGCCTGCTGTCCTTGCCATTGGAGACGCACCTGCCTCCAGTGCACTGCCCGGTGCTTGTTCTGCAAGGGGAACGCGACGAATACGCAACCAGCTTGCAGACCGATGCGTTTGGGCCGCTGGCACCGCAGATGCATGTCGTGCGTCTTTCAGAGATTGGGCACACTCCACATCGCGAGCAGTCGGAGCTCGTACTGGAGTTGATCGAGGGCTTTCTCAACCAGCTTCCAGCAGAGCCATCCGCCGCCCCCTGACTTTTCCGATCAAACAGGTCACTGTGGATTGCCAACTGTCCATCGGGATGGATACTCTTCGGGGTTTCTCGCCTAGCTTCGATCGCCGGCTGCGTGCCCGACCGTTTTCAACAAAAGGTGTAGGGTTTGTAACGGCTACTGATGCAGATTTTCCGTTGGAGGAGATTTCCCTTAGCTCTAAGTTGAAACGACGGGAGCAAACGCAGCTTTTCCGTCAAGAAAAGCTGCTCCGCATGGAACTGAATGGCACATGGCATGAGAAATCTGCTCTAAGAAAAGCTGCTCTTCGCAGATGTGGATGAGAATGCGGTATTTGTGAAAACGGTTAAACATCCAAGGAGGTCCGTTGGCATGCTCCCCTTCCCCCGCACGCTCAAGACAACGCACTTCATTCGTCTGATGTTTTCTTTGCCATTACTCTTATGTATCGCGGGCCACGCCCGCGGTCAGCAGGACTACGTTGGCCGCTATGACATCTACAACGGCTTCGCCGCGCTCGTTGCGCCAAATGTAGACCTGACGACACGCGGCTATCACTTCCAGGCTGGACGGAATCAGAAAACGTGGCTCGCCCTCGGCTTCGACTACTCCGTCACCACCGGCCACACTTCTCTCACGCCTAACCTGCTCCCGACCGCGCTGCAGCAGCAGCTCGCACAGCAGATCCTCGCCCTCATCCAGGCCGGCGTCATCCCGCCCACCTACCAGGTCTTTGTGCCCGTAGACTCCAACACACAAACCTTTGCCGCCGGTCCGAACTTCAACTATCGCAAATTTCAGCGTGTCACCTTCTTCATCCGCCCCTCGCTCGGCGCGGTACGCGAAACGGCAACGCCGCATCCGCACGATATGGTGACTGCGGCCATCGCGCAGGAGCTCGTTCCGTCTGGCAAGAAAACTGATTGGACCGGCTTCTACGGCTTCGGCGGCGGTTACGACCTGAACGCGACGAAGCACATCGCCATTCGCATGCAGACCGATATTGTTTACTTCCACGTCTTCAATGACCTGCTCAAGGACGGAAGGTGGGACTTCCGGTGGTCGATTGGCCCGACATTCCATTTCGGAGGTAACGTTCGCCCAAAAAAGAGCGTCCTACCGAGGGACACATCGTCTATGCCATCATCTTTGGGCCATTCCAAATCGAATCCCTAGAGCGGATTTCCTATGGGTGTAGGCTGGAACCGTTTCACGCGACTTTTCCGTCAAGAGAAGCCGCACATCATTTCATTCCGTGGTGCAGGTTATTAGGAAATCCGCTTAGGAGACTCAGTCCGGATGACAAACTGGCCGCGCCGGGCGTTGCTGGCGTTCTCTGCGCTGTGTGCGCTGTTCCTGCCTTCCGCGCCCCTTTGGGCATCGCCTGCTGCGGACGAAGGGAAGTGCTCCCTCATCATCCATGTCACAGGCTTTCGCAATACGAAAGGCCTGCTCGGCGCGGAGCTCTTCACGTCTTCCTCGGGCTGGCCGGAGGATGTTAGCAAATCCTTCCGTCAGGACCATTTCCCGATTGAAGGCGACCACGCGACAGCGCGCTTCGATCACATTCCTCCGGGCGGATACGCCGTGGTCGTTCTACACGACGAGAACGAAAACCAGAAGCTGGATCGCAACTTCCTCTTCGTCCCCAAGGAGGGCTTTGGCTTTGCAAATAATCCTCACGTTCTGCTAGTTGCGCCGTCGATCGAAAAAGCCACCATCCCGGTGACCTGTCCATCGACCACGACAGAGATTCACCTTATCTACAAGTGAAATCTGCCCAGTGAGCGTTCTTCCAAAAACCTCGTGATCCTGAACGTAACCGAAGGTGGAGTGAGGGACCTGCTGTATCTATATTTCAATATCGGCGCAATCAACCAAGACAACACTGCTGGCTCACTGGCGCGCCCCCGCCGGAACCTTCAATCCAAGCGCTGCGATGTACCCAGCGTTCACCCGGCACTTCTCCAGCTTCACATTCTCCAATAGCTGCTTCAGTGCCGCCGCCGCGACCTCCGGCGAAGGACGCATCCCAAGCTGCTTTTCCGTATCGCCTACGCCATGCCGCTCGCCCGCGTATGTCACGATCTCGTTCCAGTGCTCCGGCGGCTGGATAGAAACGATAGCCGAGCTCTTTTCCATCTTCTTGTATGGCCAGAAGCACCAGCCGATCTTGTTCTTCTCAAGCAGCTCGCGAAAACCGCTGACCCAGTTATCGTCGTTCTCGCCGGACTCTCCCAGCCAGATCGGCACCTGATACTTGTCACGGAAAGCCACGTAGCGCGCAAGCGACTTCTCGGTATCGGCCGCAGTCGTGGGATTCCAGGGAGTATCGAACTTGTACAGGTGCAGCTGATACAAAACGTTCTTGTCAAAGGGCGGTCCAAAGACGCTGAAGTTCGTGTCCCACTGCGCTCCGCCCAGTATCAAAACATGGTGCGTGTCCACTTCGCGGATTGCCGCAGAAATGCGCTTGTACAGCGGCTCCAGCTGGCTGTTGTATTTCTGGAGTTGCGGATAGTGCGGAATCGGTTCGTTCAGCAGGTCGTAACCCAACACTGTCGGTTCGTCTTTGTAGTGATCGGCGATGCGCTTCCAGATGTCGATCAATTCCGCCTGACTGCCACGAGAGTCGTAGAGCCAGGGATAGCCGTAGCTGTCATCGATATTGGTGCCGGTCTGGCCGCCCGGGGCCTGGTGCATGTCAATCACCACGTACATGCCATCGGCCTTAGCCCAACTGACCACGCGGTCCACCAGCCGGAAGCCCTCGTCATTACCTTCGGTAAAGAACTTGTAGTGAATCGGCACCCGGACCGAATTCATGCCCGTGGACTTCAGCAGATCGATATCCGCCTTCGTGATGTACACGTCGCGATACTGGTGCCAGAACTCCTTCGCCTGTTCCGGCCCAATCAACTCGTCGAAATAATCTTCAATCTCCCGAGGCGAGGTTGGCCCTTTTTCGAAGAGGAACATATAGCCCTCAGGCTCCAGCCAGTTGCCCAGGTTGGTGCCGCGCAGCATCAGCGTGTGACCCTCGCCATCCACCAGCTCACTTCCCTGTGCGTGAACAAATCCAGTGCCAGCAGTCTGGGCATGGAGCGAAATCCAGGGTGCCGCCGTCCATAGAGCGAGTACGCAAAGGAGCAGAGAACGCATCAGAAGTTCCTCCGGACGCATCACCGGCTCTATACCGGCTGCGGCGTCATTTTAGAACAAACGATAATCTGAAGCTGATTCCGCGGCCGGCATCCATTCAGGCTCAAAAAAGCGCAGTTTCCGGATGCGCGAAACATGGCCGCAGGGCTACTATCACCTTCACGCACCCCGACGGATCGCGGAGACCAATGGCGCGCAAGAAGCAACAGAAGATGCATGGAGAAAAGCCGGCAAGCCTCAAGACGCTGGCCGAGCACCTCGGGTTAAGTCCAGCGACCATCTCCGTAGTGCTGAATGACGTGCCCGGCCGGTCGATTCCGCAGGCCACGCGCGATCGCATCAAGGACGCTGCGAAGAAGCTCAACTATCAGCCTAGCCTGCTGGCCCGCTCCCTGCGCAACCGGCGAACGCACACCATCGGCATCCTGGTGCCGGAACTGGGTGAGGGATATCACACCCAGGTGCTCAGCGGTGTCGGCGATCAACTAGTGCAGGAGGGCTACTTCTATTTCACCGCGCATCATCGCCACAAGGCTGAACTGGTGGAGCAGTATGCGCGCCTGCTGGTCGGCCGCGGCGCCGAGGGCCTCATCCTCGTGGACACTGCCTTTCAGCACAACTATCCGGTACCCGCTGTCGCCGTGGCAGCCCATCGCCACATTGATGGCGTCACCAATGTGATTCTCGATCAGGGCAAGGCTGCGGAACTGGCGCTTGGTCATCTCTACAAACTTGGCCATCGCTCGATTGCGTTCATGCGCGGTCACCCTATCAGTTCCGATTCGGAAGACCGTTGGCGAAGCATTGAGGCAGCCGGCAAAAAGCTCGGCCTGTGCATCGATCCATCGCTGGTAGTACAGCTCGACCGCGATCTCACTTCACCGGAACTCGGCTACCCGGTCATTCAGCAGTTGCTGGCCGGCGGCAAACGCTTCAGTGCGCTCTTCTCCTTCAACGATGTGGCGGCAATCGGGGCCATCCGTGCGCTGCGCGACGCCAAATTACGCGTGCCTGAGGATGTTTCGGTTATGGGCTTCGATGACATCCGTGCCGCTGCGTTTACGACGCCGAGCCTGACCACGATCCGCCAGCCGCTGGAAGATATGGGCCGCATGGCCGCTCGCATCGTGCTTAGCCGGATCCGGAATCAGCAGGAGTACGGTGACCAGGTGGCCGTGGAGCCGGCGCTCATGGCGCGCGAATCCACGCGGGAACCATCGTGGACGACAGCCTGAACCCAACGCAATCCGCTTCGCGCTATGCCCTGGGCCCTGTTTTTGGAATCCAGGCGATGGAGCTCATCACCGGCATCGGCCTCACACTGCTGGGCAGCGGCCTTCCTGCACTGGCGGCACTCTGGCGGCTGAACGATGCCAGCTCCGGCAGGTTGTTGCTGGCGGTCTTCGCCGGTTCAGCGATCGGTGCGTTGCTGGTGCGGCCGCCCTTTCATCGCAATCTCGCCGCCGGCATGGCGATGATTGCCGTCAGCATGGCGGGCCTGGCTCTCAGTGGCGGGCACGCCCTGTTTCTTCTGTTCCTGCTCTTCGGCACTGGGCTGGGCTTGGCCATGACGGCCAACAGCGTGCTCACGGGCGACCGCTATCCCGAGCGGCGAGCCGCGATGCTCACCCTTCTCAACTTCTCCTGGAGCGCAGGTGCGGCGGTCTCTCCTTTCGCCGTTCAATTTGCAATCCATCGCACCGGCGTCAGAGGACTTTTCTGGTGCATGGCCGGCGCGGGAGCTTTGAGTACACTTCTGGCGCTCTGCCTGAGAGACAGGCGCACCGCCGCTGCGCAAGAGGATTCACAGCGCACCGCAATGGCAAACGCACGGAGCCCCAAACGCGTCGTCGCGTTCTTCGCTATCTTCGGATTGCTCTATTGCGGAACTGAGGCTGCACTGGGTGGCTGGGTGCTCACGTTTGTGCACCGGCTCGACTTTCAGCTCTCTACCGCGCCACCGCTGGCGGCATCCTGCTTTTGGCTCTCGCTGCTAGTCGGCCGTGGTATTGCGCCGGCTGTGCTGCTGCGCGTTCGCGAAGAGCTGCTTCTCGCCGCCGCGCTCATCAGTGCGTTTGTCGGTGTGGCTGCGCTGCTCACGCTGAACTCCCTGCCCGCAGTCATGTTATCCGCTGCCGTGGCCGGCTTCAGCATGGCCCCCATCTTCCCCATCTGCGTCTCCATCTTCATGTCGCTCGCCCGGAATCCCGCGCAAACCCGTTGGATGTTCGCTATCGCCGGTCTGGGCAGCGCCACCTTGCCTTGGGCCACCGGGCAACTCGCTGCGCGTACCGGATCGCTTCACATTGGATTATTGGTACCGCTTATGGCGCTGGGCCTCATGCTGGTCATGATGCGCTGGCCCGGTGGCGGCACAGATCGTTTTCGCACTGTTTTTCGTCCGTCGGCACAGCTCCCGCCACCCGGCCCCAATGTCCTGCCAACCCTCTAGTGTTTGTAACGAGACGGATGCATTGTAGTCAGTGGGCGTCGCGTCGTGGATCGAGCGCCGGCATCGGACATCGCAGACATTTCAAGGGGAGGCTGCATGGCGCGCCTGAAAGACCGTATCGCAGTGGTGACCGGATCCAGCTCCGGCATTGGGCAGGGAATCGCAGTGCGTTTTGCACAGGAGGGTGCTCGCGTCGTCATCAACTATGTCGGCCATCCGGAGGGCGCGGATCAGACTCTCGACACGATCCAGAAGGCCGGTGGCCAGGGCGTCATCTGCCAGGCCGACGTCACCAGCATGGACGATATCCGCAAGCTCATCGACGCTGCATGGCAGGCCTGGGGTGGTTGCGACATCCTGGTGAACAACGCCGGCATGGAGAAAAAGGCCGACTTCTGGGAGGTCACCGAGGCCGACTACGACAAGGTGCTCGCTGTGAACCTGAAAGGCCCCTTCTTCCTCACCCAGTATTTCGTGCAAAAGCTGCTGGCTGCGAACAAGCCCGGCCGTGTCATCAATATTTCCTCCGTTCACGAGGACATGGCCATGCCTCACTTCTCGACCTACTGCGCCAGCAAGGGCGGTATTCGCATGCTGATGCGCAATCTCGCCGTTGAGCTCGGCTCGAAGAACATCACGGTCAACAACATCGCGCCGGGAGCGATCAGCACCCCCATCAATGCGAAGCTCCTCAACAACAAGGCGGAACTCGACGCCTTGCTCAATAACATTCCGCTCGGCCGCATGGGTACTGTGGACGATGTAGCCGCCCTGGCGGCATTTCTCGCGTCTACCGAAGCTGCCTATGTCACCGGTTCTACTTACTTTGTCGACGGCGGGCTGATGCGGAATTATCACGAACAGTAATCGTTGAAGCAGGCAGTACAACGGCCCGCCGTTGCTCGTTTATGTTAGTGTCCTCAGGAGGTTTTGAGAGAGGTTTGATGGCTCTAGGAAGCGCTTCAGGACAAACGGTTGCTGTGTCGGAAAGCGGCAGCGCAAGCTACGGCCGTGCGCTCACCGTCGTCACCACGCTCTTCTTCATGTGGGGATTTCTCACCGCGCTCAATGACACGCTCATCCCTCATCTCAAGCAGATCTTCGATCTGAATTACACCCAGGCAATGATGGTGCAGCTGGCCTTTTTCGGCAGCTACTTTATCTTTTCCATTCCGTCCGCAAAGCTGATTGAGGCCATCGGCTATAAGCGCACCATGGTGGTCGGCCTGGCTGTGATGGCTCTAGGCGTCTTTCTCTTTCTGCCCGCCGCCAGCGTGCCTTCGTACCCCTTCTTTCTCGCAGCCCAGATCATTCTCGCTGCCGGCGTGACTGCCTTGCAGGTCGCTGCCAATCCATACGTCACAGTTCTCGGTCCGGCGCGCACTGCGTCCAGTCGTCTGAACCTCACCCAGGCATTCAACTCGCTGGGGACAACGATTGCCCCCTACTTTGGCAGCACGCTTATTCTCGCGGGCGCTGCAGAACTTGCCAACATGAGCCGCCAACAGCAGGCGGCGTCTGTGAAGATGCCGTACGCTGGCATCGGAATCGCACTCGTTCTCCTCGCCATCGCGATCGCGCTCGTACACTTGCCACGCCTCCAGACGACGCAGGAATTCCGCACCACCGGCAACGCTAAGAACCCGCTCGGCTCAATCTGGGAGCATCATCACGTCTGGCTGGGTGCCATCGGCATCTTCACCTACGTGGGCGCTGAAGTGGCCATCGGCAGCTTCCTCATCAACTACATGGGAAGCCCTGATCTCGGGCAGATCCCAGCGGCCACCGCCAGCAAGCTCGTCGCGTTCTATTGGGGCGGGGCCATGGTCGGGCGCTTCATCGGCGTTGGGGCTCTCCGGCGCATCCCTACCGGGCGCGCTGTCGGCGTATGCGCCATCGTCACCAGTGTGCTGGTGGTTACATCCATGCTCACCTACGGGCACGTTGCCATGGTGTCGATCTTGCTGGTCGGCCTCTTCAACTCCATCATGTTCCCAAGCATCTTCACCCTGGGGACGGCGCACATGGGGCCGCTTACTGGCAAGGCGTCGGGCCTGCTGGTGATGGCCATCGTCGGGGGCGCCATCATTCCTGTGATCCAGGGCGCCATCGCCGACAAGATCGGCATCCACCACTGCTTCATCCTGCCCCTGCTCTGCTACCTGTTCATCATCTACTACGGCTTCGTCGGCTCACGCCCCACTGGCGCCAGCATGGACCTGGTCGCCACCGCATAGAGCATTCTTCCTGAAGGTATAGACCGGCCGACGAAAGTTCATGTGGCCTTTCATGAAGGAAAGGCCACGCCGCGATCCTCTCCGCTGGTTCACAGCGGCAGGAAAAATGCTCTAGCTGGATCGTCCGCAAACGCAAGAAGGGCCGCCTCGCCGAGGCGGCCCTTCACTTTCATCGATGCCCTGCAGCTACGCCGCGTTCGGCTTGTTCAGCGCCAAAGCCGCGATCTCCTCTTTGGAGAAGAGCTGCTTTTCGCCGTTTGTACGATCCAGCACGTGCATGGGCACGCCGGCAGTGAGCGTCCGGTGCATCGCCTTGCGGTGGAAGGGAGAACTGCTCAACAGCGTGCAGATGCGCTCAAGAATCGGCAGCCACTGGCGTGAGCGAGTACGGATTGCCTCGCCCGGTCCATCCGGCTCGGCGACAATCTCCATCTCCAGCACGTCGTGCTCGGACTGGTTGCTCAGTTCGACGGGGCGCATCTGGAGCGAGTAGCGAGTCGTTTCGTTTGCCATAGACCTGACTTCCTCGGTTGAATGTGTAACTAAGTTGATACCCTTTGGATTCATCTCGCGTTGCATTCGATGCCGAATGTAACTTTCGGGGGGCTCCGGATGCTTCGCCCCGTACCCCTGCTCGACTGGGTTAGTCTAACCCGATTTCGATGAATAGCTGACCAACAATCTGCGTTGTCCACACGTGCCGGAGTGCTGTTTGCGATGGTTACCAGTAAGTCCTTCCATGGCAATCCAGTACCCCGCGTTGGTACCCTTGATCTGGTACTCTCAGATTCCTGATGATTCGACGCGCCTCCTGCCTCCTTTGCTCGTGCTTTCTGTGGGTAACCTGTTCGACTTTGGCGCCGCTCGCTCGTGCCCAGGCCGCGGACGCCAGCCACAAAGAAGCAGTCGACATCTTTCGCCAGCTCATTGAGATCAACACCACCGACTCGGTGGGCAGCGTCACTGCCGCAGCCAAGGCCATGCAGCAGCGATTTCTGGACGCCGGTTTTCCAGCGTCGGACATGCAGTTGCTCGGCCCCAACGACCGAAAAGAGAACCTGGTGGTGCGCTATCACGGCGCTAGCGGCAAAAAGCCCATCCTGCTCATCGGCCACCTCGATGTGGTCGAAGCACGCCGCGAGGACTGGACCACCGATCCCTTCCAATTCGTAACCAAGGACGGCTACTACTACGGCCGCGGCACCCAGGATATGAAGAATGCCGACGCCATCCTGGTGGAAACGCTCCTGCGCCTGCATCGCGAAGGCTTCCGTCCCGACCGCGACATCATCCTCGCGCTTACCGCGGACGAGGAAGGCGGCAAATCGAATGGCGTCAACTGGTTGATCGAGAACCATCGCGACCTCATCGATGCCGAATATGTACTCAACCCCGACGGCGGCGGCGTCGAGCTGCATCACGGCAAGGCCACCATCTTTTCCGTCGACGCCAGCGAGAAGCTCTATGGCGACTACCAGCTCACCGTCACCAATCCCGGCGGCCACAGCTCACTTCCCGTGCCGGACAACGCCATCTACGAACTCGCCGACGGACTCGAGCGCCTCTCGCATTACGACTTTCCGACGGAGCTCAACGGCGTCACCCGCGACTACTTCGAAACCGAATCGAAGATCATCTCCGGCCAGACAGCGGCCGACATGCGCGCGATTCTGAAGACACCGCCCGATCCAGAGGCGGTAAAGCGCCTCAACCAGACGCCGGAGTACCACTCGACGCTGCGCACTACCTGTGTCGCCACGCGGCTCGATGCCGGCCACGCCAACAACGCGCTCCCGCAGCGCGCCCAGGCCATCGTGAACTGCCGCATCCTCCCCGGCCATTCCAAGGAAGAGGTGCGTCAGGAGCTCATCCGTGTCCTCGACAGTCCGAAGATCACCGTGCAATATGTCGGCGATGGCGGCGAAGGCCAGGGCGTGATCTTCGACAAGGCGCTGGAGAAAAAGGCACTGCCGCCCGCGGCGATCAAGCCTGAGGTTGCGCAGGCGCTAAAGCAGACCGCAGAAAAGATGTGGCCCGGTGTGCCGGTTGTCTCCACGATGGCCGATGGCGCGTCCGACGGTATCTACACCAACGCGGCGGGCATGCCTACGTACGGCGTCTCCGGCATCGAGCTTGAGAGCGACGATGTCCGCGCCCACGGAAAAGATGAGCGACTACCCGTGGCCTCCTTCGATCGCGGCGTCGACTTCTACTACGACCTACTCAAGACACTGACGGCAGCGCCGTAGAGCATCTTCACGCCCAGGGAGACACCCGCGTCCAAGGAGTTCCATCCAGTGCAGCTTCACCTCATCGACGTTGCCGCGATCGTCCTCTACCTGCTGGGCATCACCTGGTTCGGCCTGCGCTTTCGCAACGGCGAACGCTCCTTGCGTTCCTACTTTCTGGCCGACCGCAACATACCCTGGTGGGCCATCGCACTCTCCATCGTCGCCGCGGAGACCAGCACCCTCACGATCATCAGCATCCCCGGGCTCGCCTTCACCGGCGACTTCGGATTTCTGCAGATAGCCCTCGGCTACCTCGTGGGACGCATCGTCATCTGCCTCTTGTTTCTGCCGCGCTACTTCGAAGGCCAGCTCATGACGGCCTATCAGCTCATCGGTGCTCGCTTCGGCAAGGGATTGCATCGCTTCACCGCAGGGCTCTTTCTCGTGACACGCGCGGCAGCAGAAGGCGTCCGCATCTTTGCCGTCTCCATTGTCATCACCGTGGCTTTTGGCACCGGCACGATTCCCTCGATCATCATTCTGACCGTCCTTACCCTCATCTACACCTTTGAGGGCGGCTTCTCCGCGGTGATCTGGACGGATGTCGTCCAGATGCTCATCTATTTCGTCGGCACTGTGCTGGCACTCTGGACGCTCGGCGCAAAAACGCCGGGTGGCTGGACCGCGATTCACCATACGGCAGCTGCGGCGCACAAATTCACCATCTTCCATTTCGCCTTTTCGCTCACCCAGACCTACACCTTCTGGGGCGGCCTCATCGGCGGCTGCTTCCTCACCATGGCCAGCCATGGCACCGATCAGCTCGTCGTGCAGCGTCTGCTCGCCGCAAAGAATCTCGTTCAGTCGCAGATAGCGCTGCTCGCCAGCGGCGTCATCGTCTTCGTGCAGTTCTCACTCTTCCTGCTCATCGGCGCTGGGCTCTACGTCTTCTATCCCGCAGGCACGCTCGCCCACGTCGGCACGGCGGACCGCCTCTTCCCACTCTTCATCGTCGAGGTCATGCCGCACGGCATCTCCGGGCTGGTCATCGCAGCCATCCTCGCTGCGGCCATGTCCAACATGAGCGCCGCGCTCAACTCGCTCTCCTCCACCACCATGGTGGATTTTTATCTGCCGCGTCATCCGGAGATGGAAGAGCGCGCGCGTACGCGCCTGTCGCGCATCCTTACGGCCGTCTGGGCTGTGGTCCTGCTGCTGCTCGCAATCCTTTCGCGCACGGGCGGTCACGTGGTGGAAATCGGTCTCTCCATCGCTTCCGTCACCTGGGGCGAAATGCTCGGCGCATTCCTGCTCGGCACATTGACCCGCCGCGCCACGCAGAACGGCACCATCGTGGGCATGATCATCGGCCTCATCGTCAATCTGATCCTCTGGCAGCAGCCCGGGCCCTTCGCCGTCGGACACATGTGGGCACTGCCGAAGATCGCGTTCATCTGGTACGTATTGATCGGAGCGATGATCACAACCACCGTGGGTTACATGGCAAGCCTTCTGTTGCCCCAACAAGAAAGGGCCACCGCAGCATGATCCGCTACTGGCGAAGCGTTGCCGTCACCCTTGCTGTCGCGCTTGCCGCGCCCGCTTTCGCCCAAACGCCGGCACAGGCGCCCGCCACATCCCCCGCGCCAGCCTCCATCTCGCCTGCGGCCTTCGCGCCCATCGACACCATGGTCAACGATGCCATCGCGCACAACCAGATTCCCGGCGCGGTTGTCGTCATCGGACACGATGGCCACATCGTCTTCCATCGCGTCTACGGCATGCGCTCACTAGTGCCCACGCGCGAAGCGATGACGGACGACACCATCTTCGACATGGCCTCGCTCACCAAGGACCTCGTTACCGCCACTGCCGTGATGCAGCTCTACGAGCAAGGCAAGATCCGCATCGACGATCCCGTCGCTCACTATATCTCCGAGTTTGGCGCCAACGGTAAGCAGGACATCACCATCCGCCAGTGCCTCACCCACTACTCCGGCCTCGCGCCCGACCTCGACCTCACCGGCCCGTGGCACGGCCACGAGGAGGGTCTGCGCCGCATCTTCGAGTCCGCCCCGGTCGCACCACCGGGAGTCGTCTTCCGCTACAGCGATGAAAACTTCATCACGCTCGGCGCATTGGTGGAGCGCGTCTCCGGCATGCCGCTCGAGGTCTACGCGCAGCGCAACATCGTCGCCCCGTTGGGCATGACGGACTCCGGCTATCTGCCGCCGACAGAGAAAAACAATCGCATCGCGCCCACGCAATACGTCACACCGGACGGTACGTTATCCAACACCGGCACCATGCTGCGCGGCGTCGTGCACGATCCCACCGCGCGCCGTATGGACGGTGTCGCCGGCCACGCCGGCTTCTTCTCGACCGCGGCGGATGCCTCTCTCTTCGCGCAGGCGTTGCTCGACCGGCTCGCCGGGCGTCCTAGCAAATTTCCGCTCAACCAGCTCACTCTGGCCAAGATGACCGAGCCCGAGCAGCCCGCCACCGGCACCGCCCTGCGCGGCTTTGGCTGGGACATCGACTCCGCCTTCTCCAGCAATCGCGGCACGCTCTTTCCCCTCGGCTCATTCGGCCACACCGGCTTTACCGGGACCTCGTTGTGGATGGACCCGCAGAGTGACACCTACCTCATCATCCTGTCGAACGCCGTGCATCCCGACGGCAACGGCCACACCGTTGCATTACGTTCGCAAATCGCAGATGCCGCAGCGCAGGCCATCGGCATCAAGACACAGGACAACGGCCAGCTCACACAACTCACCGGCTACAACGAATCGCTCACCGGGGCACGCCGCTGGGTCGCGCGCAACGGCGATGTGATGACCGGCATCGACGTTCTCGAGTCCGAGAAGTTCCTCATCCTTCAGGCGCTCGCGAAGAAGCATGGCGGTCACCTGCGCATGGGCCTGCTCACCAGTGCAGTTGGCGTGGATCGGGATGGGCGCCGAACCATCGATGTGCTCGCGCATGACGCACATGCCACCGACCCCGGCATTACCCTCGCCACGCTCTTCAGTCCGGAGCATGGACTCTCGGGCAACCAGGACACGGAAAATATCTCCAACACCACGGACACGGCCACCCGCCTTCCGGTGATCAGCCTCTTTGGATCAAAGGAGAAGCGCCGGCCGTCACCCGATACGCTGCGACATCTCGATGCAGTGGTGATCGATCTGCAGGATGTGGGCGTGCGTTACTGGACCTATGACGCGGCGATGGGCTACTTTCTCGAAGCCGCGGCCAAGGCCGGCGCGGCGAAGACCGGAATCGATGTCGTGGTACTCGATCGGCCCAATCCCGTGACAGGTTCGTTCGTGCAGGGTCCCATCTCTGACATCGGACGCGATAGCTATACCAACTACATGCCCGTACCCGTGCGCCACGGCATGACCATCGGCGAGCTCGCGAACTATTACAACGGGGAAGGCCACATCAACGCGGCACTCACCGTCGTCAAGATGAAAGGCTGGCAGCGTGGCGACTGGTTCGACTCCACCGGCCTCACTTGGATCAATCCGTCGCCCAATCTCCGTAGCCAGCGCGCCGCCGAGCTCTACACCGGTCTCGGCCTCATCGAGACCAGCAATATCTCTGTCGGCCGGGGCACCGACACACCGTTTGAACTCCTCGGCGCGCCGTGGATCGATGCCCGGACCTTCGCCCGCACGCTCAACGCGCGTCTCCTGCCCGGCGTCCGCTTCGTGCCCGTCAGCTTCACGCCCGTTGCGCCCTATCCCTACGCAGGTCAGCTCTGCCATGGCGTGTCGTTAATGGTGATGGACCGCAATGCGCTCGATGGTCCCGAACTCGGCCTCGAGATCGCATCCGCGCTCTGGAAGCTCTATCCCAACGACTACAAGCTCGACCAGATCGATCATCTGCTCGTGAACAAATCAGTTCTCGACGCTCTGCGTTCCGGGGAAGATCCGCAACGCATCGCCGGTGACTGGCGCGTCGCGCTCGACGCCTTTATACAGCGCCGCGCCGCCTATCTGGAGTATTAAAGAGACATCTATAAGCCACCGAGGCTATTACGAAACCATGAAAAGCGGCACTCAACGGGTAAAGAGAAGCAAATTTTTCGGGAGTGATTTTTCGTATTTCCACGCTTCACGGAAAGTGCCATGATCTCTCGGAGTTTGATTCTTGCGGGAAGGCTACTTTCAAACAAATTCTCAAATAGTCGGGAGAATGGGGATGGATCGCAGATCATTTCCGCAGAATGCCGCGGGATAATTCGTTGCTGCATCGCTGCCCAGTGCGGGTATTGTGGCGGCTCCAGCGAGGCCGGGAAAGGGAAATCTTTGACGAAGGCTCTTTTCAGCACGGATGTTAATTTCCATCTTCGTCACGCAGCGGCAGGTCTTGCGATTTCATGTACTGCCTCGCGTCGAGATAAGCTCGACGCCAGTTGATGTAGTGCTCCTTTGACCACTGTTTCATACAGAGTTGAGACGAGACGTCCACCTCGTGCCACTTCAAAATCAGCGTTTCGTCAGAGGATACTTGTCGAAAATGCTGGGTAGTGACATGCATCTTCCTAGCCACACCCCCGAACGCCGCCTCAAGCTCCTCATCCTCGGTTTTTGCCGCAGCGATAGCTCGGTCTATCCTTTGGCGGCATGTCCGGTTATCCGCGTCCTCATTTGTCGCGCAGCGTAGCGCTTGACTCTGATAGCAGCTAAATGTTCTGCACGAAGAGGCGTGAGCAAGTGGCGATGCAAGTATGAGAAGTATGAGGGTAGTAGCGCGGAGGCCCATCACTCGGCCAGTTGACGGGAAGCAACTAGAAAAAGTTTCCGCGTGTTCTCAATTCAGTGTTCTCCATTTTGGGGTTGGATCACGAGCTGTCGCGATAGCGCAATCCTCGCGGTCGGCCCGTCGAGCATCTTCCAACGGCCGATGAGCCCGGCGGGAAAACTGTGACTTTAACCTCGCGGCAAGCTACCGCGCCAACGATTGCGGGCACGAGCGGAAACGGGAGTGAACCCCAGAAGACGTGATCGCGCCGGACGGCCAGTCCGGATACACTCTTCGCGTGCGCACACATCGATTGGCATTCGCTCTCGCGCTCACCACCGCGGCGCCCGCATTCTCGCAGTCCGTAACCATGCCGCTGTGGCCCGGCATGCCGCCGGGTCCGCCCAACGTCGCCACCGGCCAGCAAGAACACGACACCACCAGCCCCAGTGACGAGATGATCGCCGGCAAGCGGGTCGCGCGAACTGGATTTGTCAGCAAGCCGACGCTCGCCTTCTATCCTGCGCCCGCCGCGAAGAACACCGGCGCTGCTGTCGTCGTCTTCCCCGGCGGCGCCTACCAGATCCTCGCCGACGATCTCGAAGGCACAGAGGTCTGCGACTGGCTCAACGGCATCGGCGTCAACTGCGCACTGGTGAAATACCGTGTGCCGAATGCAGGGCCATTTCCGAAGTACACGCAGGACCTGGCCGACGCGCAGCGCGCCGTGCGCATCGTGCGCCAACACGCGATCGAATGGCAGATCGATCGGCGCCGCGTCGGCGTGCTCGGCTTTTCTGCGGGCGGTCATCTCGTCGCGGTATTGGACGCGCACGCGTCCGATCCCGTCTACCCGTCTGTCGACGCAGCAGACAAGCTGAACGCGCGGCCGGACTTCGCCCTGCTCATCTACCCCGCCTATCTGGAGTTGGACGATACCCACACCCTCCGGCCCGAGGTGAAGCCTCTCGCGCTCACGCCGCCCAGCTTCCTGATCCAGACAGAGGATGATGGGGAGAAGGTGGAGAACGCGTGGGTCTACTACGAAGCCCTCAAGCAAGCCAGGATTCCCGCCGAGATGCATCTGTTCGCCAATGGTGGCCATGGTTACGGCCTCCGCCCCACCAGGCTGCCCATCACTCACTGGCCGGACCTCGCTGCCACCTGGCTGCACACACTCGGCATCACCACTCCCTGAGGTACGCATATCATGATGTGCGTGTCCTGATGCGTATGTGCCGTTACCTCATCGCCGTTTCGCTGTCTTACACGTGATGGTCTCCTACCTGAGTCGACGCACTACCCTCCTGATGCTGGGATCGCTCGCAGCATCCCAGGCGATCTCTCATGCGCAAGGCCCATGGGATCCGGCGCGGCGCTACGGACCACCCCGCGCGACGCGCCATCTCCCACTCGGCGGAGCCACGCTGCAGGTGGATTTCACAGCCGGCGCGCTCGATCTCCCGGAAGACGTCATCCTGAAACGCATTGAGATGGCAGCCCGCGCCGTCACGACGTACTACGGCAAGTTTCCCGTGCAGCGTGCCCGCATCCTCATCGTTCCCGTACCCGATCGCAGTGGCGTCGTGCAGGGCACTACTTGGGGTGACGTGGGCGGCTGGCCCGCATTCACGCGTATCCGCCTCGGCCAGCGCACTACGCAACAGGAACTCTCCGCCGACTGGACCATCACGCACGAGCTCGTCCACTCGGCCTTCCCCACACTGCCGGATGACCAGCATTGGATGGAAGAAGGTCTCGCAACCTACATCGAGCCCATCGCGCGAGTGCAGGCGGGCGAGCTGACCGCGAAGCAGATCTGGAGCGACATGCTCGACGGTATGCCCAAAGGCGAACCCGGACCCGACGATCACGGCCTCGACCGCACCCACACCTGGGGCCGCACCTACTGGGGCGGCGCACTCTTCTGCCTGGTGGCGGATGTGCATATCCGCGTCGCCACCGGCAACCGCAAAGGACTGCAGGATGCACTGCGTGCCATCGTCGCCGCCGGCGGCACCATCGATCACGAATGGCCACTCCCGCGTGCGCTCGCGATCGGCGATACCGCCACCGGCACGCACGTTCTGACAGAGCAATACCGCACCTGGAGCACCTCGCCGTCGCCAGTCGATCTCGAAAAACTCTGGCGGCAGCTAGGTACCCATCTAACAGGAGGGCAGGTCGAGTTCTCCGCATCCGCGCCTTACGCCAAGATTCGCGAGGCGATCACGACAGCGAAGTCCTGAGGATGCTGTTATTGTGCCGGAGCGAAGAGCCTGCAGTTTGCCAGCGGTAAGGCGAAGTCATGTCGCCGTCACTGCGCCAAAAACTTCTCCACCCGCTGCGACACCTGCTCTGCATCGCACTCCATGATCAGGTGGCCGCACGGTGTATCGGAGATATATGTCTCCGCACTCGCAGCTTTCGCCCAAGCGAGCGCTGGCCCAGGATACACAATGTGGTCGTGCGCGGAGACGACCACCAGCCACTTCGCCCGCGTAGCCTTCGCCGCTTCATCGAGCGGCTTGCCGCGCAGCACATCGTGCGCCAGCACTGCTCTTAGCTGCCACATGCGATCATTCGCGTCCTGGCGCTCCGGCTTCCGCGCCTCTTCGAGCAGTGCCGGGAAGTCTTTCCGATCCGTGTGCTCCACGCGAAACTGCGGGGTGGTCAACTGCATCTCCAGCAGCTCATTGGCCAGCTTCAGCGCCGGCTGTTTCTCGCCGTACTTGCCGTTTTTGTAATCCGGATCGGCCAGCATCGCGTCTTCGGTGATTGTGTGCGACAGCAGATCGTAGCTCGTCAGTTGTGGCGAGCCGATGATTGGCACCGCCAGATCAAGGAACTCCGGATACGTCACCGCCCACTCGAAGGTTTGCTCGCCGCCCAGTGAGACGCCGACGACAGCGTGTGCATGTTTCAGGTGCAGCACCTCGGTGACCGCGCGATACTCCGCGCGCACCATATCGCGTTCCGTGATCGCGGGAAACTCCGCACCCTTCTGGTCGTCGCTGTTCGAGGGCGAAGACGACACGCCATCGCCAAGGGAATCCAGCAGAACCACATAGAACTTTGTGGTGTCGATCAATCGGGTCCTGCTCGGCGCAGATCCCACCAGCGAGAGCAGATCTTCCGTGCGGCCATTCAGCCACGTAGGCATCAACACAGCATTGTCGCCCGCTGCGCTCAGCGTTCCAAAGGTGCGATATCCCACGCGGCAATGATTGATCGTCTGGCCGCTGTCCAGCGCGCAGTGCCCCAGATCCGCGAACTGCTGCGCGCCATCCTCTGCAATTGCTGGCAGAAGGAAAAGGAAGATTGCAGCAACTATCACGAACGCGCGAGCGGATCGCTTCACCGGGCTCCCTTGCGAATGCGAATGCGGGCAGCACTCATCTACGTACGTGCGAATACGTGCGAAGACCATTCCGCCTCGTTACATATTGGTGTGGCCGTGCCGCATCTCTTCGTTGAACTCCGGTTTCGTCAACGAAAGTGCGTGCGCCAGCAGCGCGCGATAATGCTCGCTCTGCTCGGCAAGCTTCGGGGTCGGCGTCGCAAAGTCATCATCAAGCGTCAGTAGCCCATCTGTCGCCAGATACGCCGCATCCTTCTGCAACTCTTCCGGTGTCGTGTTCAGGTATTGCGCGTCGTATGGATCGGCGATCCATACCGGCTGGTTGCCTCCCAGCACAGCGGAGAGCCAGTAGATCTTCGTCGCCAGGAATTCGCGGCGCGACGCCTGTGTGGTATCGGAGAAGACAAACCGCTTCTGCCAGCGGCTGTAATAGCGCGTCGTCACCGGCACCGGCTGGCGGTTGCCGGACTTCAGCATCTCCAACTGGCCTTGATCCATGGTCTTGCGCACGGCGTTGTAGATAAAACTCTCGGCAAAAGGCTGTTCTGGAGCGGGCACAATCTCGGCAAAGGTCACCGTCATGCTCGCCGCCACTTTCGTGTGTAGCGGCGAACCGTCGCCGTCCTCCAGCCCAACCACGCCATGCACCAGATAGGTATCCGCGCCCGAAGTCGACAGGTGGAATGGCCATTTGAACTCGCGGAAGGTCAGTGGCAGGCCCGCGAGCGAGACGGTGGCATTCGGATTTGGATTGCGCAGACGCTTGCCAGCGTATTGCAGGTAGGTGGCCAGCCCCTGCTTCAGATCGTCAGTTGAGGGAACGAATGAATCACTCAACTCGAGGGTCAGGGTATGCTCTGCCGCTTTATTCGCACCCAGGTCCAGCCGGAATATCGAGGTGGGTTTTCCGTGAAAATCCGAACCCTCGGTGGTGGCCAAAACCTTAAGATCAGCCTGCTTTGCTGCTTGTTCGATGGTCTGCTGCAATGTGGTTGACGCGATTGTCATTCCGTACCTGTGTCTGGAAAATACGGCAGCGCCCAGCGATCGTTCCACCGCGCTGCCCGCCCTGCCTCGCTTCATTGTACCGGCGATGCAGCGTCGACGATCCTCAGGCGCGCGCCGTGGTCGCCAGCGCAGAGCAGTCCGGATAGTACGGTCCGGCAGTTTGCCACACCTGCGCAGGTTTACGACTCCGTCGCAGCAAAAGCTGCTCTACAAATCGCAACTCCGCATCCATGGGTGCGCGATCCGCAGCCCAGCGCGCCGCCTCGCTCAGCCGGCGTCGAGCATCTTCCAGCCGCCCCGCCTGACGGTCTAGCACGCCCAGCAGAAAAAGCGCATCGGCGTGGCATGGGTCAAGGGCCAACACCTCGTTGTACATCGCTCTCGCAGCGGCCGTGCGGCCCGCACGATGATGTTCCGCCGCAATCTGCATCACGGCCGTCAGGAGTTGTGTCACAGGGATGTAGGGTCGTGGAAGGGCACTGGTCATGGCAGCAATCACCTCAGAAATCAGTAGTTAGGATCAGTAGTTCAAAATCTTGCCTGAGCACACCTTAATCGGTCTTCGCCTCTTGTTCACCCAAAAACCTTGATTATCTCAATGCTTATTCCTCGAAATGAAACCGACCTCCTTCGCTGGAACTTCGCCGTGACGAAAGTTTGGCAGACGTTTACTTTCCAGTTGCTTCAATTGTCCGTTTGTCGCCGTGCTGCCGCTACCATAAGGGCGATGCCAATCTCAAAAGC
>Ga0193743_1000934_pt1 | contig 22478 bp, 21 predicted proteins | sample L2c2metaG_FD_143038 | JGI IMG/M metagenome (GOLD analysis project Ga0193743, IMG submission 143038) | Soil microbial communities from a riparian zone of the East river system, Colorado, United States - L2c2 | ecosystem: Environmental > Terrestrial > Soil > Riparian zone | place: USA: East River... | reverse complement strand
CCTGTTTCCAATGCCTCGCGCGGGCCTTCAAAACCATAGATGATACCACCAGTAGGAAAATCAGGTCCTTTTACATATTTCATTAACTCGGCAACCTCTATATGGCGGTTATCAATCAATGCTATGGTAGCGTCAATTACCTCCGAAAGATTGTGTGGCGCCATATTGGTGGCCATACCTACCGCGATACCCGATGCTCCATTAACCAGCAGGTTAGGGAATTTTGCGGGTAAAACCGTTGGTTCCTGTAAAGAATCGTCAAAGTTTAATTGGAAATCGATGGTATCTTTATTAATATCGGCAAGCATCTCTTCGGCCAGTTTTTGCAAACGTGCCTCTGTATAACGCATCGCTGCAGGTTCATCGCCATCAATTGAACCGTAATTACCCTGGCCTTCAACCAGCAGATAGCGCAAGCTCCATTCCTGGGCCATGCGCACCATGGTATCATAAACGGATTTATCGCCATGTGGGTGGTATTTACCCATCACCTCCCCCACAATACGGGCAGATTTTTTATAAGGTTTGTTATTATTTAAGCCCAGATCAAGCATTCCGAATAAAACACGTCTGTGTACGGGTTTTAGTCCATCGCGGACGTCAGGTAATGCCCTGGAAACGATCACCGACATTGAATAATCAATGTAAGCGGATCGCATTTCCTCGTCAATATTTATCGAAATTATTCTGTCTTCTTTGTGTGAATTATCGTTTTCTGTTCCTTCGGCCATTTTTATTAATTTGTGGAATCTTCTCTTATAATTGCGCGTTAAAAAGTGTTTTTTAAACGACCTGCGAAGTTAAGAAAATAGTTGATTATTGTGCCATTTTTGGCAAGAATAAACGCATTGATTTATACACATAAGCCTATTTGTTAACGTTCCGGGCTGTACGTTATTTTACTTTTACCCAATGATCTTCAATCTTATTGCCATTAGGTAAAGTAGCCCACAATTTAAGCGTATCATTACTAACTATGTAGGTGTATTTTACTGTTTTACCTAATAATTTTGAAGGTTGGCTGCAATAGGTTTGTGTTTCAAAACAAGTATCAGCAATTAGTTTGTAATCACCTTTTTCATAAACAAAGTTCTTCTGCCCTTTTTCAATTACCAGGGCCTTGTAATGCAATTCGTCATAGGTGCGTTGTAATTTATAGGTGGTTGATACGCTGTCAATTTTACCATTGAGCAGGCCTCCCCTATATTCCCATACACCATTAAGTGGACTTTTACTGTTGATAAATGAGCATAAAAAAGCTGCAGACAAAAAAAGGAAAATAATCTTTTTCATAAGTTTTGTATTAGGCCCAGTTAATACCTTTTTTAAGTAAGGACAAGGTCCTTTCTTCTTCACTCCCTGGCGTTGCCTGGTAATTATAAAGCCATTTGGCTGTGGGTGGCAAACTCATTAATATAGATTCAATACGGCCATTGGTTTCCAGGCCAAATTTGGTACCGGCATCATATACCAGGTTAAATTCGGTATAACGGCTTCGACGTTGGTATTGCCATTGTCGTTGTGCTTCGGTAAATGGTGCGTGGCGGTTACGCTCAACCAACTCGGTATACACCGGGATGAATGAACGGCCCAACGCTTTTGAAAATTCAAAAATGGTATCCCAGGATAGTTCATCATTGGCGGCAAGCCGGTCATAAAATATGCCGCCTATACCGCGGGTTTCATTGCGGTGTTTGATATAAAAATAATCATCGGCCCATAATTTAAACCGGTGATAAAAATCGTGATAATAAGCATCGCATACCGATTTAATGCTGTTGTGAAAGTATTGAGCATCGGTATCAATAATGTAATGAGGTGTAAGATCAATGCCACCGCCAAACCACCTTAATGGTTGCTGGTTGCCACCAAATGATGATGGCATTTCAAAATATCTGATATTCATGTGGATGATGGGTACCATAGGATGATTGGGGTGGATCACTATGGATACGCCTGTGGCAAAAAAATCTTCCTCATTTACCTGTAATGCCCGTTTCATGTTTTCAGGCAGTTGACCATGTACAGCAGAAAAGTTTACACCTCCCTTTTCAAATATATTGCCATTTTGAATGATACGGGTACGACCACCGCCACCACCCTCGCGTTCCCATTTTTCTTCTTCAAACCTGGCTTTCCCATCGGTTATCTCAAGCGCTGCACATATTTCATCCTGTATTTGCTGATAATCGATGGTTATTTGTTCTTTGCTTATCATATAATGTAAAAGTAGTTTTTTAGTATCAAGTAGCGAGTATCAAGTTTCAAGATTTCTTGTAGATGATACTCGCTACTTGATACTACTTCCCTTAACTTATCTCCATATAATTCAAATCCTTGCCAAAAGTTTCCTTTAGTTGACTTAATGACAATAATGCAATGAGTGTAAGTATACCCATCATGATATAACCGCTGGTAATAACGCCGTAATTTACTTTAAAAGCGTTAAACGCTATTGTTATAGGAATAAGAGACCCACGTACAAAATTTGGAACGGTGGTAGTTACCGTTGAGCGGATGTTGGTGCCAAACTGTTCCGAAGCGATAGTAACAAAAGTAGCCCAATAGCCAACCGTGCAGCACATAAAAAAACTAAGCCACGCAAAGCGTGCCGGGGTAATACCATGATTACTAAGATAAAAATATACGCTTACTACCGATAACAATAAAAATACCATCATGGTTAATTTTCTTGACTTAGTGATTTGAGCAAGCAAACCTGCAAAAATGTCACCAATAGCTATACCTATATAGCTGTAAAAAATGCCGTCGCCGGGTTTTATAATGGTTTTTGCACCCAATGCTATTCCAAACTGGTCAGAAAAACTGATCAATACACCTACCACATACCATAATGGCGCACCTATCAATATACAGAAAATGTACTTTTTAAACCTGCCCCAGTTATTGAAAAGCATAAAGAAATTTCCCTTTGAAACTTTACTTTGCTCCATGTTCTTAAACATTCCTGATTCAAAAGTGCCTATCCTTAGCAGCAGTAAAAGAATGCCCAGTCCACCACCTACAAAATAAGCATTCCGCCAGCCAAATTTTGCAACCATATATGCTGCAGTAGCACCAAACAGTCCAATAACTGCAACCATCATGGTGCCATAGCCTCTTTTTTCTTTACTCAAGGTTTCACTAACCAGTGTAATGCCGGCGCCTAATTCGCCCGCAAGGCCAAGGCCCGCAATAAATCTGACTAAGGCATAAGTATTAACATCATGTACCAATCCATTGGCAAAATTGGCTATGGAGTACAATAAGATTGAGCCAAAAAGCACTTTAATGCGCCCAAGTTTATCGCCTATAACACCCCATAAAATACCCCCAAGCAGCAAGCCAAACATTTGAACGCTGATAATAAATTGCCCTTTAGATGTTATTTCCTGATCTGTTAAACCTATATCTTTAAGACTGCTTATGCGTACGATTGAAAAAACAAGCAGATCATAGATATCCACAAAATAACCAAGTGAGGCAACAATAACCAGAAAAATAACGTTTCGGGTTGCTTTGGCAGAAGTAGCTGTATCGAGTGTCATAGTTTTTTTATAGCCGTTTGAACGGCTAATGTAGCAGAATTATATATAATCAAAAATTTAAACACAAAAAAAACCCCTGTTTATGCAGAGGTTTCTGTTAAGAACATTGGTTAACTATACTTTTTTTACGTTTACTGCTTGTAATCCTTTTCTGCCTTCTTCCACTTCATATGTAACGTCATCATTATCTTTAATGGCATTTACGCCACCCTGTACGTCTTTGAAGTGTACAAAAAGATCTTTACCATCATCGGTAACAATAAAGCCATAACCTTTTTGTGTGTTAAACCATTTTACTTTTCCAGTTTTCATATTATATTATCGTATTAAAAAATTCGTGTTAAGATTAAAAACTAAAGCCAAACTGAAAATAAAATGGTTTTAATAATCAGAAGGAATAGATAAGTCCACCTTTTTCAAATATATAAAATAATTAATAAACCAAATAAAATTATTTGTTTGGTTGCGGAGTTATCCTTAAATAGGGTTTTACTGCTGTATAACCCTTTGGAAATTTGGCAGGGATATCCTCAGTTTGTATTGCGGGCACTACAACTACGTCTTCTCCATCCTTCCAATCAGCGGGAGTTGCCACACCATAATTAGCTGTTAACTGCAACGAATCAATCACCCTTAATATCTCCTGAAAGTTACGCCCTGTTGATGCCGGGTAAGTAATAATCAGCTTAACGGCTTTATCCGGACCTATGATAAATAATGATCGTACAGTAGCGTTTACCGATGCATTTGGATGGATCATATCATAGGCTTCAGAAATTTTACGGTCCTCATCGGCGATGATCGGGAAGTTTACCTCTACCCCTTGCGTTTCATTAATATCATTGATCCACCCGGCATGTGATTCAACCGAATCAACACTTAGTGCCAATATTTTAACATTACGTTTGGTGAATTCATCTTTCAACGCGGCTGTTTTACCAAGCTCGGTGGTACAAACCGGTGTATAATCGCCGGGATGCGAAAAAAGCACGCCCCAGCTATCGCCAAGGTATTCATAAAAATCAATTTCACCCGCTGATGTTTTTGCTTTAAAATTGGGGGCCTTGTCGCCTAATCGTAAACTCATGATTATGTGTTTTATATGCAATGAATGACTACTAAGTTAATATACATTGTTTGATAAATCAAAATTTAACAAAAATTATAGTACAATTTACGCCAACATTACACACGATTTATTGTTGAACTCTTGATTAAGTACAAATTCTAACAAATTAATGGATAGACATACCTACGAAACCGGGATAATTGGGAACTGTGCCTTTATGGCTCACATAAATAAAAACACAAATGTAGAGTGGCTTTGCTGGCCAAGATTTGACAGTACCTTCATTTTTGGCGGTTTGTTGGATAGAAAGAAAGGCGGAGAATTCTCCATTTTACCGGAAGGTGAATATACCTCACAGCAACACTATCTTGAAAATACCAATGTTTTAATAACCGAAATAAGCCCCAAGAGTGGTGGTAAATACCGCATTACAGATTTTGCACCGCGTTTTTACCAGCATCAGCGCTACTATAAACCCCTAATGCTGATCAGAAAGATCGAAGCCATTGAGGGCTCACCAAGAATAATTGTTAAATGCGAACCCGTATCTGAATATGGGGCCGTAAAACTGGATGTAAACCGGGGCAGCAATCACATACAATACCTTGGCGGCGAGGAAAGTATGAGGCTAACTACCAATATACCTATAAGTTATGTGTTTGATGAACAGCCTTTTGTGCTAAATGAAAGTAAATACCTGGCCCTAACCTATGGCGAACCGTTGGAGGCCGCATTAATTAGTACTGCTGACCGGTTTTTATCAGAAACTGTCCAGTACTGGCGCACCTGGATCAAGCACTCTTCTATCGCTACTTATTATCAGCCTTTTGTGATCCGTTCAGGACTGGCTTTAAAAATACACCAATTTGAAGATACAGGGGCTATTATAGCCGCAAGTACTACCAGTTTACCTGAGTCGCCGGGAAGCGGCCGTAACTGGGATTACCGGTATTGTTGGTTGCGCGATACCTATTATGTGATAACTGCCTTGAACCACATTGGGCATTTTGAAGAAATGGAAAAGTATTTTGGCTACGTTACTGATATCTCCTTTTCTGAAGATGACCGTTACCAGCCGCTTTATGGTATCACCGGCAAGAAAAATCTTGTTGAAAAAATTCTGACAGATCTGGATGGTTACCTGGGCAACCAGCCGGTACGTATTGGTAACCAGGCTTACGAGCATATACAAAACGATATTTACGGCCAGGTAATGATATCCTTGCTCCCATTATATACCGATCACCGCTTTGTTTTTTCGGAAAGAAAAGATTCTGTAAAATGGATCGAGTTCCTGTTGAAAAAAATTGAGCATACCATTGATGAAAAAGATGCCGGGATATGGGAGTTCAGAAATACGGCTAACGTGCATTGCTACAGCAACCTGTTCCAATGGGCAGGTGCATCTGCAGCCGAAAAAATGGCCCGCACCATTGAAAATAAAGAACTTGTTGATAGAGCTATAGTTGTAAAAGAACGCGCCGCCGCCCATATTGAAAGCTGTTATGACCCGATAAGAAAGGTTTATACTAATTCGGCGGGTAGTTCCAATTTGGATGCCAGTACGCTGCAGCTTATTATGATGAACTATCTTGACCCTACATCACAAAGGGCAAAGGATCATTTAATTGCATTAGAGAAAGAGCTAAGAACACCTAATGGGTTATTTTACAGGTATTTATATACCGATGATTTTGGTAAGCCTAAAACCACTTTCCTGATATGCGCATTTTGGTATGTAGAGGCATTAGCCAATGTTGGTCGCCTGGATGATGCGCAGCGGGAATTTGCAAATCTATTGCAATACTCAAATCACCTGTTATTGTTCAGTGAAGATGTTGATGAAGAAACGGGCAGTCAATGGGGTAATTTTCCGCAGGCTTACAGCCATGTTGGTTTAATGAATGCCGCCTACCGGATAGCTATTAAATTAGACAAGCCGATCTTTTTGTAATCATCATCATGTCATACGACGAACACAATCCCTCTCTTGAGCTCGTCGTATGACATTGTTTTTTAATGACATGGGGTTATTTAAAAGAAATTGATCTGATTATATCACTTTCTACTGGCGTGTGCTTGGTGAAACTTGTAAGCAACCTGCGTACTTCGATAGGGTTACGCAAGTAAAACTTAGCCGCCGATAAGTTACTGCCAACTTTTATGGTTATTGCACCATCAGGCAGGGCCTTAAAGATATCCTCATCGGTATAATCATCGCCAAAGGCAATAATAAAGTCGTAGTCCTTGCCCTCAGTTAGTGTTAAAGCAGCCTTGCCTTTATTAATATCCATGTTCTTTACCTCCAGTACTTTATCCCCTGCAAGCAGTTGTAAACCTTTATCGCTGGCCAGGTACTTCAGGTTATTCATCAGTTCGCTTGCCCTAAGCTCGCCTAAGCCATTTTGAGCTTTACGGTAATGCCAAACCAACGAGTAGGTTTTCTCTTCGATAAATGAACCCGGAGTACGGTCTACATAGGTTTCCAGAATGGGATAAATATCATGTTTCCATTGATCAGACAGCCCGGAGATCTTATGCCATGAGGTGTTATGTTTTTTAAACCAGGAGCCATGTTCGGCAATAAGATACATGTCCATATTGTCGAACCACTCGTCAAGGTTTTCATGTTTACGACCGCTTATCAATACCACCTGATTGGCTGGATCCTCGATCAGTTTATTAATAATGGCATAAAGCTCCTTGTCAGGACTGGCCTGTTCAATATCTGATTTGAAATTTACCAGCGTACCATCATAATCTAAAAAGATAATCCTCTTTTTTGTTTTAATATACCGGTTTATGATGGATTGCTCTGTAGCAAAGCTAACGTGCCGTGCCTGCATGGATCGCTGCATTAATTTAACCTCTTTTAAGCGGTCCATGAAAATTTTAACCCAGTGCGTAATATTAAATTTTGTCACCAGTTGCCGCATGGGCTTCATTCTTCTTTGCTGCTCTTCCAGCGGCATATGAATGGCCTGCAGTATGGCCCTGCAAACTTCGCCCGTATTATTAGGGTTAACAATTATAGCATCAATTAATTCCTTAGATGAACCTGCCATCTCGCTCATTATCAACACACCATCATCATTTATTCTGCTGGCTACATACTCCTTACTCACCAGGTTCATACCATCGCGCATGGGGGTAACCAGGCACACATCGGCTGTGTAATATAACGCCGACAGCATTTCAATAGGAAAAGAACGATAGTAATAATGTATAGGAGTCCAGTCCATTGTTCGGTATATGGAATTGATATTACCTACCTTTTTGTCAATCTCATCGCGCAGGTGAGCATACTGCGGAACGGTATCGCGTGAGGGCACAACTATCATATACAGTGCTATTTTTTCAATACAGTCCGGGCATAATTGCAGCATAAGCTCAAACGCCTGTAAGCGTTGCAATATCCCTTTACTGTAATCAAGCCTGTCAATCGACAGGATTAATTTATTGCCTTTAAAATTATTTCTGATCAGTTCAATTTGTTCTTTAACATCATCCTGAAGCGGTAAAGTAGCGTATTTCTTTTCGTCTATTCCCATCGGGAACGACTCTACCACAATGGAGCGTTCATCCATGGTAATGATGTTTGCCGATGAAGTTACCGGCAAAATGCGGGTTGTTGCACCTAAAAAGTGGCGAACATCATCAAACGTATGGAAGCCGATAAGGTCGGCACCAAGCATTCCTTCCAGCAATTCAGACCTCCAGGGGATTAGTCTGAACATTTCGTGCGATGGAAATGGTATGTGCAGAAAAAAACCGATGGAAACATCCGGCAGCTCATTTCTCACTAATCCTGGTAAAAGCAGTAATTGATAATCATGGATCCAAATAATATCACCAGGCTCAGCAACGCTTAATATAATATCTCTGAATTTTTGATTTACAGTTATATAATAATCCCAGTTTGATTGCTTATAAATAGCATATGTGGAGGCATAATAGTGAAAAACCGGCCATAATACTTCGTTCGAAAACCCTTCATAATATTGGTTGATCTCTTCCTGGTCAAGAAATACAGGAATAAGACTTAAATCTTTTAGCTGATGGCTTATCTGGTCTTTATCATGCTGATCGGTAATTTCAATTCCGGGCCACCCTATCCACACATTATCACCTTGTTTATATATTGAACCTAAGCCTGTAGCTAAACCTCCTTCACTTGGGGATAAAACGTATTCATCATCTGTTTTTGAAATTTTTACTGGCAATCGGTTTGATACAATTATGGTCTTGGACATTTTTGTTATTTTATATTTTACATTTTAACTATAATAATAAAGGCATAAACAGCCAAGTTGTTTGCCAAATAATGATAATATACACAAATTTGACACTTTTAATAAACAAAAAAAAGCCATCTGCTTGTAACAGATGGCTTTTAATTATGAAAAACTTTGGAATTATTTTACTTGTTGAAAAAATTCAAGGTTAGCTTGTTGGGTGATCCTTACCAACACTTCATGAGCATCATTTTTAAGATCAACAAAGTATGATGTAGGATCAATGCTATCATTTAATTCAGTATTAGCCTGATAAACAATTACTTCACCAACTTCATAACCTTTATAGTCTTTAGCAATTTGTTTTAAAGTTTTAGCAGGGATAGCTTTTGCATCAACTCTTTGAGTTACACCTAAAAACTCGCCGTTAAGATTGTAGAAAGCAGTTTTTTTAACGCCATCAACAGTAAAGGTTGCTTTTTGGCAGTTCTTAGTTACTGTCCAGTTTACATCTTTTGCATCAGCAAACTCAACTGTAAAACCATGTAAGGCAACGTAAGAAACATTAGTTCCTCCGTCTACTCTTTTACCGCCATCGGCAGCAAATACATTAACACTTAATAAAGCGGCAATTGCGGTAGTTATAAATATCTTTTTCATGTTCGTTTAAATTTTAAATCCTTAACAAAAGTATACTAATGTTATCAATGTGGCAAATAAAATTTAATTATTATGAATATTTAATAATTATATGACTTTTATGATGAAAAATTTAAATTTTTGCAATCTACTTAGTGTATACTTTACAATATATAAATTTGGAACGACCTGAAAAAATCGGTTTGCAGTCTGCTAAACCGATTTTTCATAAATTTTAACCCTAATTTAACCATTATCTGCGAAGCCTGGATACAATGTCATACCGCCATCCATAAAAATAGTGGTTCCGGTAATATAATCGGCCTCATCAGATGACAGCCAGGCGGCCAGTTTGCCAATGTCATCTGGCTTACCAATGCGGTTATACGGTATAAGCGTTAGCAGTTTATCTAAAGCTTCGGGGGTATCCCATGCCGCTTTATTGATGGGCGTTTGTATGGCACCCGGCCCAATGGATACCACCCTTATTTTATGCGGGGCCAGTTCCTGTGCAATACTTTTCATAAACATGTTGATGCCCCCTTTACTGGCCGCATAATTTACATGTCCGGCCCAGGGAATCACCTCATGCACACTGCTCATGCAGATGATCTTACCTGCCGCAAGGCTTCGGTCCCCAACCACTCCCCTGCGTATAAACTCTTTTGCCGCCTCGCGTGAGCACAAAAACTGACCGGTAAGGTTAATGCTGATCACCGTATTCCAATCCTCCAGTGTCATATCAACAAAGCTGGAATCCTTTTGCAAACCGGCGTTGTTGATCAAAATATCAATGGTGCCATAATGTTCAAACATTTGTGCAAACATGGCTTTTACCTCGGCTTCATGGCTTACATCTGCCTGAACAGCAAACGCTTCGCCTCCGGCGGCTTTTATTTCGCTCACGGTAGCTTCGGCAGCATCGTGGTTATGGGCATAATTGATAACAAGCTTGGCTCCGGCACCAGCCAGTGCCATGGCTACACCTTTGCCAATGCCGCTATCGGCACCTGTGACCAAAGCTGCTTGTCCTTTTAATGATGGGGATGGGTTCATTTTTAACAGATTTAAATGTTTTAATATAACCAATGTATTTTATACAATATGGTTTTAAAATATTAAAATGTTATTGTCTGAACCGGGATTGGATTTTGGGATTACCATGATTTAAGAGAGACACATGACATGCGTCTTTTTTTGACGTCTATTCTGTCTGAACCGGGACTGAACAGATTAAAGGATTACTCAGATTTTTAAAAATGTAGATAAAATCCCAAAATCTGATAAATCCCCAAAATCTCGGTTCAGACAAACTTTTACAATGCCCTTATATAATCCAAAAACATATAAAGCGCTTTCTTCTTGTCATCAGTCAACTCAAAATCGATCTTGTGCATCAGGTAATCCTTAATATCAAAATCATCGCGCATAGGTAGTTCCTCAAAAAGTTCGGCACGATGGTTTAAGCCATATTTCAATGCAGCGTTAAACTCATCCATAAAATCCTGCGGAATAGGCTTGTTGGCTATCCAGCCGGCAAACATAAATGGTAGACCGGTGAATTTTTGCCATTCTTCGGCCAGATCATACGCAAACTTATATTTGTTTTTTTTGCCAAAAGTACGGTCGCCAATTTGTACAAAAGCAGTGTTGGCATCAGTTGATTGAGCGTAGTCCGCTGCATCCTTCATCAGCTCAGGCTTTACCTCCCAGTAGTTTTTCAGTAAAACGCGGGCCAGGTTATTTGATGAACGCGATTGCGGGTCAAGTTGCAGGTATTTTACATCTCTGATATCGCAGTTACTGAATACAAAAACTGAATTTACGGCGCCAACCGCGCCAATACAATATTCTGAAACAATTTCCCATTGCGGCAGGCTCAGGGTAGCGGCTACGGGGATCAGCCCGATATCAACCACATCGTCAATTAGTTTTTGAGCACAGTCTGACGGCATATCGAGGCTCAATTCAATTTTATCTAATATTCCACTATGTTGGATGCCGTATATAAAGGGTTTGGTGTTGGTATAGCTTACAGCTGATATTCTTATCTTATTCACAGAAATGCTCTCTTTCAGGATTGTTTTAAATGTTCGGCGTTATTAAAATCGGCGATCTCGAATTTTTCGCTGTCATATACTACTTTATACAAAACCAGGTTCTGGTGCGGGAAGGCTTCCATTTCAGTAAGGGGCCTATTGGTTAATATACAAAGCAATAAGCGCATGGCGCGACCATGCATACATATTAATACAGTTTTTTCGTCAGGATGGCTCATGATCACATCAAGCGCTTCTCGTTCACGAATCTCTACCTCGTTAGGACTCTCGCCTCCTTCAAATTTACTGTCTAAACGGCCATCAAGCCAATCGCGCATAATTTGTAAGAAGGCCGCTTTGTTTTGTGTAGTACTTGGTTGCCCTTCATGTATACCCCAGGCCAGCTCATCAAGACCGGGCAGTTTTTGGTACGGAATGCCCATATCAATAAATGATTGAACACTTTGCTGGGTACGTTTTAGGGCTGATATGTATATTTTATCAAAAGGTGCAGTTTTATAGGCTTCAAAAAATTGAAGGGCCTGCTTACGTCCTTCATCATTTAAATCGGTATCCATTCCACGCCCCTGCACAATGCCCTGCCTGTTAAGCTCAGTTTGGCCGTGGCGTACTATATATAAGGTTTTTATTATCATTCTTTTTTTAAGCCGAAGGCTTAAAGCTTTATCTGCTTTTATCAATTACTTACCATTTTTAGCTTTCGGCCTTAAGCTTTCTGCTTTTAACTAATTTATTACAGGCAATTTATAATACTGGGGTTTGTTTTCTTCCGGAAATTCAAAATCAATAAAATCGGTAACTACGTTATATAAGGTATCGCGCTCAATAGGTTGCCTGCCCACATGTTTTATCAGCTCAACCAATTGTTTGGTGCTCATGCCGGGGTGCTGTTCTTCTGCACCGGCCATAGAATATATTTTAGTAGTATCATCAAGTGTACCATCAATATCATCCACACCAAAATTTAAAGATAGCTGTGCCGTGGTACGACTGATCATGGCCCAATAGGCCTTAATATGATCAAAATTATCAAGGTAGATACGTGCAATGGCATAATTCCGAAGATCCTCAACCACCGTAGATTCGGGCACATGCGACATCTGGTTGTCCTGATTCCGGAATTTTAGTGGGATAAAGGTTTGGAAACCTCCTGTTTTATCCTGTAACTGACGTAAACGTTCCATATGATCAACCCGGTGCCAATATTTTTCAATATGGCCATACAACATGGTAGCATTTGAACGGCCACCCAGTTTATGCCATTCCTCATGTATAGCCAACCATTGATCGCCGGTACATTTATCTTTTGAAATAAGATCCCGTACTTCAGGATGGAATATTTCGGCACCACCGCCGGGGATTGATTGCAAGCCCGCTTCCATCATGAGTCGCATGCCTGTAGCGTAATCAATTTTAGCCTTTTTAAATATGTAATGATATTCAACCGGTGTTAATGCTTTAATATGCAACTCCGGGCGGTGTGCTTTTATGCGACTAAAAAGTTCCTGGTAAAAAGGCACATCATATTGTGGTAAAACACCACCTACTATGTGCACTTCTGTAACGGGTTCACCATCGTATTTGGTCACCATATTGAACATTTCGTCCATGGTATATTCCCAGCCTTCCGATTTTTGTTTAAGCAAACGTGAATACGAACAAAATTTGCAATCGTAAACACAAAGATTGGTAGGCTCAATATGGAAATTACGATTGAAATATGTTTTATGACCATGCCGTTTTTCGCGGATGTAATTTGCTAAAACTCCCAGATAGCCCAGGTCGCCCTGCTCGTACAGCGCCACGCCTTCATCAAAGGTAATGCGCTGGTTGGTCAGTACTTTTTCGGCAATGTGCTTTAAATCAGCGGATAGATCCGGATTTTGCAATAATAACTGTAAATTACCTTCAGCTTCCATGGAAAAAAACTTTGCGCAAATGTACTAAAAAGCATAAAACTATGCTTAGTAAGATGATTCATTGCTTAAACGAAAGGAAGTAATGACATTGAGTTTACAGTGCGGTAATTGAAGTTATACTTATGCCGTTAAAACAATCATCCTGGCATCCTTTAGGAACAAAACCGCAATTTGATATCATGCCATTGTTTCTTACTTCAAAATATATATCGTTGGCTTTCTTATCAGCTTTGAGCCAAACGGTTTTGGCTTTTTGGTAAACGTCATCTAAAATAAGCGATTCGCCTGCATCATTACTATGGGTGTTAATATGATCAGCGTCCTCGTGCCATTGTTTTATGGTGTCTCTTTGAATAGTGCCGTTTTGCTTGAATCTGGACGAAATAAAATCCCTTGAAATAATTTTACCATTACTAACACCGATTTTAATTTCAACACCGTAACCGGTCCATGACCCGAAATTAGTTGTGTAAGTATAGGAGTTGTTTACTTTGCTTTTGAAGTTTAACCAGGCGTTATAGCTTTTGTTATAATCGCTTTCGTTGGCGATATCTTCTTTTTTGCAGCTTGTTACCGAAAACGAAATGATAATGGTAAATAGGAACAGCTTTTTCATAAGGTTGGTTTTTATATCTATTCGTAAAAAATTGCATAAACGCTACAGCAAAAACTAAATAATCTTATTTAATTTGGCCGGATATCTTATACAGAATGAAAACTGAAACTATAGCTATACACGCCGGAAATAAAAAAGATGAGTCATCAAAAGCTGTAATACAGCCCATTATACTATCAACCACGTTTGAACGTGGTGTTGATGGCGATTTTCCGGGTGGGCATATCTATAGCAGATCATCGAACCCTAACCGGGAATCACTCGAAAATGTGCTGGCTAAATTAGAGGGCGGCGCTGATGCAGCCTCTTTTTCATCAGGCAATGCGGCAGGTATGTCAGTATTTCAGTCGTTGCCTCCGGGTACTCATATTATTGCCCCTGATGATATGTATCATGGTTTGCGTAACCAACTTAAAAACCTGTTTGCAGGTATTTTAACTTTTGATTTTATTGATGTTAATGATACCAAAGTATTAGAACACCATATTAAACCAGAAACCGGCCTAATATGGATTGAAACCCCATCAAATCCCCTGCTTAAAGTAACCGATATTAAAAAAATAGTAGCCATTGCCAAAGCTAAAGACATTAAAGTGGCTTGCGACAATACTTTTGCCACACCAATTTGCCAGCAACCACTTGCTTTGGGTGCCGACCTGGTGATGCATTCAGCAACCAAGTACTTTGGCGGCCACAGTGACCTCATGGGTGGGGCATTAATTACCGCCGAAAAAAGCGAATGGTGGACAAAAATTCGCCAGGTACAGGAAATGGGTGGTGCTATCCCCTCTCCAATAGATTGCTACATGTTGGTACGCAGCATTAAAACATTGCCTTATCGTGTTAAGGGGCATGTACATAATGCACAGCTTTTAGCTGAGTTTTTAGCGCAACATGCTGGTGTTGAGCGTGTGATGTACCCAGGCTTGCCATCTCATCCGCAACATGCTATCGCCAGAGAACAAATGCTGGCCTTTGGCGGGATGCTATCTTTTATAGTTAAGGGTGATGAAAACGATACTCACCATATAATTAATAAATTAAAAGTATTTACCCGGGCAACCAGTCTTGGTGGGGTTGAAAGCCTGATAGAGCACCGTGCAACAGTTGAGGGCCCTGATACCAAAACCCCGAGAAACCTGCTCAGGGTATCTGTCGGCCTGGAGCATATTGATGATCTGATAGCTGATTTGACGCAGGCGCTTGCTTAGGCCTTGTTAGGTAAAAGGCGAAAGTTTTGCCCTTCTTAATGGTAATCCAATGATTAATTTTGGCTAGAGCCAAGCTTTATGTCTTTACGATCCGTCCCATGAGCCAACGGATCTAATATTAATATAAAACCAAAGCGGCTTTAGCCTAAATCCTAAGCTTTTTACCTTTCACCTTTATCCTTTTACCTAAAAGAAAAATTTAATTTGGTATTTAAATAAATATCCTCTTATCTTTGAAACAATATTTGGTAGCAATACCATTGATCAATTCTCCGCAATAGTTCGGGTTTTGGTTTATAAAGAAGCGGCGAGAGATCAGGCTCAATGACCCGCTGGCAACCCTCCAAAATTGGAGAAGGTGCCAATTCCTGTCCCGGAAAATAACCCCGGGGAATATAAATTAATAACCATGAAAAGTTTAATTAAGATTACTACGAGCAACATTTTTAATACCTCAAACGGTACTGTACAATATATTAGCTTAAATATTGGCTGTATTTGTATGTGTTGCAGCTGCTGACTGACCTAACACGTTCCTTTTTCAATTCCTGAAAAACGCTCGTGTTTAACAATGGTAAAGATCATTTACCGGCTTGCCAAAATCTATAGGATCAATAAAAATTTAATTAAACACATTTAAAAACCGTACTACCATGTCTACCAACAACTTAAAATTCGAAACCTTACAATTACATGCTGGTCAGGAAGTTGACCCTACTACGGGTGCAAGGGCTGTTCCGCTTTATCAAACCACATCGTATGTATTTAATAATGCCGAGCATGGTGCAAACCTTTTCGCGCTAAAAGAATTTGGGAATATATACACCCGTATCATGAACCCTACTACGGATGTGTTTGAAAAACGCATAGCGGCTTTAGAGGGTGGTGTTGCAGCGTTGGCCACCGCATCGGGGCAGGCGTCGCAATTTCTTGCATTAAATAATATATTGCAGGTTGGCGATAACTTTGTGACCTCTCCTTTTTTATATGGTGGTACTTATAATCAATTTAAGGTTGCATTTAAGCGCCTGGGTATTGATGCCCGCTTTGCTAAAGATGATACTGCCGAAAGTTTAGAGGCGTTAATTGATGATAAAACCAAAGCTATTTTCCTGGAAACAGTTGGTAACCCGGGCTTTACCATTGCCGATTTTGACAAAGTTGGCGCCTTGGCCAAAAAATATGATCTGCCTTTAATAGTCGATAATACATTTGGCGCAGCCGGATATTTATTCCGCCCGTTAGATCATGGAGCGCATATCGTAGTGCAATCATCTACGAAATGGATAGGCGGTCATGGTACTACCATAGGCGGTGTAATAGTTGATGGTGGTAATTATAACTGGGCTAACGGGAAATTTCCGCAGTTTACCGAACCATCAGAAGGTTACCACGGTTTGGTATTTGCAGATGTATTTGGTATTGGCGGGCCGTTTGGCAATATCCAGTTTATTATACGCGCCCGTGTAGAGGGTTTACGTGATTTTGGCCCTTCACAGGCACCGTTTAATTCATGGCTGAATATACAGGGTTTAGAAACCCTTTCCCTGCGCGTGCAGCGTCATGTTGATAATGCATTGGAGCTGGCCAAATGGCTTGAAAAGCATCCACAGGTGGCTTCGGTTAATTATCCGGGTCTGCCATCATCTCCATACCATAAATTGGCTAAAAAATATTTAAAAAATGGTTTTGGTGGAGTATTATCATTCGAGATCAAAGGGGATAAACAACAGGCCAGTAACTTTATTGACAGTCTGCAACTGGTAAGTCACCTGGCCAATTTGGGAGATGCTAAAACGTTGATCATTCAGCCATCAGCTACTACACATCAACAGCTTTCAGATGAGGAACAATTGGCCGCCGGAGTTACGCCAACCTCATTACGGGTGTCTGTAGGTATTGAACATATTGATGATATTAAGGCCGATTTTGTACAGGCATTTGCCAAAATAAAGCAGCTTGCTGCTCAATTAGTATAGTTTTTTTTAAGTGATATAGTAAAGTTGTAACGGGATGGTTTAAAGTACTAAGCCTAAAGTTTTTAGTATCAAGTCTAATAACTTGATACTAAAAACTTTGGACCAGAGTCTTTAAACCGCCCGGAATAACAAAACAAAAGAATGAACACAGAAATATTTAAGTACACACAAACATTTGAGTTCGAATCAGGTCAGCAGATACAGGAACTGGAAATTGGTTTTCATACCTATGGCAGGTTAAATAAACAGAAAGATAATGTAGTGTGGATTTGCCACGCCCTCACAGCTAATGCCGATGTATTTGACTGGTGGAAAGGATTAGTGGGTACCGGCAGTCTGTTTAACCCTGAGGAGCATTTTATAGTATGTGCCAACATATTAGGGTCACCTTATGGTACAACCAATCCTTTAAGTATTAACCCGGTAACCGGGCAGCCATATTTTCAGGCGTTTCCGAAATTTACCATTCGGGATATTATTAAAGCACATCAATTGCTGGCAAATCATCTGCAGATAGATCATATTCATATCCTGATAGGTGGTTCGCTTGGCGGGCAACAGGCTATTGAATGGGGTATCATGGAACCGGAACGTATCAAAAACCTGATCCTGATAGCTACCAATGCACGCCATTCACCCTGGGGAATTGCCTTTAACGAGTCGCAGCGCCTGGCTATCAGTACCGACCGTACTTTTTATGCCAATACGCCCAATGGAGGTGAAAAAGGGCTTAAAGCAGCAAGGAGCATAGCCCTGCTCTCCTATCGCGGTTATAAAACTTATTCAATAACCCAACAGGAAGAAACCGATGGTAAAACAGATGATTACCGTGCTGCCACTTACCAAAATTACCAGGGCGAAAAGTTAGTGAACAGGTTTAATGCGCATAGTTATTGGTATTTAACCAAAACCATGGATTCGCACAATGTAGGTCGTAGCCGTAACGGGGTTGAAAAGGCACTTAGCCTCATCAAGGCCCGTACATTGGTGATCGGTATTAAATCAGATGTATTATTTCCAATTGAGGAACAAGAGTACTTGTTCAGACACATTCCTAAATCAGCTTTTGCCGAACTGGATTCGTTTTATGGGCATGATGGGTTTTTAATTGAAACAGAAGCATTAACAAATATCATCACATCGTTTTTTAAAACTGATGTAAAAGGAAAAATTATTGAATTGCAACGTACAGCGTAATGAGTAAAAAGTTAAATATCGGATTATTTGGATTTGGAGTAGTTGGACAGGGACTATATGATATCATCAAAACAAAACACTTAAATCTTGAAATAGTTAAAATTGCCATCAAGGACGATCATAAACAACGCTCCTTACCCGCGCATTTATTTACAACGGACAGGGACGAACTACTTAACAATCCGGAGATCAACACCATTGTTGAGCTGATAAATGATACCGAAGCCGCTTTTGAAATTGTATCAAGAGCGCTTAGCACAGGTAAAAACGTGGTTTCGGCCAGTAAAAAAATGATAGCCCTGCATCTGGACGAACTAATAGAGCTGCAGCATAAATATGGCACCTCTTTATTATATGAAGGCGCTGTTTGCGGGAGCATCCCCATTATCCGTAACCTGGAAGAATATTATGATAACGAATTGCTGCACTCCATAAGCGGCATTTTTAACGGATCATCAAATTATATACTTTCAAAGGGGTTTATTGATGGACTCGATTATGAAAGCGCCCTCAAACAAGCCCAGGACCTGGGTTTTGCCGAAACTGACCCAACCAGTGATGTAGGTGGTTTTGATGCCAAGTACAAGCTGGTAATAGCTGCCGCGCATGCTTATGGTGTAATTGTACAGCCCGATGAGGTATTTAATTTAGGCATACAAAACCTGGGCGCCCAGGATCTGCAATACGCCCGCGAAAAGAACCTTAAAATCAAACTGGTACCCATAGCCAAGGAGCTTGACGAACGTAATGTCGCTTTATTTGTACTGCCTAAATTTGTAAACGAAACAGAGTTTTTATACAACGTGGAGTATGAATATAATGGCGTAACCGTACAGGCCGCTTTTGCCGATCAGCAATTCTTTTTTGGTAAAGGAGCAGGTGGCCACCCAACGGGGTCGGCAGTGTTGTCGGATATCGCTGCTCTGCGTTATGATTACCAATATGAATATAAAAAAGCTAAGGAAAAAACAGATCTTAACTTTACCAATAATATTGAATTAAACATTTACCTGAGGTATGATGACGAAAGTTTAGTAGAGGCCTTGAATTTTGAACACATACAAGAGCGCTACTATTCAGGTAGTTATAAATTTGTTATCGGGAAAATAAATTTGCAGAATCTGATCGACAATCAAAGCCTTATATCTGAGAGTAAAGCTTTTATCGCTTTTGCTGATCAGTTAACAGGGGTGAGCCTGGCATCGGGAGTAAAACAAACGGCCGAGGCTTTATAACAGGATCTTTTGTTGTTTGTAATAAAAAGGCTTCTTCCAGGAGCCTTTTTATTTTTACTCAATGGTGTTATTTAGCAAAATAAGCGGCTATCCGTTTACCATAAGCCACCGTGATAATACCAATAAATATTCTTGCACATGATGACACAACATCACGCTGATCACCGACGGTTGATAAATTATACAGACGATACACAAGATCCGGCAAACTATTAACGATCAGTAAACCTCCAATAATGACCAATGCAATCTCGTATATCACCTTTCTATCGGCAAACAACTTTACATTCTCCTGCTGATCAGATACATTGGTTATCAGGCGGGTGATAAATTTTGTTTTTGTAATTAAAAATACTGCAAGGATCAGCAACAAGCCAAAGCTCAATACATTTATCCATAATAAATTAACCTGTTCTATCCCCTGATCGGCGTTCATTTCAGAACCATGCCCTCTTATAAACGTCAGCAAACCCGGTAATTTCGAAATATCGGCTACCAAAAGGTAAATACCCAGAATTTTTATGGTTATTTCATAAACATCAAACTTCTTCATTTTTTTGCTTGGGGATAAGGTTTACAGCGCGACGAATATAAGCAAATATGGCACATATTGAATAGATGAAAAGCTGATTGTAGAAAAAGGTTGGGGAAGTCGCGATTCATTTCTTTAGGGGGATGTGTTTTGTTATTCGCATAAACACACCCCTGCCATCACACATTTCAGCGCGCCCCCTCTCAAGAGTGACCCCCCAATTAAGATAATCCTTAATCCAAATAGTAATGCTTTATTTGGTTTAGGCCATGATCAAGTTCATAAACCCAGGGTGTAGCTGTTGGTATTTCCAGTTGGGTTACTTCTTCGTCGCTAAGGCAATCAATATATTTTATTAATGAACGTAAGCTGTTGCCATGCGCTACCACAATTACCTTTTGGTTACGGCGCATGGCATTCACGATGGTCTCGTTCCAAAAAGGTAGCACCCTATCCATAGTTTCGCTCAGGTTTTCAGTTAAAGGTAGTTCACGCTCCGTAAGATTTTTATATCGCAGGTCATGGCCCGGGTAGCGTGGATCATCCTTGGTTACGGCCGGTGGATGCCCATTAGGGTCGCGCCGCCATTTTTGTACCTGTTCTACCCCGTACTTTGCTACGGCATCATCCTTGTTCATTCCCTGCAGGGCGCCATAAAAACGCTCATTCAGGCGCCATGACTTTTCTACAGGAATCCATAAATGATCAAGCTCTTCCAATATGAAATGCATGGTTTTGATTGATCTTTTTAAATATGATGTAAAACCGGCATCAAAATTATATCCGTTCTTTTTAAGTATCTGGCCCGCTTTTTTAGCTTGCGTATAGCCATTTTCAGACAGATCAACATCTTCCCAGCCGGTAAAGCGATTTTCCTGATTCCAGATACTCTCGCCGTGGCGTATCAACACTATTTTTTGCATAGGTATTTATTTAACGTAAATGTAGTTGTTGAGTTGTAAAAAAAAATTGTTTAATATTTATAAATCACTTAGATTGCCCCTAACAAACCAATTAAAACCTCAGTCTATTATGATTCCTACAACACCTGTACCTGTAAAGGATGGTATTGCCAACCCCGCCCCTCTTGGTCTTTGTGCCTTTGGTATGACCACCGTATTATTAAACGTTCACAATGCCGGTTTTTTTGAAATGAACAGCATGATATTGGCCATGGGTATATTTTATGGCGGGCTCGCCCAGGTTATTGCCGGTGTTATTGAAGCAAAAAAGAACAACATTTTCGGTTTAACAGCTTTTACATCGTATGGGTTTTTCTGGCTGTCATTAGTAGGTTTATTAGTAATGCCCAAACTGGGTTGGGGAACTGCCCCATCAGAAGGAGCCATGTGTGCTTATTTGGGCATTTGGGGGATATTTACCTTTCTCATGTTTTTTGGTACGTTAAAACTTAACCGAGCGCTTCAGTTTGTTTTTGGCTCACTAACAGTATTATTCTTTTTATTGGTAGCCGGCGATGCTACCGGAAATACCACCATAAAACATTTGGCCGGGTACGAAGGAATAATCTGCGGTGCATCGGCTGTATATACTGGTATTGCCAATGTATTGAACGAGGTCTATGGCAGGGTTGTATTACCCATTGGGCCAGTTAATGTTTAATTTAAAAGCTAAAATTAATTCTGCTAAATTGCGCAGGTGAAAGATTTTAAAAAATATTACAGCATACCGGCTACGCCTGACGAGATTTATATGGCCCTGACCAACCCCATTACCATGGAATTATGGACAGGCGAAGTTGCCGAAATGTCGACCGAACCTGGCTCAGAATTTTCTATGTGGGAAGGCAGTATCGCAGGAAAAAACCTGGAATTTGACCCGGGTAAAAAAATAGTGCAGCAATGGTATTTTGATGGCCAGTCTGATAATTCTATTGTAACCATTAAGCTTCATGCTGATAAAAATGGAACATCTGCCGAACTACGCCATACCAATATCCCCGATGCTGATTTTGATGATATGGTGGATGGATGGAACACCAGTTATTTTGGCGCACTGATTGAGTTTTTTGAGGGAGAATAATCTACCCCTCTTGTCATCCTGGAACGAAAGATCTATTAATGAGCTAAGCATATTGTAGAATGGATGCTTCACTGTCAGCATGACATTAAGAAAAAACGGGTCATTGCAAGGATATAGTAAAACAGCAAAGCCACTCAATTAGAGCGGCTTTGCTGTTTTATATAGATTTTCTTTGGGGAAAAATACTATTAATAT
>Ga0193743_1000933_pt1 | contig 22480 bp, 15 predicted proteins | sample L2c2metaG_FD_143038 | JGI IMG/M metagenome (GOLD analysis project Ga0193743, IMG submission 143038) | Soil microbial communities from a riparian zone of the East river system, Colorado, United States - L2c2 | ecosystem: Environmental > Terrestrial > Soil > Riparian zone | place: USA: East River... | reverse complement strand
CATAGAACTGCTCCGTCGTATCCACAAGGGTCAGTTCGCTCTCGGCCGCCTACGGCTCAAAGACCAAGCTGCGCCTGCCCTCTGGAAGGCAGTCCTGGCTGCAGAATAGACAATGTCTCACATACCCGCCGATCATTGCCTTCAGCTCAATATTTGCACCAGAGCCGTCATGCCTACTCCGGCGTAATCACCATCTCCTTCTTCTGAATCTTCGCCAGAAAATCCTCGCCTACCTGGATATGCTCATCCACCAGCCGCGAAGGCGTATGCGCCAGCCACTCCGCCAGCGAAATATCCTCGTAGAACGGCGTCGGGAAGACCTCGATAAACACCAGGTCCTCATCCCCCGTGTTCTCGATGTAGTGCGGCATCGATATGTCGATGTACCCCACATCGCCGCCTTCGAAGTCCATCGAGCGCGCCAAGCCGCCTGCCGCGAAGACCGTCATCCGTCCCTTGCCCTTCACGTAGTACTGCCATTCGTCTGCGTTCGGATGCCAGTGCAGCTCCCGCAGGCCACCCGCCTTCAGCGTCACGATCGCCGCCGCGATGTCGGTCGCGGGGAAGTTTTTACGATCAACGATCTTCACCTCTCCGCCCTTCGATACTTTGGTCGCCTGCATCTTGCCCGGAAAGAACGCAAACGTATTCGGCACTGCTCCCGTCACCGCCTCAACCTGACGCTTCTCTTCCGCCAGCGGACGCGGCAAGTCCCGTTGAAAAATGAACAACTCCCTCGTCGGCACTTTGTCGAACGTGGACTCCGGCACGTCGAAGTTTTTCGCCAGCACCTCCTTCGGCGTATGGTGCATGAAGTCGGTCAACAGGAAAGTTCCGAACTCGTTGAAGTTGCCATCCTTGAACACCAGCAGAAACTTGCATCCATCCGGCCCGAGGCCCTGGATCGAGTGCGGAATGCCCCCGGGGAACAACCACAGGTCGCCTTCATGCACATCGCTCACAAAGGCACGTCCCTGCTGGTCAACTGCCGTGATCCGCGCGGAACCGTAGAGCATCAGCGCCCACTCCGACGCAACATGCCAGTGCAGTTCGCGGATGCCGCCGGAGATCAGCCGCATCTCCACGCCAGCCATGGTCTTCGAGATCGGCAGGTCGCGCACCGTTACCTGCCGCGTCCATCCGCCGCCCTCAACCCGCTTATGCGCGAGCGAAAACGAATACTTGAACGGAGGCTGTCCGCCCGAGTCCGTCTCTGGCGGCCACACCGAGTCCTGATTCTGCCCATCCAGAACCGTGTTGTCTTTCGGTCCCGGCTGCCTCTCGTTGATCCCGGTATGGGTATCCGTGGGATAAATCTTGCTCTGCTGACCCTGGGCTTGCATCCCCGCTGCTGCGACCAGAAGAGCCGAACCGGCCTCGAGAAATCGACGCCGGCTTAACTTGGATTGGTCATTTCCGTCTGACATGATTGTTTGTTCCTCTCTTTCAAATCCCGAAACCCTTGATATATGAAATAGGACACTCGGACCGATATTCTGCAAAACAAGCCCTATGGTGCCGAAGCGCTTTCCTTGTGGCTTATTTTGAAGCGATAGGTCAATCCAAAAAATGCAAGCGTCAGCGGAGCGCCATGCGCATTCTCCCGCATCACCGTTCCCGGAGAAAAATGCCCTACACCCACGTTCATCACCAGGTAGTCGTGGATCACCCACTTGCCCGAAGCGTCGAACTCCCTGCCAATATCGCCGCTCAGAAATCCAGTCGTCGGTGCCTTCACTAGCGTTGCCGCACTGCCACTGTAGATGTTGTCGAACCTCGAAGCGGTCTGCAGCCATTCCTGTTGAAGCAGCACCGTAACATGCTTCGCCGGCGTCAGGTCCAGGTTCATCCGCTCCTGTTTGATGTTCTGAAAGCCGAACAGGTCAGTCAATCCAAACGCATTGTGGTTGCTTGGATATTGCTGATCGAACGTATTGATCTTGTTCAGATCCTGACGCGTATTTCCCGACGCATAGTCATACTCGCCCAGAAAACGCGGCTTCAGGAAAAGCTTCTGCAGCGTGTACCCGGCCTTGATATAGCCTGCGCTGGAGTCGATCGAGTCGTTCGAGTAGCTGCCTCGCTGAACCGCGATCAGACCATCGAAATCAAATCCATTTGGAAGTTGGCCCGCCGCCTCAACTCCCGGCGTTACCGCAGTCTCGGTACCGAAGGTCCCCTGCTGGCTCTGTACCCGCGGGAATGCCTTGACATAGACAAACGGCTGAATCACCGCATGCGGGACCCACGTCCCTATCGTGCCGACAGCGCCGAAAAAAGTCAGTCCGGCGCCGTGCGTATCCAGCGAAGTCGGATGAACCGCTACGACGGATGTCGCGAAAAGGTCCAGGCGATTCTTATCTCCAACCCGCCCCAGAAAGCCGTCCCAGGTGCGGCTGTTGTTCGTCCAGTCGCTGATACCGACCAGACGCTCGCCGCCGTATTTCAACTCCTGCCGCCCCGCGATGATCGTGTACTTCTTGAAGTGGAAGTCGAGGTATGCCTGTCGGGCATCGAACGTGTCCCGCATATTGGCCGCGATGTATTGGAGCGGCAGACCCAGCGCATGCGTATCCATGAACTGGATATAGCCGGTCAGGTATCTCGACGGGCGAACTTCCAGTCCGCCATAAGCACGCGTCATCTCATAGTGCTGTCCGTTTCCCGAGATGTAATTGTCCGAGGTCTGGTTCTCCGTCCGTCCGCGTAGCTCTCCCTCAAACGTGGCCCACTTCGGAACACCGCTCAAGTGCAGGGGCTGCACCTTTCCCAAAATCTGGGGATATTCAATGTATTGCACTGCCGATTGCTGCGCCGAAACATGCGTCGCCAAAATCAGCCACACCGATAATCCAGGAAATAGACCCTTTTTCAGGGTTACGTTGCCTATTAGTTTCTTCAGCTGTGAACTCACATCACCCCCCAACCATAGATATTGCCACGTCCCTTCCCTAACGGCCTCTGCTCAGCCTTGTAGAGTGCAGACTCTTTACTCCCTGTAAATCTGATGTTGGGGCTTGCAACTGGGGAGCCAAACATTGCATTCGTTTTGTAGGGCTATTTGGGGCACTTCAATAAAGGGAAATTTAGGTACGTTTAGGGTTTGCGGAGGAGAGTTGATCACTCGAAAAGCACCACCCTTATTCGGGGCATTGTTTTTGGGACGGGTTGTGGGACAGTTCCAAGCCCCGTGAACCGAGCCATTTGGCAGTTTCTAAAGCCTGTACTGAAAACGGTCGTTTTCAAGACATAATGCGATTTTGGGCAATTCCTGGAACTTGGAAGACCTTTGGGTTCTTCGCCAGCATATCGTTAGCGTACATAGAATTCCCTTTATTGAAGTGACGCCGATCACCTTGCCATTGAAGAACAATGCGCAATTCTTCACCAGCCCTGTCGCAAAAAGAGGCATAGGACCTCTATGCCCTCGTATGGGCTTCGAAAGCTGCGATACGTTCTCTTTGGTTTGCCAAACCCTGGGCCCTCTCTGGCAGCGGATGCACAGTTCGGTCCACGGTGTCGCCCTCAAACGCGTTAGGGCGATTTCGTCTCCGCATTGCAGAGCTTGGCCAGTCGGATCTGGTTCTCCGTCATACAATCCACGTTGTGTGCCAATCGTCGCTTTGCCGACACGCACGATTGCAATCGCTCTGCGCGTGAAAGGTATGGAGAGAAAACTAGTTAGGTCAAATCGTGTAGCTGATGAAGAAACGCATCAAGAGTGGCATTACAGATGCTCTTAGAGAGAATACGCATGCGCGGTAAGCAATGCGTATGAAGTCGAGGACATCTTATGAAGAACATAAGCAAACTAGTTGCAGGTATGGGGTTGCTCTCCCTGTTGTCCGTGATGCCGCTCGCCGCACAGATAGCTACCAGCGTAGATTTTACAACCTCATTTCCGTTTTACGCCGGCGATGCCAAGATGCCGGCGGGCTCCTACAAAATCACCCAGTCCGATGTCGATGCAGGCATATTGGAGATCCAGAGTAACGACGGCGTGCATGCGACGTTCGTTGACATCATACCCACGCAATCTGCGCAACCTCATCCCCACTCCGATGTCACCTTCGACAAATACGGAGACACCGAGTACTTAAACCGGATGTGGATCCAAGGTCAGGAGTATGGAATGAAGGTGATCCCACTAAGGCTGAAATGAAAGCAGTCGCGAACGCTAACGTTGTGGAACATTCACTATCCGCACGCCTACGGCAGCGAACAGCGCTCCCCCTTAGCTTTCATCGAGGCGGGTAGAAGTTGTATACCGCACAGCGGAAGCCGCCTACATCGGGAACCAGCGGACGACACCATTATTTTGAGCCACTATGAGATGGGGAGCTGTCCTGAATCCCTTCGACGGGAGCTTACCGTACTATTTTGACGTTTGGTGTGGGGATCCCTTAAGTCGGTTCACTGTTCCATTGCTCCCCAGACCCCCAAAAACGACCGTTTTCAGAACAGGCTTCAGAAACTGCCGATTGGCTCGGTTCACGGACTTGGAACTAGTCCCACAACCCGTCCCAAAAACAATGCCCCGAATAAGGGTGACCCTGATCTGTTGCGAGGCTTCGGCGTGAGCGCGCCGGAGAAATCGCGGATAAAATATGAGCGTGCGACACACATGCCCATTTTCCACACAACTAAGGTCAGGATCGCGTTCGGGACCGCTTTGGTCATGCTCAGCGCGGCCGGAATTCTATTATCGCGGGACATTTCGCGGATGGAGCAAACCGTCCGCCAAGTCTCCGATGCACAGGCGGTTAAAGAGCGGCTGGACGACATTTTGCAGGCATTCCGCGATTCCATAAGAGCCTCGCGTGGATATGCGCCTGACGCGGTTCAATTGCAGCGCCAGTCGGTCGAATCCATACAGACGGCGGTCAGGGATGTCCGCAAGGGTACAATCGGCAAACCAGACCAGCGGCAGCGCATCAGCTTATTGGAAGCAACCCTGGATCAAGTCATTACATTGGAACAGCGAAGGCTGGGGTTGGTGGAGCGAAAAGGAGTTGGTTCGGGTGATGCTTTGTTTCGTGAGGGCCATGGCAATGAATTGGACGATCGGATCCGGCAAATTATCACTGAGATGAAGTCATCGGAGGACTTTGTCCTTCGGCGGGAGAAGGAAGAGCGAGATCGCAGAGGGCGCACAGCGCGAAAAGTATTCTCCTCCAGCGTTGTCTTGGGATTCGCTATTCTCTTTGCTGTCTACTACCACCTGGAACGCGAGATCAGCCGACGGCGGCGCTCGGAGTCCAGGTTGATTCATTTGAACCGGCTTTATGCATTCCTAAGCCAAGCCAACCAAGCGATTGTCCGTGCGCCGGCGGGTGACGATCTGTTCCGTCAAGTTTGCCAGGTAGCGGTGGAACACGGCCAATTCGTCATGGCCTGGATTGGAATGCCGGATGCCGAAACCAACCTCATTAAGCCAGTTGTCTGGTCGGGCCGAGAAGACGGATATCTCCAGATTGTCCAATTCTATTTCTCCGATGACTCGGAAGTACCGACTCGTTCAGGTTCAGTAATCGTGCCTCACGATGGTCGCCGAGTGCTGAACTTCATTGACAGTGATCCAGCGCCCCTTTTTCCCTGGCGGAGCGAGGCGCTACAACGCGGCTACCATTCATGCGCCGTGCTCCCGATTAAGTTGCAAGATAAAGTCGTTGGCGCCCTCGGCGTTTGCGCGGACCAGCCTGGTTTTTTTGATGACGAGAGCCTCCGCCTGCTCGACGAAGTGATTTCCGATATCTCCTTCGCGCTCCACACGATCGATCAGGGGGAGCAACGCCGAAGAGCAGAAGGTGAGATTCGTCGGCTAAATGATGAACTAGAACAAAGAATCCTCGAGCGAACTTCCCAACTTGGCGAGGCGAACAGGCAGTTGGCCAAGCAGAATGAGGAGTTAGCGAGAGCGAGCCGCATGAAGAGCGAATTTCTAGCGCGAATGAGTCACGAGTTCCGTACGCCACTCAACTCCATCATCGGGTTTTCTGACCTGCTTGCGGAGGAAGGAGAGGGCCCTCTGGGAAAAGCTTACGCCGACTACGTCCGCCACGTCATTGAAGGGGCGCATCATCTGCTGGCCCTGGTAACTGACATCTTGGATCTTTCCCGAATCGAAGCTGGCCGGATTGATCTGCGCCATGAGGAGTTTGCCGCCGCGGATGCAATTTCTGAGGTTCTCTCGGTCACAGGACCCTTAGCCGAAGCCAAAGACATCGAACTCCGCGGCGACGTGCCGCACACGGTCTTGGCGTATGGTGATCGAACTCGTTTCAAGCAGATTCTTTATAACCTACTGAGCAATGCCGTCAAGTTTACGCCGGTTGCTAGTGTCGTGCAGGTGACCGCCGAACCGAATTACGGCGAGATCCGCTTTTGTGTAACCGACACGGGCATCGGCATACCGTACGACCAGCGGATCGCCATCTTCGAGGAGTTCACACAAGTGGCGCCGGCCGTTAGCGGTGTGAAGGAAGGAGCAGGGCTGGGCTTAGCCATTACGAAACGAATCGTAGAACTCCATGGCGGACGGATTTGGGTTGAGAGCACTCCGGGAGAAGGAAGCCGTTTCTTTTTCACAATGCCAACTGGCCGCGCCGGCGAGCACGGTTCAAAGCAAGGGTCATCGAGTACAGCGTAGAGAATTATGGAGAAGATCTTAATCGTAGATGATAATCGACCGAGCCGCGACCTCGTTCGCGCAATTCTGAAAAAGGTGCAGTGTAACGTCGTTGAGGCCACGCACGGCCAGGAGGCGCTCGACCTGATGCGGCAGGAACGACCCGATTTAGTCCTTTTAGATATCGATATGCCAGGCCTTGACGGGCTGGCGGTGATCAAGAAGATTCGGGAGGACACCTCGCTTGCTGACTTGCCTGTGGTAGCTGTCACAGCGTTTGCGATGGAAGGCGATCGCGAAAAGGGTATGGCCGCCGGGTTCACAGCGTATCTAACCAAGCCTGTGCGGGCAGCCATCTTGAGGCAACAGGTTCAGCAACTGCTTGACGAGCGAACTTGATGGATGAACACATGGAAGAGCATCTTGTCACCGTAGTTGCCATTGATGACGACAAGAGCAGTCTTGACTTCATCAAGGCTGCTCTGAAGCAGCACCCTGTGGAGATTCTGACCCAAACCCATGCCGAAACCGGATTGAAGATGGTGCTCGACCGGCGTCCCCAAATTGTGCTGCTGGATCTCATGATGCCAAGGATGAACGGGCTGGAAGTTCTGGATCGTATTGTCGAGGCCGCTCCTGAAACGGAGGTGATTCTCATCACGGGACAATACTCCACGGAATCCGCCGTCGAGGCCATCCGCCGTGGGGCCAGCGATTACATCACGAAACCAATAAATCTGAATTCGCTGCGGGATAGAATTGGAAAGCTTGTAGCCGAAGCGCAGCAACGGCAGACGGCGCTGCAGCTCGACGCTGAACTTCTCAAGACATACCAGTTCGAGGGCATGATCGGCCGCAGCCCGCTCATGCTTCAGGTTTTCGCCAGAATCCGGCGTGTTGCGCCCCATTATCGTACGGCTCTCGTTACAGGTGCGAGTGGGACGGGTAAGGAACTAGTAGCAGCTGCATTGCATCGGCTCAGCCCCGTCTCGAACAACCGTCTCGCAGTTTGCAACTGTTCGGCAATTGTGGAAACGCTATTTGAAAGCGAGCTTTTCGGACATGTTCGAGGAGCGTTCACCGGTGCGGGGCAGGATAAAGTCGGTTTGTTCGAATACGCCCACGGCGGAACTGTGTTCCTGGATGAAATCGGTGAGATTTCGCTGGAGATGCAAGCCAAGCTGCTGCGTGTGCTCGAAAATCGCGAGATCCAACGTGTTGGCTCCCCTGCGGTAAAGAAAGTGGACGTGCGCGTGATCGCGGCAACGAACCGTAATCTTCAGGAACTGATCGCTGAAAAGAAATTCCGCGAGGATCTCTATTACCGATTGTCCATGGTAGAGATCGAATTGCCGCGATTGGCAGATCGCAAGGAAGATTTGCCGCTTCTACAGCGTTTCTTTATAGAGCAGTTTGCTGAACAGTATGGCAAGGCTGTCAAGGGCATCACTCCTCGGGCCCAGATCGTGCTCGCGCGATATCCGTGGCCGGGGAACATCAGAGAGTTGCGGAGTGTCCTCGGCAGCGCGTGCATGATGGCAGAGGGCGAGCTGATTGATGTGCGCGACTTGCCCGAACGGGTTCGCGCTCGTGCAGCAGAGGCGGAGACTGAAAACACAAACGAGCTGTTGCCCCTTGCTGAGGTAGAGCGCCACCATGTGTTACGGGTCCTTGAGCAAGTGGGAGGCAACAAGGTGCAAGCCGCCAAAATCCTGGGGATCAACCGTGCTACCGTTTATAGGATCGTGAACGAGCCAGATCCCGGTGAAGAAGCGGCGGCGGACGCATGATCGCAAGATTTCGCTTGCGATTTCGGATTGATTGCATTGCTTCATTTCCTGTCATCATCCGCATTCTTAGGTCGGTCAGCACGCTCAACGAGGTCGGGGCATCCTCCATGCTGTTACGCATCACATTATCATCCAGCGAATCTCCAAAGCATCTTCGTCTACAAACGCAGAGCAGCCAATATCGAAATGATAAAGATCCGAGAGGGCACGGGAGGTGTAGAGTGCGACGCGTGATGAACATTGGGTGGCGAACGCATGAACTGCCCGAACTCAATTTTCGTATCGACAGACGAAGCGCACCAATTCAATTCGCTTCCCCGTCATCCTTGGAATAGGGTGTGTTCTCGAGGGCGCGATTGGACAGCACTGGGCTGGCTCAAGGCTCGTCCGGTGCGTTCTGAAGATAAAACTCGCGGAGCTTGGCCTGCAGCAGTTTCTTGTCGGGCAATTGCGTCTTGTACTCGGCGATCAGGGCCGGGGATAAGCTGCGGCTGAGCGCGAACTCCACCACTTCATCATTCTTGCTCGCGCAAAGCAGCACGCCGATGGCTGGCTGTTCGTGAGTTTTACGGTTTTACGAACGTCCCGGTCGAGTGCTTCGAGATAGAAGTTAGTTTGCCCAGGTACTCCGGCTCAAACCGACCCACCTTTAGCTCTATAGCAACGAGGGCGTTGAGGCCTCGATGGAAGAAGAGCAGGTCCAGCGCAAAATTTCGGTCACAGACCTGCAACGGATATTCCGAACCGACAAAGCAGAAATCACGCCCCAACTCGATTAGAAAGTCCTTCAGCTTGTCCAGCAAACCACGGTGCAGGTCGGCCTCTGCATGGACCGAAGGCAAACCTAGAAATTCCACGTTATAAGCGTCCCGAAAGACGCTCAGAGCTTCGGGATACGTTTGTGTCACCAGTGGCGACACTTTTGGCGGACTGAGCACAGCACGTTCGAACAGGGCGGTCTTGAACTGACGCTCTAGTTCCCTCTTACTCCATCGTTCGCGGATGGCAAGCCGGACCTAGAAATCGCGTTCTTCCGGGCGTTTGCTCTGCCCCAGGATGATGAGGTGATGAGACCACGGCAATTGTGCCACTAGTGGCGACACGATTGAATCTTCCCGATAGCCTCATAAAACTGTTTAATTCTAAACAAGTTGCGGCGTGTGACGCCGCTGTGACTGGGCTTCGTTCGTGCAAGGAACTGAGCAAGCCGGTCAACCACTCCGTCGCCCCATTCCGCAGCTTCTATCTTGCGGCTGATCGTCGCACCTATCTGCCAGTAGAGGTCAATCAGCGCAGTGTTGACGGCTTGAATGGCGGAGCCCTGATCCACAAAGGTCGGGGCCAATCTTCAAACCATCGCCTCACTCCCGGCGTCCGCGAGTATGCGCTCGAGTTGGTCAGGACCAGATACGCTGACTTCGGTCCAACACTCGCGATCGAAGTCCTGCTCGACAAGCATGGTCTCAAGGTGGGTCGTGAGACGTTGCGGACGTGGATGGTCGAGGATGGGTTGTGGCTGTCGCGTAAGCAGCGCCGGAGCTTTCACCAGCCCCGACTTCGGCGCGAGAGCTACGGTGAGCTCGTCCAGATCGATGGCAGCGACCATCGCTGGTTCGAGCAGCGCGGCGAGCCCTGTACATTGCTGGTCTTCATCGATGACGCTACAAGTAAGCTGATGCAGTTGCGCTTCGTGCCCAGCGAGAGCACGGACTCCTATTTCGGTGCGCTGCAGGGCTATTTGAACGATCATGGCTGCCCTGTCGCGTTTTACTCCGACAAGCACACCGTCTTCCGCGTCAACAAGCCGGATGCCGGCGGAGGCTCGGGCATGACCCAGTTCGGTCGTGCTTTGGCGGAACTCAACATCGAGATCATTTACGCGAACTCCAGTCAGGCCAAGGGTCGCGTGGAGCGGGCAAACCGCACCCTGCAAGATCGCCTGGTCAAGAAGCTACGCCTTGAGGAGGTATCCGATATGGATGCCGGCAACGCTTTCCTGCCCGGGTTCGTCAGCGATTCAACGAACGCTTCGCACTGACCGCGACCAAGCCTGAGGATCTGCACCGTCCTCTCAATGTCAAGCGAATCGCTTGACTGACATCCTGTGCCACCGCGAACAGCGCCATGTCAGTGAGCAACTCACCCTGTCATATGACCGAAAGCAGATCATCCTCGAACGCAGTGACCTGTCGGAAAAGCTGGCGGGCCTGTACGTGGAGGTCTACGACTTCGCTGGGAGGAATATGGAGGTTCGATGGAAGGGGCACTCGCTTCCCTACCGTGTCTTCAGTAAAGACCAGCGCGTCAGTCACACCGCTATCGTAGAAAACGAGCGTCTGGGCCATGCGCTGTCGATCATCAAGGCGCAGCAGGATCTCAGACGCTTCGCTAAGGTTATGACCAACAGCGAAAAGATCGGCTACAAAAAAGGACCGAAGACCGTCTATGGGTCGCCGGAAGAGCCGATCAGCCTGCCAACAGAGAGAACAGCCATGTAACTGTACGGCTGAAGAAAAGTGAAACAGGAGAACAGAATTGACATCGGGCGAGCGTAGAAACACGGAGGAGAGCAACATCCGGCGTAACGAAACCAAGAACAACAGCAAGAGCAGAACCTCTATGAAGGAAAAACAAAGACTACACCCTTGACACCAGTGACCTGCTCATAGAAAGCCGACTTCTTGTTACTGCTCCGTTAGTACGCAAATCAAACTCTCTTCAAAGCTTTGCTTTCTTTGTAGATCGGGTCTAGGTTCGATGCATGGGCGCCATCTGTGCTTACATCATATTAAGTGGGAGACCCGAGCATGCGCTGGACACAGCCCCTCTTGACTCGTCGCCGCCGGGCTGGAGATGATGAAAGAATCCCAGTTTTTCCGCGACAGCGCTGAAAGGATGTCATCGTCAGTTCGGAACTCAACCCGGAATCCGGGCTCGCCCCGGAGCAGCATCGTCCAGGACGGTCTGACGACGAACGGGTCCGGCTCCTTCAGCAGGTCTTGGTCTCCCGAACCTTCACAAAGTCTCCGCGGCTGACAAAGTTTCTGAAATTTATCTGTACCTCTCTCTTCGAGGGCCGTTCCAGCGATATCAATGAGCAGCAGATAGGCATTAAGGTCTTTGGCCGATCGGAGACATACACCGCTGCCGATGACAGCATCGTCCGAACGCAGGCCCGGCTTCTGCGCCAGCGTCTGGAAGAGTACTTCGAGCACGAGTGCCCCGATACGCCGATGATCATCTCGGTGCCCAAGGGAGGGTATGTTCCCGTCTTCGAGCCTCGCCCGGCTCCTCCCACTCCTGCGCCAGATGTGGCGAAGACGGCCTTGGAGTCTCCTGCAGTGGAGACCCCGCCTGCGGACGAGCCGAAGCGAATCACCGGTCTGTGGCCTGCGCTATTGGCCGCCGTGCTCCTTGTGGCAGTGGCCGTGGGCATCTCTCTGTTCAGCCGCAATGTGCCCAAGACGGCTGCAGATGCGTTGTGGGCACGGATATTTCCATCAGGTAGTACGGTCCTGATCGTTCCTTCCGACGATGCTCTGGTGCTCTTTCAGGAGTTTACTCGGCGACCTGTAGACCTGAACGAGTACCTGAGTGGAACATACTTGACAGAGGCAGCCTCGCCCCAGGTCGCCGGAATGACGCTGAACTCTGAGTGGTTTGCCTCGCATCAATATACGAGTTCGGCGGATTTGAACCTGGCACTTCGTTTGGGCAGATTGCCCCAGGCGGAGCGAGCAAATGTGGAGACCAGAAATGCCAGGGCACTGAGCATCGATGATCTGAAGCGGGGAAATGTGATTCTGATCGGTGGGGTGGGTGCCAATCCTTGGGTGGGCCTCTTCGCCGACCGGCTGAACTTCGACGTGAGCTGGGACTGGAAAGCCTCGGAAGGCTTTGTGCGCAACAAGAGACCGGCACAGGGTGAGTCCGCGGTGTACCGCGACACGCTCACGGATGGCATGCGGAAGAGTTATGGTGTCCTCGCCTTCCTTCCCGGCATTGATGGAAATGGGGATGCCCTGCTCTTTGAGGGAACCGGCATGGCTGGAACCGAGTCCGCCTCTGACTTTCCCTTCTCCACGTCTCAATTTCGGGCGTTTGCAAAAACAATTGGGGCGAGTCCTAACTTTGTCCCCTATTTTGAGGTGCTCCTGGAGACAAGCAGCGTGGGCGGCAACGCCCCCGAGGCACGCGTAGTCGCCTATCGCCTCGTGAAGCCGTAAGCATTGACCCCGTCCGCCTCCCTCACCCACTTACCACTTGTCCCCCATTTCGGGCCTCGTCTGGCCTTGAATTTCACCCGATTTTCCTATTCGTAACGTGCTGAAAATAAATTGGATATCCGCATAACGGTGAAATCTGCCCCTCCAACGGTGAAAACGCTTGGCAGGCGTGCATTCCAGATGCGACGGTTCGTTTGCTTAACAAAGAAAGGTCCTGTCATGTGGACACGGCGTAGATTCGTTGAGGTGGCCTGCACCGGAGCGGGAGCGGCTCTTATGCCAGCGACCGCACCTGCACAGACTGCCCCGGCTCGAACGAAGAGACGGCCTGAACGTTCAGGGAAGACCAGCGAGTCTGCGGTCCAGGCCGCCCAGGGTGTCCTGCGACGACAGTTGGGACCCCGCAGCAGCGACTTCGACCTTCATCAAATTCCAGAAGAGAACGGGCGAGAAGTTTACGAGATCTCAGCGGCGGCGGGTCGGGTCACCGTAGCGGGCAGCAGCGCGGTCGCCATCTGCCGTGGCGTCTACAGCTACCTGCGTGATCACTGTCAGGCCATGATCACCTGGGGCGGACGGAACCTGAACCTGCCTTCGCCATTACCGGACCTGTCCCGACTCCGCGTCGTATGTCCGTACAAGTTCATCCAATATCTCAATCCCTGCACATACGGCTACACCATGGCCTTTTGGGACTGGCCACGCTGGGAGCGTGAACTTGATTGGATGGCACTGCACGGTATCACCATGCCGCTCGCGCTGGAAGGCCAGGAGGTGATCTGGAACCGTGTCTGGCGATCGCTTGGTCTCTCTGAGGCAGAAATCACGGAGTTTTCCACAGGTCCGGCGCACCTGCCGTGGCACCGCATGGGCAACATCAACCACTTCGACGGCCCATTGCCCGAACACTTCATGGACGAGAAGCGTATCCTGCAGCGCAAGATTCTTGACCGGATGCGCTCACTTGGCATGAAGCCCGTCGCTCCGGCCTTTGCAGGATTTGTCCCGCAGGGCTTCATGCGTCTGCATCCCGAAGTCCAAACCTTTACCTTGCTGTGGCTGCCGGAAGAGTTCAAGACCATCCCTCGGAGCACGCGCACCTTCATCCTGCACCCCGGCGAGCAGGAGCTATACCGCACGATCGGCAAGACATTTATCGAAGAATACAAAGCGGAATACGGCGAAGTATCGTACTACCTGGCCGATACCTTTAATGAGTTGGCCGTTCCCGTTCGTGAAGATCACCGCTTCGAGGATCTGGAGCGCTTCGGCCGGACCGTTTTTGAGGGTATCCAGGCAGGCGACCCGAACGGCACCTGGGTGATGCAGGGATGGCTGTTTGTCTATGACGCCGCCTTCTGGAACAACGAGTCCGTGGAGGCGTTGCTGCGCGGTATCCCGAATGACCGCATGCTCATCATCGACTATGCCAACGATCTTGCGCCGTCCGTGAAAGGGAAGTACGCACCCGGACAGTGGAAGGTGCAGAAAGCGTTCTTCGGCAAACAGTGGATCAACGGCATGGCGCATACCTTTGGCGGCAACAACAACGTCAAAGGAAATCTCGCGCTCATGGCGAGCGAACCAGCCTCAGTGCTCGCCAGTCCAGATCGCGGCAGTCTCGTCGGATGGGGCATGTGCCCTGAGGGGATCGAGACTAATGAGGTCGTCTACGAGCTGATGACCGACGCCGGATGGCAGGCTGAAGCGATCGATCTCCAGGCCTGGATTCCTGCCTATTGCCGTTCCCGCTACGGAAGCTGTCCGCCTGCGATGCAACAGGCATGGACCCTGCTGCTCAAGAGTGCTTACAGCTCGCACATCTGGATGACGAAGCAGGCATGGCAGACCGAGCCCAGCACAATGCCGATTGCCGCGTCGGTGGACTCCGGCCCGACGTTTCGCAAAGCCGTAAGCCTCTTCCTCTCCTGTGCCGCGGAAATGGGACAGCAGCCGCTCTACCGCAACGATCTGATCGAGATGATTGTGCAGGCAGTCGGCGGCAGCGTAGATCAGGCCCTCGCACTGGCGGTGCAGGCTGGCGCCTCGCACGAAAAGGAAGCTGCAGTCGACCAGTCCGCGCGCGCAGTGCATTGGATGCACCGCATGGACGGGCTGTTAAATCTGCGGCCGGATCGCCGGTTAGAGACATGGATGCAAGCGACCCGACAGTACGCAAGGGCCGATGACGAGGCGTCGTACTACGACGAAAACGCACGCCGCCTGATCACAACTTGGGGTTGGCCGGAACTCTCGGACTATGCCGCGCGCGCATGGTCAGGCCTGCTGCGCGATTACTATGCAGCGCGATGGGAGGCGTGGTTCGCAGCACGCCATACAGATAGTTCTCTCTCTCTCGACATCTGGCAGCAGGCCTGGTTGTCATCGCCCTACCGGCCGAGCGAACCGTTGCCTGTTGCAGATCTGATCGCCGAGTGCCATGCGCTGCTCGCCGAGACGCAGCACAACGTATAACGCAATCTAACCCACGATGGAAGAGCAACCGATAATGGAAAGGAGAGTGCATTGACCGAGCAGGCAGAAGTAGAAGTGCAGCGGCCCACGTCCAAACGCATCCTCTCCATTGATGTTCTTCGTGGCCTCACCATCGCGTTCATGATTCTGGTGAACAACAACGGCAACAATGACTTGGCGTTCCGGGCGCTGAATCACTCGGCCTGGAACGGATTCACCCCTACCGATCTCGTTTTTCCAACCTTCCTGTTCATCATGGGCATCTCCATGGTGTTGTCATTCAGCGCTCGGAAGAAGCAAGGCATCTCCACTGGACAGCAGCTCACAAGCATCGTCCGGCGCTTTGCGCTCTTATTCTTCTTCGGTTTGATCGTCAACGGCTTCCCTTACTTTCACCTGGGCACACTGCGCATCTATGGTGTCTTGCAGCGCATCGCTGTCTGCTACCTGCTCGCGGCCCTGTTACAGGTCGCCTCGGATCGTATCGCACCGCGCATTGCTCTTCTGGCTCTCTCGCTCGTGAGCTACTGGGTGCTGCTCCGTTATGTCTCTGTGCCCGGATACGGTGTGCCAACTCACGGCTTTCCATTGCTCGATCGCAACATCAACATCGTCGCTTGGACCGATCGTCACATCTTTCCCAATCGTCTCTTCGAAGTCACGCGCGATCCGGAGGGATTGCTGAGCGACCTTCCTGCGTTTGGCAGCACGCTGCTGGGGCTGCTCGCAGGTTCGTGGTTGAAGGCCGCTCGGCCTGCGATGCAGAAGGTGTTCGGTCTGGTTGTAAGCGGCGTGCTCATGATCTCCTCGGGCCTGCTGTGGTCTCAGAGCCTTCCAATCAACAAAAAGTTGTGGACGAGTTCCTATGTCCTGTATGCCGCAGGATGGAGTGCGCTGCTGCTTGCGCTCTTTTATTACCTGATTGAGGTACGGCAGTGGCGCGAGCAATGGACTTTTCCATTTCTCGTCTTTGGAACCAACGCCATCACCGCCTATGTCTTGTCGGAACTGCTGTCCTCCGCAGTTGCGGTCTTTCATGTGAACGCGCAGCAGTCATTCCAGCAATTCGGCTACTTTCACTACTTCATTCATCTCGGGACGCCTGCCGTTGGTTCGCTCGCGTACTCGCTTCTCTTTGTCGCAGTGTGTTTCGTTCCCGCACTACTGCTCTATCGCAGGCGCATCTTCATCAAGCTGTAGCAGGAGAGCCGGATTCATAAGATGAGTATCAATCGGCGAGATTTTCTCAAGACGAGCGGTGCCTGCGTGATCGCGCAATCGATCGCGATGCAGAGTCTTGAGCTGTATGCGTTGCCGGTTGACTCCTCGCGTCCAGGACATCGAAGCTACCCATTCGATGAGGGATGGCTGTGGAGCAACATGGTGCCGTCGGGCGGCTATCTACGCGACTTCGACGACCATAGCTTCCAGCACGTTCATCTGCCACACAGCAACATCTTTGTGCCATGGCACGGCACCGATCAGAAAAGCTATCAATTCGTCTCTCTCTACCGCCGTCACTTCACGCTCCAGCAAGGTGAGGCAGGTCGTCGCGTCTTTGTAGATTTCGAAGGCGCTATGACGGCCTCGAAGGTTTACTTCAACGGAACATTGCTCGGAGAATATTTCGGCGGCTTCACACCTTTTTCGTTCGAGCTTACCGGGCATCTGACGGATGGGGATAACGTACTTGCCGTTGAGCTTGATTCACGTGAGCTTCCGGAGGTCCCCCCATTCGGCTATGAAGTTGACTATCTGACGTTTGGCGGAATCTATCGCAGCGTCTCGCTGCGAACCACTGGTGCTACCTTCCTGGATACGTTGCGCGTGGCCTGCACCGATGCACTCTTGCCCCAGCGCCACGTAGAGGCTGAAGTCTCGTTCCAGCACACGGCGAAGAACGACCGTGACGCTCTTTCGCTCGAGGCCGACCTGCTTGATGGCGAGCGTTCCATTGCTTCGATACGCCGCAAACTTCGGCGCGAGGAGATCTCCGCCGGACACGTTAGCGTGACGCTGAGCGATCTGCCTCCCGTTGAACTGTGGGACATCGCATCGCCTCGGCTCTACAGGCTGCGTGTCCGTCTGGCCGACAAGAAAACCCTCGACGAGTTGACAACCCGCTTCGGCTTTCGCGAAGCCCGCTTTACGCCGCAGGGCTTCTCGCTCAACGGAAAAATCATCAAACTGCGCGGGCTCAATCGTCACCAGACCTTCCCTTTCGCAGGTGCGGCTATGCCCGCACGCGTCCAGCGGCAGGATGCGGTCATCCTGAAAGAGCAGTTGAAGTGCAACATCGTGCGCTGCTCGCACTATCCACAGTCACATCATTTTCTGGATGCCTGCGATGAGCTCGGCCTTCTCGTCATCGACGAGACCCCGGGGTGGCAACACGTCGGCGAGAGCGCTCTGTGGCGGGAACGATATCTCGACAATACGCGTCGCATGATCCGCCGTGACTGGAATCATCCGTCCCTCATCTTGTGGAGCGTGCGCATCAACGAGTCGCGCGACTTCCACGACCTCTACGTCAAGGCCAACAAGCTGGCGCACGATCTCGATCCAAGCCGCCAGACAACCGGCGTTCGCTACTTCCAGGAGTCGGAGCTGCTCGAAGACGTCTTCTCGATGAACGATTTCACTTTTCCGTTGAAGACGCCGAATCACCCGCTGTATCTCAACACCGAAGTCGTAGGCGCGGAGTTTCCCGTGCGCCCATGGGACGATAACGCGCGCAATCGAGAACATATTCTGCGCTACGCCGAGATTATGAATCAGATCAACAGCCGCCCGGACTATGCGGGTGTGCTCGGTTGGTGCGCCTTCGACTATCAGACGCACTCCGACTTCGGCTCCGGAGATCACATCTGCTACCACGGTGTGGTGGACATCTTTCGAGAACCAAAGCCTGCAGCCGGCTTCTTTCGCTCGCAGTGCTCTCCCTCAGAAGAGGTCGTGCTCGAACCAGGCTTTCACTTTGCCATGAATGATCAGCCTGCAGGGTTTGAACACGCCGTGATCTCGTCCAACTGCGAACAGATCCGGTGTTTCATCGGAGTGGACGACGTCTGGCATTCGATCATTAACCTGAGTCCGGCGAAGGATAAGTATCCTCATCTTGAGCACCCACCCTTCTTTCTCACGCTTCCGAACGGCAATGATGACTGGGGCGATCTTCGTCTCGACGGGTACATCGGTGGCAAGCGCGTCATCTCCAGGAGCCTCTCCGGTAAGGGCATCGATCAGTCATTCGAGATTGCGGCGGATGATACCGAGCTGCTCGCCGATGGAAGCGATATGACTCGGGTAGCCCTTCGCGTCACGGATCACTTCGGAAGGCCGCGGCCACTCTGTTTCGACCCGATCATACTAGAGCTTAGTGGTCCTGCGGTGCTTGTCGGAGAGACTCCGCTTGCGTTGAGCGGCGGTCGTAGCGCTGTCTGGATTCGCAGCACGTCGCAAGCTGGCACTGCAGTGTTGCATGCGACTCATCCTCACTTTGGAACTAGAACTCTTATTTTTCACATCACTGCCGGAGGCCAATCAAGCACGTGACGTGAGCGCTTGCTCGCGCACAAACCATCCACCAAGACTTCAGAAAAATAGGGCAGGCCTGAAGGCAACCCAAGGAGCTTCAATGAACCGACTTCATCGTTCTTTCTTTCTCATTCTCTTGCTGCTGTGTCCGGGCGCGTTTCTGACAGCCCAGGTCACTGGCGCGCGGCTTACCGGTGTGGTCGCCGATGCCAGCGGGGCTGCAGTCCCAGGAGCGCAACTCGTTGTCACCAACATGGGTACGAACAACGTAGTCCGCACTGTGTCTGGCACAAATGGTGAATACACCGTTCCGTCGCTTCCGGCGGGCCAGTACAAGATCTCGACGAAAGCGAACGGCTTCTCCGAGACGATCCAGACCAATATTCAATTGACCATTGGTCAGAATGCCAACCTGAACGTTGTCCTTCAGGTCGGTGGAACCAGCGAGACCGTCAACGTCAGTTCGAATGCTACGATCATCAACTCGTCAACGGCAGAGATCAGTTCTGTCATCAACGAAGATTCGATCAAGTCTCTTCCGTTGAACGGACGAGATCCATCTAGCCTCGTCTTTCTCACGACCGGCGTCACGAACGAGCTTCAGTCGCAAGCCTCAACGCTTCCTAGCAACAACTCTTTCCCCACACAATCCGGCGGATCAGCTGGAGGCGGTCGCCAGGGTAGCACCTATTACCTGTTGGACGGCGTGACAAACATGGATTACTTCGCCCTGCTCGCCGCGCCGTTTCCGAATGCCGACGCGACACAGGAGTTTCGCGTCATCTCGAACAACTTCGACGCGCGCTACGGCTTCTCGCCAGGTGCTGTCGTCAGCATTCAGACCAAGGCCGGAACGAATGCCTTTCACGGTGGTGTCTTTGAATTTCTCCGCAATGCAGATTTGAACGCGGCAAACTACTTCAGCCACCAGGTGGATCCACTCAAGCGCAATCAGTTCGGCGGCTACCTGGGCGGTCCAATTGTGAAGAATAAGCTCTTCTTCTTTGGCAACTATCAGGGAACGCGGCAGAGCACATCCGCGACGCAGAACTCAACGTACACGCCCACACATGCCATGCTGAACGGTGACTTCAGCGCCGTAGCCGTCGATCTCAAGGCGCCATTCGCAACAGTTAATGGCAAGCGCAATCAAATAGACCCAGCTCTCTTCAGCCCCGGAGCATTGAAAATTGCAGCGTCGCTTCCGCTCGGCGGCGATCCCGCCACTGGGCTCACGAACTTCGTCGGTCCCAAACAGCATTCGCAATACAACGAGGGTACGGGCCGTCTCGATTACACCATCAACGACCGGCAGAGGCTCTTTCTACGGCATTTCAGCTATAACTTCGATCAGCCAGGCTCGTCGATTCAGGGGAACCTGCTTGCCGGCGTTCAGGGACTGCACGGTGTCTATCTCAATGATGCGATCGGCCATACCTGGACGTTGAGCCCACGCTTGCTGAACAGTTTCACAGCCTTCTATCAGAGCTTCGATTTCGGTTCCGGAACTCCTCTCTTCGATAACAACGGAAATCAGGCCTGCCTGTCGAAGTACATCAACGTGGAAGATCCACCGGACTCCTGCTTCATAGGTGGTTTCTCCGCCATCGACGGCAACGTGCTCTACGGCGGTGCCCTCGGCTTCACGCTCTTTGGCGGTTCGGTGAATGACACGCGTCGCCGCAACTATGGCTTCTCCGATACCGTGACCTTCATTGCAGGTAAGCACACGTTCTACTTCGGCGGCGATGTCCTTCATCGCTACACCAAGGAAAGCTCAGGTTCCGGTGCCAACCCGGGCATCAGCATCACCAACTCGTTCACGGGTTTCACGCTCTCCGACTTTCTGCTCGGCAAGGTGACCAGCATCTCGCAGAACGCCGGCGAGAATGGCGCCGTGCGCGGCTGGATGATGGGTTTCTACGCACAGGACCAGTACAAGCTCCGTCCTAACCTGACCATCAACATGGGTGTTCGCTGGGATCCGTTCACGCCATTTTCCATCGAGGGTGGCCGCGGTGCCATGTTCGTTCCCGGACAGCAAAGCACGCGGTATCCCAATGCGCCTCAGGGAGTTGTCTTTCCTGGCGATGCCGGCGTCGATTCGGCGATCATGCCCACCTCCTATCTTTACTTCGAGCCACGCATAGGCATTGCGTATCAGTTTCTGCCAAAGACTGCCATTCGCGCCGGATTCGGCACGTTCACAACGCCGTTGGAAGACGCTAGCTACAACCATGTCTACGACACGGCGCCGTTCAATCCCTCATTCACGTTCAACGCAAATTCGACGCCGATCAGTCTCGACAATCCGTGGAGCGGCTTCTCACCAACCCAGGGCCTAAGTCCTTTCCCACCCTTCGCGACGGCGGGGGCCAGCCCCCCTTCAACTGCAACCTTTACCACGCCGGTGCAGCTTGGCGCTGTCTTCCCAAAGAATTTCCGTTTGGCGATAGCGCAGAGCTGGAATGTTTCGGTTGAGCAGCAGTTTACCGATTCACTCGCTTTCCACATCGCGTATGTCGGCAGCTCGACCTACCACTTGGCGACCCCCGTCGAACTGAATCCCGGCGTACTCGGCTCTACCGTGAACAACGGACGGCCTACGTTCACGAACTTCGGCTCGATTATTCAGGTCCAGACTGGCGGGACGTCCAGCTACAATTCGCTGCAGGTAGGCATCGAGAAACGTCTGTCGCATAACTTCCAGGTTCAGTCCAATTTCACCTGGTCGCGCACGTTCGATGTGGGTGGCTCCGGTGATCCTTCCTTCGAGTCCAGCGTAAGCGATCCGCACAACATTGGCCACGATCACGGTCCCTCGGCGCTGAACTATCCCACCGTCTCAGTGACAAACTTCACCTACGAAGCCCCCAAAATGACGGGATTCAATCCTGTACTGCGCAGTGTCCTCGGAGGCTGGTCCGTGAGCGGTCTCGTGACGTTGCAGTCGGGCCCACCCTTCACCATCAGTGGAGGTAATGGCAACAACAACTCCGGCTTCCAGGTGTTTCAGGATCGCGCGGACCTAACCGGTCAGCCTTTCAATGTTCGTCAAGGAGGCAAGTCACAGTGGTTGCAGCACTACTTCAATGCGGCCGCTTTCAAGAACAATGCGGTAGGCACAGCCGGTAACTCGCCGAAGTATCTCATTCAGGGCCCGCCGATCTATACGGCGGATCTCGGCGTGCAGAAGAACTGGCAGTATCGCGATCGCTATGCGCTCCAATTCCGCTTCGAAGCCTTCAACGCCTTCAACCACCCCAGCTTCGGTCAGCCGGATTCCAATCCCGACGATTCGAACTTCGGACAGATCACTTCCTCTGGATCCATCCCTGCGCGTGTCGGGCAGGCGGCTCTCAAACTGTCGTTCTAATCTTCACTCGGAAGATATTGGTCGCGGTCGAGCGGACTAACAGGTGACTATCAGAAGGCTCGTGGCGGCTGCATCGTTGGATCCATTGAAATCGTTGACTACGTGACCGAGAGCAGTAGCCCGTGGTTTGTTAGACGGTAGAGTCTGGCGGGCTTCGGAGGCCCGATACTTTTACAGCTTTTCTGCCCCACTGGATCGTAGACTTTCATCTGCAGGCGGGTAAATGCGTTTACCACTATTTGGGCTTAGTCGGAGCGGTCCATGTCGTAATTGATGAGGTGGGGCCAGTGATTACGCTAATTCTGAAGCATCCCCCACGTACCGATCAAAGCTACAGATAGTAAGAGATCATCAAATGCCCGGCATAGTGTACGGTCCCCCACTTGCCCGGAGGACCGTGTCCAGCTGGTAACAAAATTACTTCACAGGAGCGATGGCGTCGTTAGCT
>Ga0193743_1000932_pt1 | contig 22488 bp, 22 predicted proteins | sample L2c2metaG_FD_143038 | JGI IMG/M metagenome (GOLD analysis project Ga0193743, IMG submission 143038) | Soil microbial communities from a riparian zone of the East river system, Colorado, United States - L2c2 | ecosystem: Environmental > Terrestrial > Soil > Riparian zone | place: USA: East River... | reverse complement strand
GAAAAATTCTTGGAATGATTTCAATCGGAGATCTTGTGAACTGGATGGCTTTCGCGCAGGACCATGCAATCGAACAGCTCGAGCACTACATCGAGGGCAAATACCCTTGCTAGCCAGACTTTCCCGTAGATCATCCGAGGTCGCGAGTGACAGCTATGATGGCATCCCAAAGTGGTGCGGGGTAGACGCCCAGCAGAAAGATGAGACCGGTGAGAGCCGCGAGCGCCAAGGTAGCCGGGAGAGGCAAAGGTCGTGTGGATGACTCTGCCTCGAGGCCAGGATCTTCCGGTTGGGAGTACATGGCGACGATGATGCGCAGATAGTAGAACAAACCGATGGTGCTGCTGGCGACCAGGGTGAAGAGAAGTAGCCATCGGGATTGCGATGCACCGGCCGCAATGACGTAGAACTTACCGAGGAATCCCGCCGTGAGTGGAATCCCTGCAAGTGAAAGAAGCGTTGTGGTGAAGGCACCTGCAAGAAGCGGTCTCTTCCAGAAGAGTCCACGGTAGTCGTCGATGGAGGCGGCTTCGCATCGCGTCCCGGACACCACGGTCATCAGGCCAAAGGTGCCGAGAATCGTCGCTGCATAGGCGATGAGGTAATAGGTGGCCGCCGGAGCGCCGAGTGGCCCTCCAGCGAGCAACGCGACGAGCAGATAGCCCATATGAGCAATCGATGAAAATGCAAGAATCCTCTTGACGTTGGTCTGCAAAAGCGCAAGAAGGTTTCCCGCCAGCATGGAAGCGATTGCAATGATCGTGAGGACGAGGCCCAGCGCTCCCGATAACCCCCCGTCATGCACATGGAACCAGCGCAATAGAAATGCAAACATTCCAGCCTTCGAAACGGCGGCAATGAACGCCGTAACCGGCAATGGCGCGCCTTCGTAGACATCCGGCGTCCAGAGTTGAAATGGAACGACCGCCAGCTTGAACCCGACGCCTGTTAGAACGAGCATCAGGCCTGTCATAAGAGAAACGGTGTTTGCAGACCCTGTAGGGCGGATCATCGCCGCAGCGAACTGAGAGAGATCCATCGACCCCGAATCCGCATAAATCAGCGCGAGACCAAACAGCAGGATGGATGATGATGACGCAGCAAGAACCAGATACTTGATTCCTGCTTCGATAGACGGGCTCTCGGTTCGTACGTATGCGATCAGGCTGTAAAGTGCTACGCTCAGCAGCTCCAATCCAAGGAAGAACGACACAAAATTGAGGCTGACCACAAGCACCATCGCGCCTGTCGTTGCCAGCAGTACAAGCAGATAAAACTCCTCCGGACGTTCCTGGCGGCGCTTCAGGTAGTCGTAGCCGAACAGGAATACAAATGCTGCCGCACCAAGAAGAATTGCCATGTAGAGACGTGAATAGGAATCGAGAACTAAAAGGCTGGTGATCTGCCGCGGTTCTGCGGATGCAGTAAGCAAAAGGCTCGCCGCAGCCACCACTACGCCGATCAGCGAAATCATGAAGGCAACTTTGTGATTGCGCCGGATTGCGATCGCGATCATCAAAACGATTGCGGTCGCCGAAATCGTAATGAGCGACAGCAATGCAACAAAATCAGCGGCATTCATCTCTCATCTCCTAACGATCTCTTGCGGGAACGCACTTTGCTGCACGGCAGCCAGGCTGGGACGCAGTGTGTTCAAGATTGGTTGCGGATAGAGGCCAATCCAAAGGAGACAAAGGATCATCGAACCCAGGATCGTCGATTCGCGAAGGCGAATGTCCGGCAAACTCCAATGATGCAGGTTCGGGCCGTGGAATGCGCCCTGAGCGAATCTCAATCCATAGAGAGTGGCCGCCAGAAGGCCCAGGGTCGCTACGACGGTGAGACTGATATTGGCTCGATACGCCCCAAGCAGAACGAGAAATTCACCTACAAAATCGCCAAGTCCTGGAAGTCCGAGTGAGGCCATGGCAAACAGGAGCCCTACCCCGCTGAGCGCAGGCATGGTCTCCCAAAGGCCACCCATCTGTGATATCTCGCGGGTGTGCATCCTGTCCTGAAGCAGGCCGGCAAGAACGAACAACGCGCCCGTACTGATTCCGTGGCTGATCATCTGGATCACGGCCCCTTCGAGCGCAATTTCGTTTCCCGCGAAGACTCCGAGGAGCACGAATCCCATGTGGCTGACGCTGGTGTAGGCTACGAGACGTTTAAGATCGGTTTGACCGACCGCAAGTACTGCTCCGTAAAGAATTCCGATCACGCCGACTGTCATCATGAGGGGAGCCAATTCGCGCGACGGACCTGGAAAGAGAGGCAGCACGAAACGGATCAGCCCATACGCGCCCGTCTTCAGTAGAAGTCCAGCCAGGATGACGCTACCGGCGGTGGGAGCTTCGGTGTGTGCATCCGGGAGCCAGGTGTGAAAGGGGAATGCGGGTAGTTTCACCGCAAACGCGATAAAGAATCCGAGCATCAAAAGTCGCGCTGAACGGGGCGACAACGGTGTATTGAGCAGCTGTTCGTAGTCGAAGGTGAAAACGCCGGTTGCGTGCTGGTGGAGCACAGCCAGCGAGATGATCGCGATCAGCATCAACAGACCGCTCAGTTGCGTGAAAAGAAAGAACTTCGTTGCTGCATATATCCGTCGTTCGTGGCCCCATATGCCGATCAGAAAGTACATTGGCACGAGCATCAGTTCCCAGAACAGGTAGAAGACGAACAGGTCCGCAGCCAGGAACACACCGGTTATGCCTGCCAGTACCCAAAGCAGGTTGAAGTGAAAGAAACCAACTCGCTGCCGGATCTCCGTCCAGGAGGAAAGAATGGCCACGATGCCTAGAAAGTAGGTCAGGACCAGCAACGCCAGGCTAAGGCCATCGAGTGCCAGATGGAAACGGATACCAAACTGCGAAATCCAATTGAAATTGCATTCTTCCAACCAGCGTTGCGTCGCGGGCTGCGACCGTCCAGTGTTGGCAATCCATACACCGATGGTGATCGCCAGATCTGTTCCCACGCTTGCGACAGCGATCCAACGCGCCGCTGTTAAGTGTCGACGAGCGACGATCCACGATAAGATACCGCCGACGAGAAGAATCAGAATCAGGTTGAGCAGGATCATCACGATACCTCATCGGGCAAAGAATGCGATCGCAAGAATCGCGACAGTTCCCATAGCAAGTCCCATTGCATACCAACGCACATGTCCGGTCTGCGTCCGCCGCAAAATCCGATAGCAAAGCACGGTAACCTGGCCCAAACCACGGACCGGTACGTCCACAAGGTCGCTCTTGCTCTTGCTCGTCAACCATTGGAACGGGCGAACGAACAGCCGGTCATAGATTAGGTCGAAGCCCCAGCCTGCGAGCCAGAGCTTCGGCAGGAAGCCCTGGACGGGCAGCCGCGAACGCTGTGGTCCGTAGAGAAGGTACGCCAGAGCGAGGCCGAGTCCGAACGACAGACTGGCGCAGAGGGCCGTGATGATCTCGGTGATCGGACCTACGTGAACCTCTTCGAGCGGAGGCAAAGCGCTGCTTAGAAAGTTTGAAAGCGCGGGGACGCCGCCAAAGTGTGGAGGAGTATCCACATACCCACCCAGGAGCGACAAAACACAAAGTGCGACCAGCGCGATGCGAACAGAGAGGCCGCTTTCTGCTTTCACGTGTGCCTGCCGCGGGCCGTAGAAGGTCAGAGAGATCAGCCTGAAGGTGTAGAGCGAGGTAAGCATGGCTCCCGTCATGCCCGCGATCCAGAACAACGCATTTCCATTCGGACCTGCCCAGGATTGCCATAGGATGAGGTCCTTACTGAAAAAACCAGCTGTTATCAGTGGCAGGCCGGCCAGTGCCGATCCGCCGATCACGAACGACCAGAATGCGAGTCGCAGTTCGAAGCGGAGCCCGCCCATGCGGTAGAGGTCCTGCTCATGTACCGCATGAATGACGACCCCTGCAGCCAGAAAAAGCAATGCCTTGAAGAAAGCGTGGGTCATAAGATGGAACAGGGCAGCCGACCAGGCACCCAGTCCGAGCGCGAGAAACATGTAACCGATCTGACTGATGGTGGAGTACGCCAGCACTCGTTTCATATCACGCTGGGCAAGTGCGCTGAAGGCGGCCAGAAGCATCGTGGCGGTGCCAATGATCGCTACTGCAAGCTGGACAGGAGGAGCCAATGTGAAGAGCACGTGCGTGCGTGCAATCAGGTAAACTCCCGCGGTGACCATGGTCGCCGCGTGAATGAGTGCGCTGGTGGGCGTGGGGCCGGCCATCGCGTCCGGCAACCAGGTCTGAAGCGGCAGTTGCGCGGATTTACCGACTGCCCCGCCCAGTAAAAGCGTTGCTGCCGCCACAGCGACCCCCCTGCCCGAACTCCACTGCACTGAGGCGCGATACATCAACTCTTGAATGTCCAGCGTTCCCAGCCGCGTAAACAGGAGGAATAACCCTACGGCGAAAGCGGTATCGCCCACCCGGGTCACGATAAAGGCTTTGCTCGCTGCGCGAACGGTCGCCGGATCCCGATACCAAAAACCGATCAGCAGAAAGCTGCAGAGCCCGACACCTTCCCACCCCAGGTACAGCAAGAGCAGATTGTTCGCTAGCACAAGCGTGATCATCGACGCCGCAAAGAGGTTCATATAGGCGAAGAATCGCGCGTACCCCTCATCGTCACGCATGTACTCAACGGAATAGAGATGAATCAGAAAGCCGACAAACGTGACGACCAGAAGCATGAGAAGCGCGACTGAGTCGAGATAGAGCGCGACCTCGGGTCTAAATCCATCGCTATTCATCCACGTCCACAGGTGCTGGACATACGCGTTGCCGGCAGGTGGCGATGTAACGAACTCTGCGCCAATCAACAAAGTGAGTGCTGCGGAAAACCCAATGGAGCCGGCACCCGAGATCGCGATGATTTTGCGGGGCAGTCGGGAACCGAACAGCGCAAGTACGGCAGCACTTGCAAGCGGAACAGCCGCAACAAGCCACAATAGTTGGAACATGTTCAACCTCTCAACCTACTGGCGGCGTCCACATCCAATGCGGCTTGTCGCTTGTGGAACAGGAGTACGAAGCCCAGCCCGACAGAAACTTCGGCGGCTGCAACGGCGAGAATAAACAGAAACATTACCTGACCGTCCGGTTGCCCCCAGCGGGAACCAGCCGCGACAAAGGCCAGGCCGCTCGCATTGAGCATGATCTCAATGCACATGAGCGTGAAGATCAGGTTCCGCCTCGTCAGAAGCCCGGCGAGACCCAGCGCGAACAAAATCGCCGCCAGAATCAGCGCGTGTTGCATCGGCACCTGTTGCATGTCGTTCCTCCTCTCTTGTGAGAGCACGGTGTCCCAGATGACATGCTCCGACTAGCCCCGCCATCAACAACAGAGACACGAGTTCGACTCCGATCCAGTAAATCCTGAATAACGCCACGCCGACTTGCTTTGGACTTACTGCGTTAGCCAGCGAAGGCGTGCTGCCGAATGTAAAAGCGCAGTAGGCCAGCTCTGCCAATAGGATCAGAGCGAGAACGGAAGGCCCATACCAGTTTCGAGGCCTCAGCCACTCGCGTTCCACTTCCATAGCGTGCTCGGCGACGTTGAGCATCATCACGACGAACACAAAGAGCACCATGATGGCACCCGCATAAATCATGACTTCAAGCGCTGCCACAAAAGCCGCCCCCAAAGAATAGAAATCAACGGCGATGGCGAGCAGCGACACGACCAGATAAAGCAGTGCGTGGACCGCGTGGCGTCGCGTGATGGCGAGCAGCGTAGCAATAACGGCAACAATACCCGCGAGATAGAAAAGTGTGGTCATGGCTCATCCTCAAGGCATCAGGCTGTGAGTGTCGACGGGTGCAGTTTCGTTCTCAGCTTCTCCTTTGTCCTTGCCACCAATTGCGACTCCGGCCACGCGCCAGAAGTTGTAATCGGGATACTTTCCCGGACCTTCAATCTGAAGATCAGCTTTCTCGTATACGAGATTCTGCCGTTTGTACTCACCCATCTCGAAATCTGGTGTTAGCTGAATCGCATACGTGGGACACGCTTCTTCGCAATAGCCGCAGAAAATGCAGCGGGAAAAATTAATCCGGAAGAACTCCGGGTATCTCCGGCCGTTCTCGTCCTCCGTGGCTTGCAGAGAGATGCAATCCACCGGACAGGCGACGGCGCAGAGATTGCACGCAACGCAGCGTTCTCCTCCTTCCGGGTCCTTCGTAAGGACAATGCGACCCCGATACCGAGGCGCGAGATAGGGCTTTTCCTCCGGGTATTGAACGGTCACGCGCCGCGCAAAAGTGTGCAGGAAAACCTCCCACAAAGAACGCACGAGGCTGAGCACGAAGGGCCTCCTTTATGTTCGGGCCAGTACAACAGCCCCGGTTACCAACAAATTCACTAGTGCCAGGGGCAGCATCACCTTCCAGCCCCAGGACATTAGCTGATCAAATCGCGGCCTGGGAAGCGCCGCGCGAAACAGGATGAATAGACAGATAAAGAACATCGTCTTCGCTGCAAACCAGACCGGGCCCGGCAACGCGGGCCCTAACCATCCACCGAAAAATAACAACGCAATTGTCGCCGAGATCAGGATCACGCCGATGTATTCCCCAACGAAGAACATGCCGAACTTCATTCCGGAATACTCTGAGTGAAAGCCTGCTATCAGTTCGCTCTCCGCTTCCGCAAGATCGAATGGCAGCCGACGCGTCTCCGCCACACCCGCGATCAGGAACAGAATGAAGCCGAGAAATTGAGGCACCACGAACCACAGTCCGCGCTGCGCTTCGACAATATGCGAGATCCGGAATGAGCCAGCCAGGATCACCACGCCCAACAGGGACAGACCCATGAAGACCTCGTAACTGAGCATCTGTGCGGCAGCGCGGATGCCACCGAGCAGCGAGTACTTGTTGTTCGACGCCCAGCCTGCCAGAACAACGCTATAAACGCCCAGGGACGACATCGCCAGGAGAAACAGGACCCCAATGTCGAGATCGGCAACGACAAATCCCGAAGCAAAAGGCACAACCGCAAATGAGAGCAGCGCGGTAACAACAATAATGGCAGGCGCGAGGACAAAAACAGGCTTGTCCGCAAAGGGTGGAACCCAGTCTTCTTTGGTGAACATCTTCACCGAGTCGGCTACCACCTGTCCTAACCCAAATGGGCCGACACGGTTGGGGCCATATCGGTCTTGCCACAAGGCAAGCAGACGCCGCTCCACCCAAATCAATCCGGCTGATAGATTGAGCACCACAAACAGAACCACCGCGATGATGACGAGGGGAAAGAGGTTCCACGTCATGAAGCACCTCTGGATGGTTCAGCCAGGATTGGTGCAAGCCTGCAAAAAGCTGGCAGAAGTATACCCCCGGCTGGCGACAGTCCGGAGGGCAAGCCGGCTACACCGCGAGGCAGGTCGGCTCGCAACATGACCTCTAGTTCGAATAGAGACCCTTCAATTGACACCTTGATCCGCTCGCCGGCGTTCACCCCACTCTGCGAAGCCTCCGCTGGGTTCAATGCCACATAAGGAGGGGGGACCAGTTGAGCGATGCCTTGCGCGTGGCGGCTGAGTTCCTCTGACCCGAAGAGGTGGAATATCGGGACGAGCAGCCACACGTCCGGCTGCCGTTGAAATGCTGCGGGAACCGAAGAGCAATACTGCCAGCCCGGCTCCAGTGACGGCTCAATCAGACGGATTCCGGGATCACCGCCGCGTAATGGGCCGCCCACCTCGCTTTGAAATTTATTGGCCGCTTGAATGGAGTTCCAACCGGGTGCCCAGAAAAAAGGAATCAACGAAGGCGGAGCCGATTCGGGACCGGACTCCATCGAGAACGCGAGGGCGGAATCGGGATCGTCAGGCGGTTTAGGCTCATGCACGCTGATATTGGCCAGCATCGCAGTGCGACCGCTGTATCGGTTCGGCTCGCGTGCGATCTTCCCACCAGCTTTCCGTGGAGGAGCAACTTGCGGAATCGACGCAAATACAGCCATTTCCGCGGCAATAGCCGTCGTGACATCGTCGAGGCTCTGCCACTGCGTCCCGTTCTCAGAATCCTCCGCAATCTCTCCTTCGCGTAACCATCGCCAGCTTTCCTGAACGTCGGTACTCGGATCAAAAACTTGGAAGAATCGCTGGGCGCGCCCTTCGTTGTTCACGATCGTTCCATCAGATTCGGCATAAGTGCCTGCGGGCAATACAAGTTCGGCTGCGTCTGTTGTGGCGTTATCCAGATGATCGAGAACGACAAGGTGGCGGGCACCTTTCAGCAAGGATGACACCGCGTCTGTAGGACCACGGCGAAACAGATCATTCTCAAGGACAACCAGCGTGTTTGTTGGTTCGCTCTTGATCGCAGAGACGACTTCAGAGAGTGGACGAGGTTCCATCAACGCAAGACCAAGACTGTTACACTCCGGCACCGTGAAGCTGAGAGCCGCATGGCGTCCCACCTTGCACAGAGCCCATGCAACCTGGGCCGCCGCTTCGATGACACTTTGGCTACCGCAGCTTGTACCGGAAACAACCAACGGATGCCGTCCGCCAAGCAGCGCTGAAGCTATGTCCGCCGCCATTTTCTCCAGATCCGGCATTAGCCCCGTCACAACGGGAGCACCGGGATCGATCGCGTGGGCGACAGCGAAACCCAGCCGTGCCAGATCATCTGGCGCGGCGTAATAGGTGGCCGTCGCGATGTCATCCAGCTTCGTCGCGTAAGGAGAAGCAATGTAGAGGGGACCCTTCTCATCCTGCACGGCCTCGCGCACCGAATGGTCGAGCCACTCCGGGATGTGCAGTTTCTCCGCGATTCGCATGGGGGCCTGACGCACAGCCTGACGTAGTCGCAAGGCCATGATCGGCGCGACATTCGTGACATCCTCCCCAAGCACGAACACTGCATCGGAGTGCTCCACCTCATGAAGGTAAGGTGATCGCGCCGGGCCTTCGCGCAGGACGCGGAGTATGGTCGAAAGGAGCTGCAACTCCTGGTCGGAAGTTCCAGCGAAGAAACGATCGGGACCAACAAGTGTGCGTAGTGCGAAGTTACCCTCCAGGGAGGCCCGTGGTGACCCGATGCCGAACACCTTGCCCTCGCGCAAGATGGCGCCGAATAGTTCCAATGCCTCAATTTTCGTTGCCGCTTTGCCGTTCAGCAGTGGATGGCGAATCCGCTGATTGCTTTCCACAAACTCATAGCCAAACCGTCCACGATCGCAAAGGAAGTACCCGTTCACCTCGTGGTTATAACGGTTCACGATGCGGCGCAGTGTGCCATACCGTTCGCCAACAGTGGTATTGCAACCCAGCCCGCAATGAGCACAGATCGACGGTGCCATCTGTAGGTCCCACTTGCGTGCGTAGTGGCGTTTGAGTGTTGCATCGGTAAATACACCCGTCGGGCAGATTTCAACCAGGTTGCCGCTGAACTCGTTTTCCAGAACGCCGTCTTCGTGTCGGCCAAAGTAGATCGTGTCGCGCAGATGAAACGCGTTCAGGTCGTCACCACCTGCGTATTCGCGGTAATAGCGCACACATCGCTGGCATTGAATGCAGCGGTTCATCTCATGATTCACCAGCGGACCAAGATACTGATTGCGAAACGTTCTTTTGCCAAAACTGTAAACGCGTGACCGGTGTTCGGTCATGACCGTCATGTCCTGAAGATGACATTCGCCGCCTTCGTCGCATACAGGACAATCGTGCGGATGGTTTTGCATCAAGCCCTGGATAACTGCGGCGCGAAAGGCCACTGCTTCAGGATCGACGATGGAGATCCGTGTGCCTTCGGCAGCTGGTGTCATGCAGGCCATGGTGAGCTTGCCGGCAGTGTCTTGCTCGTTGCGGAATTGCTTCACAGCGCATTGGCGGCACGCGCCCACCGAGCCCAATGCCGGATGCCAGCAGAAATACGGAAGGTCATAACCCAGTGAAAGACAGGCGTGTAGCAGGTTCTGTTTCGGATTCACCTGTCTGGGCTTGCCGTCAACGTAAATGGTCGCCACAGTCATCTCCAGGGACAACGTTGTTCGTCGATATGCCGGCTGAAATCTTCAGCAAAATACTTGAGGGCACTCTGAAGCGGCTCGACTGCTCCCGGCGCAAAGGCGCAGAACGTATTGCCCGGAGCAAGAAACTTCGTCTGGAACATCAGTGTATCGAGATCTCGAGCGGTTCCTCTGCCCTGCTCCATTGCGAACAGAATCTTCTCCGTCCACGCCAGCCCGCTCCAGCACGGTGTGCACCAGCCGCATGATTCCTGCGCAAAGAAGTGTTCGAGATTCCAGACCATACCGACGGGACACGTCTGGTCATCGAGCACAACCATGGTTCCCGTGCCCAGTCGGCTTCCTGCTTTCTGTACATTTCCGTAGTCCATGGGCGTGTCCAGATGTTCTTCAACCAGGAAGTCTGTCGACGCTCCGCCAGGCAACAGTCCGCGAAAATGCAAGCCGTCGCGCATTCCTCCGGCATGTTCCTCGAGGATCTCACGCAGAGGCGTGCCCATCGGAAGTTCCCATAGTCCCGGCCTCCGGACTTTGCCACTGACCCCAAACAGCTTCGTGCCTCCGTCTTCAGTTCGGCTCAGACCTCGGAACCAATCAGGCCCCTTGTCTACGATGTGATGCACATTGCAAAGTGTTTCCACATTCTGAACGATCGTCGGTTTCCCCCAGAGTCCGCAAACCTGCGGGAAGGGTGGCTTCGCTCTCGGATGCGCTCGCTTTCCTTCAAGTGCATTGAGCAGAGCCGTCTCTTCGCCACAGATGTAACGGCCAGCGCTGGCGTGAAGATGAATTTCTAGACTATAGCCCGATCCGAGAATGTTGCGGCCGAGATAGTTGCTTGCTTTTGCTTCGGCGATCGCCCTGGAAAGGCGCTGGTTGGAGCACTCGTACTCGCCTCGCAAAAATATGTAACCGATATCGGCCTCAATCGCGTATGCGGATACGATCAATCCTTCAATCAACTGGTGCGGGTCCCTCTCCATCAATGCGCGGTCCTTGAATGTTCCCGGCTCCATCTCGTCGGCGTTCGCAACGAGGTACTTCGGATGCGGAGCTTCCTTCCCCATGGGCACGAAGCTCCACTTCGTGCCGGTCGGAAAACCCGCCCCTCCCCGTCCGCGAAGATTCGACCTCTTTATCAATTCCGTGACTTCAACCGGCTCCATGGCGAGTGCCTTGCGGAGCCCTTGGTATCCACCGGCACGCTCGTACTCCGGAAGGCTCACGGCAGTTTTGTCAGGTCGAAAATTGCCTGTAAGAGGTTTTTCCATAGAGATGCCTATGTGTACTGCGCCAATATCTCCTCAATCTTCCGTTCGTTGAGATCCTCATGTAACGTGCCGTCAATCATCATGGCTGGAGCGTGATCACATGCTCCCAGGCAAACGATGGGCAACAAAGTAAACTGCCCGTCGGAAGTTGTGCCGCCTACCGATGTACCCAGCCTGTCGCAAAGGCGATCCCGCATCCGTTCAGAGCCCATGATCCAGCACGAGACGCTGTCGCAAATAAGTGCGACGTGCCGTCCCACCGGCCTCCGGCGGATCAGGTTGTAAAACGTCGCTACGCCGTCCAGGTTGGCAACGGAAAGCCGCAGGAGGTCTGAGAGATCGCGCAGTTTTTCATCCGATACCCATCCCTGGTGCCGTTGAACGATCAGCATCGCTTCGATAGCGCCGGCCTGTGTGTTCGGATAGTCGGCAAGTTTCGCCTCGATCTCCTCGCGTTCCTCCGCAGTCAGCATCGCTTCCTCCCCCTCATTCTTTATTCACCGGTCTATGTCCGCGAGCACATAATCAAGACTTCCCAGAATCGCCAGGAGGTCCGGGATCATCAATCCCCGGCACAGCAGCGGCAGCATCTGCATGTGTGCAAACGATGGGGCGCGAATACGAGTCCGATAGGAACCAGTGCCTCCATCGCTTATCAGGTAGTAGCCGTTGTTGCCTTTGGTTCCTTCGATTGCCGCCATGGCTTCGCCGGCCGGAATCACAGGACCCCAACTCACGCCAAGGAAATGATGGATGAGCGTTTCGATGTCATGCATTGTGCGCGCCTTTGGCGGCGGTGTGGCCAGAGGATGGTCCGCGTTGCATGGGCCGCCCGGCATCTCGTCGACGCATTGCTGGATAATCCTCAGGCTTTGGCGCATTTCCTCGACGTGTACGGTCGCGCGGTCGTAACAATCTCCCGAGCACCCAACAGGTATATCGAATTCGAGTTGGTCGTAGCAGGCATAGGGTTGCTTCTTGCGAAAATCCCAATCGAGACCGCACGCGCGCAGGTTTGGACCTGTCATTCCCCACTCAATCGCTTCCTCTACCGTGCAGCTTCCAATACCCTTCGTGCGCGCTTTGAACAGACGGTTGCGCATGACAGTGCGTTCGTATTTGTCGAGCCTTGCCGGCAGGTAGCGCAGGAAGTCCTGGAACAGGCGGTCCCATCCGTTTGGCAGGTCCTGGGCCACACCACCAATGCGGAACCAGTTGGGGTGCATGCGCGCACCGCAGATCGCTTCAACAATGCCGAACGCTCGCTCGCGGTCGTTGAACATATAAAAGACGGGCGACATTTGGCCAAGATCTTGAGCGAACGTGCCGTACCACACCAGATGGCTGATGATGCGGAAGAGCTCCGCCATCATGACCCGGATCATCTGTCCGCGTGGGGGTACGGTGATGCCGGCCAACTTTTCGACCGCTGTCAGATACGCGAGGTTGTTCATCACCCCGCCCAGATAATCCACGCGGTCTGTGTAAGGAATATAGGTATGCCACGTCTGGCGCTCGCCCATCTTCTCGGCGCCGCGGTGATGAAAGCCTATGTCGGGAATGGCATCAACAATCTCTTCGCCATCTAACTGCAGGATGATGCGCAGAACGCCGTGGGTGCCGGGGTGCTGCGGACCGATATTCAGAAAAATGAAATCGGAATCCTCGTGTTGTCGCGACATGCCCCATTCTTCTGGGCGGAACTGCAATGCTTCCTGTTCGGCGTCCTGCTTTTCGTCTGGCAGAGTAAAGGGGCCCATCTCCGTGGCGCGTGCAGGATGGTCCTTGCGCAACGGATGACCCGGCCACGTCTTCGGCATGAGAATGCGCGTCAAATGCGGATGTCGGTCAAAGACGATACCAAACATATCCCACACTTCCCGCTCATACCAGTTGGCCGCAGGACAGATGTCAGTGATCGTGGGGAGTGAGAGTTGATTTTGGTCGAGTGCTACCTTCAACCGAACATACTCGTTCCGTTCAAGAGAGTAGAGATGGTAAACGACGGTGAAGTCACTCGGCGGCTGGCCGTCGCGGTGTGTGCGGCCGCGTTCGTCAATCGCCGTAATATCATAAAACATTCCGTACGGTTCTGGAATACCGGAGTGAAGCGAGCGGATGGTCTCATGGATGCCAGTCTTCGAAACCCAGAACGTCGGGACTGCGTCGCAGACAGGTTGGGGTACAGCGGCAGGCCCCAGTTCATTTCGTAATTCCTGATCGACGACAAGGCTGCGCATCATACACACCGCCGGTACAGCTAAACGCTATCGGGAGTTCGGAGCACAGTAAGCGATTGGCGCTGTGCCCATTTCGCGTCACGCATCGAAGGCATATCAGGCCGCTGCACTCCTTGTGGTCCGATGACCCAACTTAGGGGTCGCTTTTCTTTTCCTATCGTGTCGCGCAGTAACAGAACGCCTTCGAGAAATGCATCCGGCCGAGGTGGGCATCCGGGGACATAAACGTCAACAGGGAGGATTTTATCTACGCCCTGCACCACGCTGTAGATGTCATACATGCCGCCCGAATTAGCGCAGGACCCCATTGAAATAACCCAACGTGGCTCCATCATCTGTTCATAGAGGCGCTTGATGACCGGCGCCATCTTGATAAATGGCGTACCCGCGATGACCATAAGATCCGCCTCTCGTGGCGTACCGCGGATCACTTCAGCGCCGAACCGGGAGATGTCATATTTGCTTGTAATGCTTGTGGCCATCTCCACGAAACAGCAGGAGAGGCCGAAGTTGAACGGCCAAACAGAATTCTTGCGGCCCCACGCTACAAGATCATCCAGGCGGGACAGAACGAGAGTACGGCGGATCGCCTCTTCAAGATTCCCATCGGACCTCTCGGCCTGCTGCAAAGCATCAGGCCGACTGATCGACCAGAGCATGGCACACCGCCCGTTGTTAACTGACCATCCGTCTGCTTCCTTGTCTCCAATCGAGAGCGCCGACGCGCCACAAATACGCAAGCGTCGCGAGCAATATTGTGATGAATAGCGCTACCTCGGCGTAACCAGCCCATCCGGTTTCTCGGACAACGACCGCCCAGGCAAATAAAAACACCGCTTCAAGATCGAAAATAACGAAGAACATCGCGATCAGATAGAACTTTGCCGAGAACCGGACTCGTGCAGAACCTTCTGAGAGGATGCCAGATTCGTACGGCGAACCTGTGGCCCGATCATGGTGCCGCTGACCCAGGACAAAGGACAGGCTCAACATGACCATAACAAGCATGCCAACGACGACGATATAGACTGCCAGTGGCCAAAAGTTCATGGTCCCCTGCCTTGCAACCCGCCTGCGCTGCACTGACCCGTGAGTATAGATGAGACAAGGGGATAGTGGCAAGATGTGGCCGCGCTAGCCGTAAACGCACCCATTGTCCGCCGCAATAGTTCAATGCTCTTCAGAGCGGACTCCTTGCCTAAATCTATTTCGCGAGACCATTTGACAGGCACTTTTGCCTACCGGCCGTTGACACCCGAACCGTACATTCATGGCAAAGAAACCGGATCGATTGCCCCGAAAGGCTAAAATTCCGATTTGCAAAAGCACATTTTGTGACTACTCTATTACCCGACGTGAAGGGCACCCATGATGGGATCTTCTGCGGATCGTCAACTCAACACTTTCGGAAGTACGTTGCGGCGGGACCAATGGTGGGTGGAACTGTTGCCCGTCATCGTCGTTCTGAGCGCATTTGGAATCTATGCCACCTTTCGGGCCTTCGAAGGAAAGTTCTATGCCTGGGGACCTTACCTCTCGCCGTTTTATTCTCCGCTGATCGACCCGAGGCACCACTGGTGGCGATTTTCTCCGGCACTTTTGATCCTGGCCGGACCGCTCGGATTCCGCGCGACCTGCTACTACTATCGAAAGGCGTACTATCGAGCATTCTTTCTGCATCCACCGGCTTGCGCGGTAAGCGAAGGAGGCAGGGGAGCGTATCGCGGCGAGACTCGCTTTCCGTTCATTCTGCAAAACCTCCATCGCTGGTTCCTTTACCTTGCATTGGTGTTTCTCGCCTTCCTCTGGTGGGACGCAATTCGCGCCTTCCTTTTCCAGGATGGTTTTGGAATCGGCGTGGGGTCACTCGTCCTGCTCGCAAATATAATTTTGCTCACTCTTTACACCTTCTCTTGCCACTCCCTGCGTCACTTGGCAGGAGGAAAGCTTGATTGTTTCTCTTGCACGAAGTTTGGCCCTCCGCGTCACACTGCCTGGGGTTGGCTCAGTCGCTTGAATGAACGCCACATGCTCTTTGCATGGGTGAGCCTCTTTTCAGTGGGCCTGGCCGATCTCTACGTGCGCATGGTTTCTGCGGGCCTCCTCAAGGATATTCGGCTGCTGTGACGTCCAGGTACGAAGTCCACGAACACGATGTGCTCATCATCGGTGCGGGCGGCGCCGGCCTTCGCGCCGCGATCGAAGCCTTGGCCCAGGGCGTGCGCGTCGGCGTCGTGTGCAAGTCTCTGCTTGGCAAGGCGCACACAGTGATGGCCGAAGGCGGCATCGCCGCGGCAATGGCCAACGTGGATACGTCCGACGATTGGCGCGCGCACTTTCGCGACACGATGCGTGGCGGCAAATTTCTGAACAACTGGCGCATGGCGCAGCTTCACGCCCAGGAAGCCCCTGAACGCGTACGCGAGTTGGAACAATGGGGCGCACTGTTTGATCGCACTGAAAATGGCGACATCCTGCAACGAGCCTTCGGCGGCCACACCTTTAAACGGCTATGCCATGTCGGCGACCGTACTGGGCTGGAGATGATTCGCACCTTGCAGGATCGCGGAGTGCACCTGGGTATCGACGTATATATGGAATGTACGATCACACGACTGCTCAAGGACGGCGGCCGTATCGCCGGCGCTTTCGGCTACTGGCGCGAACAGGGCCGCTTCATCGTGTTCAGGGCGAAGTCCGTAATCATTTGTACGGGTGGCATCGGCAAGGCCTGGAAGATTACTTCCAACTCTTGGGAATACACCGGCGATGGTATGGCGCTCGCCTATGACGCGGGTGCCCACCTGATGGACATGGAGTTCGTGCAGTTTCATCCCACCGGCATGGTGTGGCCGCCGGGGGTGCAAGGCATCCTGGTGACCGAGGCAGTGCGTGGAGAGGGCGGCATCCTCCGTAACAAGGGCGGCGAGCGATTCATGGAGCGCTACGACCCCAAGAAACTTGAACTTTCTACCCGCGACGTGGTGGCACGCTCGATTTACACCGAAGTGCGCGAGGGCCGTGGCACCGAGCACGGAGGCGCATTTCTCGACATTTCTCACAAGCCTGCCGACTACGTAAAGCGAAAGCTACCCAGCATGTATCACCAGTTTCTGGAACTGGCAGATGTGGATATCACCAGAGAACCCATGGAAGTGGGACCTACCTGTCACTACATGATGGGGGGCATCCGCGTGGACGCAGAGACGGCGCAGGCATCTATTCCGGGGCTATTCGCAGCGGGAGAAGCCGCCGTGGGCCTGCACGGAGCAAACCGGCTTGGCGGCAATTCACTCTCCGATCTGTTGGTGTTTGGGCGGCGAGCGGGATTGGCGGCTGCGGAACATGCCAAGCGAAGCGAGACACCAACGATTGATTCTTCCCACATCGAGGAAGCCGTCCGGCAGATGCTCGCGCCGTTTGAGCGGCTAGATGGCGACGGCCCCTACGCTATTCACAGCGATTTGCAGACCGCCATGCAAAGTTTAGTTGGCATCTTTCGCCAGGAGGAAGACCTTAGCCGGGCTTTGTCGGAGATCGAGAAACTGAAAGCGCGCGCGTCACTCATACGGGTTGAAGGCTCGCGGCTTTTCAACCCCGGCTGGCACCTCGTGTGGGATCTGCACAGCATGTTGACCATTGCTGAAGCCGTAACCCGCAGTGCGCTTGCCCGCCGCGAGAGCCGTGGTGCGCATAGCCGCATCGACTACCCAGGCCTGGACGATGCATGGGGAAAGAAGCATAATGTCGTGGTCAAGAATGCTGGCACCATGACACTCGTCGAAACGCCTGTCCTTGAGATGCCGGATGATCTGAAGCGACTGATCACAGAAGATAGCGGAGCGAAGTAGCGGAGGCTAGCCATGGCGGAGGTTCCGTTCGCAGAAGCAACATTGCAAGTCTTTCGGGGTGACCGCGAAGATGGCAAAACTGTTGGCTATCGAGTACCGCTCGTTCCGGGGATGGTGGTGCTCGACGCGCTTCACTGGGTTCAGGCGCACCAGGCGCCCGATCTGGCCGTCCGCTGGAATTGCAAGGCGGGAAAATGCGGCTCATGCTCAGCCGAGGTTAATGGCCGACCGCGGCTCACTTGCAAAACGCGCATGGACTCTCTTCCACTTGATCAGCCCATCACCATCTTTCCTATGAAGGCTTTCCCCGTGATCAAGGATCTCGTGACTGACGTTTCCTGGAACTTCAAAGTCAATCGGAAGATCCCGCCTTTTCGGCCACGGACTGGTGTCGAATGGAAGATGGACCAACGGGATGTGGATCGCGTACAGGAGTTTCGTAAGTGCATTGAGTGCTTCCTTTGCCAGGATGTCTGCCACGTCCTGCGCGACCACGGCAAGCAGGAGCAATTTGGCGGACCGCGGTTTTTCGTACGAACTGCGTCCCTTGAGATGCATCCGCTCGACGGCGTCTCTCGGGCACACGTGTTGAAGGAGGAGTTGGGCATCGGTCTCTGTAACATCACGAAGTGTTGTACCGAGGTCTGCCCCGAAGACATCCATATCACCGACAATGCCATCATTCCGCTCAAGGAGCGAGTGGTGGACGAGTTCTATGATCCGCTGCTCATGATCGTCCGCAAGATCCGCAGCGCTAAGGTCTAGGAGTGGAGGAACGGGCCATGGAATACGAGCTCAAACGCATTTCAACAGCGGGGATTGCCGAGGCTATCGCAAAGGCGGAACGCTACCGCAGCCTCAGCGAACCGGAAGAAGCAGAGTCGATCTGTCGCGATATCCTGATCATCGAGCCACAACATCAACTTGCATTGCGGGTACTCGGGCTTGCCCTTACAGATCAATTTACCGGCGGCGCGTCCGATCGTTACCGCGAAGCGGAACTGACCTTCCAGCAGCTCAACGACCCCTACGAGCGGCCATACTACTCTGGGATTCTGTGTGAACGGCGCGCGAAAGCGCAGCTCAACGCCGGACAGCCACCGCATATGCTGCTAGTTCTTTTCGAACAAGCGCTACACTTTTTCGCACAGGCTGAAAAAGTTCGTCCGGCAAGAAACGACGATGCCATCCTTCGCTGGAATCGCTGCGTGCGCCTGCTCCAAAACCCAACTTATGTATGGGATGTGTGGAAACAGGAACGTGCCCCGTTCGATGCCCAGGACACACCTCCAACATAGGCAACTTTGAAGTCATTTCGCTGACCAACGTGAGCGACTTGAAGGCTGTGAGTGAGCCGAGTATGAAACAGGTAACCGGCCGACGCCGAAGCGACCTGAGTGACGCTAAGTAGCCGTTTGAATGCCGAGGAGTACGGAACTATATCCCGATCCTCTTCGAATGGTGATCGATCATCACCTACGTGCGGACCAGATTCTTTATGAAGACGTCGGTCAAGTGCTGGTTTGGAACGCAAACTACACGGCGTCCGCAAACGTCTTAGCAACGCTGAGCTTTCGGTCCGAGCCGAAGACAACGACTCCTTCATCCAGAAGCCCCGATAGGGCGTTCTCGACTTCCCTTGGGTAGGCGTCATCGCTAAGTTCTCTAACAAGTTCTGTTGGACGAAGTGGAGCTTGCCGAACTCTATCGAGAACCAAAGATTTGATCGTCTGCTCCATCACTGTCATGTAGAACCCCTCAGAGAAAACATCCTTGAAACGGTAGCTTATCACCTTACGACAGCTGAATTCCAAGCTGCAAAGAGCCTATGGAGTGGGAATCTCACTGTACAAGCCCTACTTCACTGCCTTTGAGAAAAGGGGATAACGTTATAACCCCAGATTGTCGTTCACAGCGACGGCTATCTCCTGATCGGATCCCAGATACCGCTCGGTCGTCTGGATCGAAGAGTGACCGAGCAGGAACTTGATCTGTTCGAGATCCCCGCCGTTCTTCCGGCAGAGTTTCGCGCAGGTGCGACGGAGGTCATGGGCCCCGAAGTGCTCGATCCCGATTTGCTTCGATGAGTGTTCAACTATTGACCAGACCGCCCAGTCGGTCAAGGTGTCGCGATTGATCTTCCCGCTCTTCGAGACCGACCGGAGCAGCCGGCCATCTTTAATCTCAGCCGCGGTCATCCAGACATCGATTCCCTTCTTCACCCAGATCGGGATGGCGACCGTTCGGATTCGCCGGCCTTTACCCTCGCGATCCGCCAGAACCCACCGACCCTCCCTTTGCTGGATGGTTTCGACATCGAGCTCGGCCAGCTCATTCCGTGGCCTGCTCCCGGGTCAGCCAGTTTCCCAGCCGAGTTCCTTTCTGAGGGATGTTCGGGATGTCGGTCAGGCTGGCTGCTTCCTCCTGGCCGAAAGCCGGACGTTAATAGTAGAGGGGGACAAAGATTCCAGGGTCGTACGCCACTCCATTAGCAGCTCCCGGGAGAGAGGCCGGTTGGCACAGAAGGCGAACAGGTCGTCGAGCGCCCGGGCATAGTTGCGCTTAGAATGGGGCGACGAGACCGAGTCGAGCACCATCTTGGGTACCTCGGCGATTTGGCACTCGCTGACGAAAGTGTCTTGGGATCATTTCCGAGAAGAGCGTTTTACCGATATCTATCCTTGAGTGCGCTTCCAGGATGATCCGTCATCCGATCGGAAGATCACAAGAATTCCGCTTTCTGAGTGTCCCGTGATTTGGAAATCATGAGCCAAGCAATCAGGCTTAGAGGGATCATAAGAAAGATCGAAACGAGACGGGACGTCCAGAGGTTGTTAGGAATCATCCAGCGTTTGCCGGTAGCATCCACAAAGACGCTTCCCAGAGACGAGGGAGCGAAGACGAGAAGATTCCACAACGCAGATAGAGCGTAGAACGCAATCGCCAGGAGCCAGTGACTTGGGCTCGTCGGGATGACCTCGCGGCCTCGGAGATAGAACGAGAAGAGTTGATAGAAGAGATATGCGGTGAGGAGCCGCCGAAGAAGTTGCTAATCGGCACACCGTAATAGGAGCCGCCATCACGCCAGATCCAGCCATGATCGATATCTGCCCAAACTGCTTCCATGGAGAGGTCCCAGGCGGTCACGACGAAGCTGGCCACCAGAGGCAACAAAACGGCTTTTCTTCCTGAGAGCGGCCTGGTTGCGCCGCCCAAAAGTGCAGCACCCACTATCCATGAGAGATAACCCATTCCCGCATAAGCCAAGGCAAGCAGGATAGGAAGACCGGAGATCTTTGGTCCCATCAGGTCGGTGAATTCGTAATGTCCAAACGGAAAGCCTGTCCGCAAGCTCAGGCTTTCAAAGAATGTGCCAATCCCGAGGCACAAACCCTGTAAAGACAAGGATGCCACGCAAGCGGTAGATGCGTGCTCCATGTATGAGCGCGAACAATACGGGAGGAATTATGTGAAAGGCGACGATAATGAGGTTGGGTACCCTTCCTGCAAAAAGCTGAAGAATCCTGCCTAACAAGTAGAGCAGGAGCAGCGTGGATAGCAGAAATCGGTTCTGATTGTTCCTCATAGCGGTTCCGGGGCACAGGTAGAGTTTATTTGAGAGTAAAGTCGGCCACGGATTGACTGGGCGATTTGGCATCAAGCAAGAATTCGGGCCGCAGTTTTCCTAGCGCAACCGTGCCCAGATCTACTCTTGCCATAAAGGCGATTCATTCCTCGCGCAGCAGGATTAGAGGATCGATCGACAGCGCGCGTCGTGCAGGAATCCACGTAGCCAGCAGTCCCAGCAATAACATTGCCAGAACGACACCAGTCAGTACCAGCGGGTCGCGCGGAGTCGCTTGGTACACGATGACTGACAGAAGTTTGGTGGCCGCTATGCCCAAAAGCAGACCCACCATCGAACCCGCCGCCAGCAATCGGAAGACGCGGCCCAGCGCCGCACGCAGCACTTGCCTCCGCCGCGCGCCGAGCGCAATACGAATTCCCAGCTCACGCAGCCGTTTGCTTACAGAGTAAGCCGCGACTCCGAAAATGCCCGTTAGAGCCAGCATCGCACCCAGTCCGCCCAGCACCCCCAGCGCCATCGAAGCTACACGCGCTGCAAATAGCGCGGTACCCAGTTCCCTTTCCCAAGTATTGATTGTGAAAGGCAACCCGGGGTCAAGCCCGTGCAATGTGCGTTCCAGCGAAGGCCCCACTTCCTGCGAACTGAGGTTTGAGCGGACCAGAAGCCACATCGCGTTCGATGGCGATTGCAAAATCGGAAGAAACATAGCTGGTTTCGGATCTTCGTTCAACGTCCCGTACTTCCCATCCTCAACCAAGCCCACCACCTGCACCCGCGACCCCCCTCCAATCTTGAAAAAGCTGCCAATAGCTTTTTCCTCCGATCCGAAAAGCTTGCGTGCGAATTCCTGATTGACCACTGCTACCCGCGGTACGTCTTTCCTGTCGTTCCAGGTGAAAGCTCTTCCCTGCAGCAGCAAGGTTGCTGCGGCCTCGAAATAGCCCGGCGAAACGTCGTATTCAATGGCTCCCGCCGCCTTGTTGGCCATCCTGTAATCGGTCGTACTATCGAGAAAAACGGCGTTTTGGCTCCAACCAAGATTGAGTGGAATCCGGTTTGCGTAGGCTGCGACGGTTACCCCGGGAATTCTCTTAACTGCATCCAGGATGCGTTTCTGCATCACCGGCAATTGGTCACCGCTATAGCCAGCCATATTCAAGTTGGCGTTCACCTGCATCACGTTCTGCGGTATAAAACCGAAATTGCTTTTAAGCGACCGCTCCATGCCACGTATCGCCACCAGCGACGAAGTCACAAGCACGGCACATACCGCAATCTGAGCCGCCAATAACAGATCGCGCAACGTAACGCGGCGACCCGCCGCCAGCTCGGCGGTGCCGGCTTTGATGCCTTGATAAGGGTCGGCCTTCAGCACCTGTCGCACTGGCACCATGCCGAAGAAAAGTCCGCTCGCCAGGGCCAGCAGCAGCGACACGATATAAGTACGCGCATCCGGATGCACCGTTACGTTGATGGGCATGTCCGGAATTGGCTGCCATGCGCTAAGCCAGCGCAGCAACATGGCGCTTGCCGCCACACCCATGGCTCCCCCG
>Ga0193743_1000930_pt1 | contig 22502 bp, 24 predicted proteins | sample L2c2metaG_FD_143038 | JGI IMG/M metagenome (GOLD analysis project Ga0193743, IMG submission 143038) | Soil microbial communities from a riparian zone of the East river system, Colorado, United States - L2c2 | ecosystem: Environmental > Terrestrial > Soil > Riparian zone | place: USA: East River... | reverse complement strand
GACTGGACCGCGACCGATTGCTCGCGGAGCTGCGCGAGCCGCTGAACCGGGCGGTCAGCGAGGTCGGCGCCGATCTGATGACCAAGTACCAGCCGCAGGTCTGGGAGATGCTGCCCGAGCCCGCGCAGCGGCTGGTGCTGTGGCAGATCAAGGCGCAGACCCCCAAGGTGGTCGCCGAGATCATGGACGACTTCGCCGCCAACATGGACAACTACCTGGACGTCCGGGACATGGCGGTGACCAACCTGGTCAAGGACAAGGCCGTGCTGAACCGGCTGATCCGGGAGATCTCCCGCCCGGAGATGCGGTTCATCGCGCGCAGCGGCCTGTACTTCGGCTTCATCATCGGGATCCTGCAGGCCATCGTCTGGGCGCTCACCCACGAGCCGTTGATCATGCCGTTGTTCGGCGCCCTGGTCGGGCTGAGCACGGACTGGATCGCGCTCAAGATGATCTTCTACCCGCGCGAGCCGCGCCGGATCCTCGGGGTGCCCTGGCAGGGCATGTTCCAGAAGCGCCGCAAGCAGGTGGCCGCCGACTACGGCAAGCTGATCGCCGAAGAGGTGCTCACCGTCCCGAAGCTGCTGGACGCCATGCTCACCGGCCCCAAGGCGGACCGGCTGATCAACCTGGTGCAGCGGCACATCGCCAGGGTGGTGGACCGCCAGGTGGGGCTGGCCAAGCCGCTGGTGGTGCTCACCGTGGGCAGCGAGCGGTACCGGGCGCTCAAGGCCGACGCGGCGCAGCGCGCGATCGCCGAGGTCAGCTACACCATCCAACCCGCGATGGACTACGCCACCGACGCGCTGGCCGTGGAGAAGACCATCGTCGACGCGATGCTCGCGCTCACCCCGATCGAGTTCGAGAAGGTGCTGCGGCCGGCGTTCCAGCAGGACGAGTGGAAACTGATCCTGGTCGGCGGCATCCTCGGCGCGATCGTCGGCGAGCTCCAGGTACACCTGCTCATCGGCCCCCTGGCCGGCGGCTAGGAGGGTCCGTTCAGGGCCCTCCTAGAGGTCGAGGGCGGCGCGCAGCGCGGAGTCCAGGTCGTCCATGGCCTGCCGCTCGAGCGTGCCGACGTGCTCGCGCAACCAGCCGCGGTAGTAACGGCTGAGGTTGCCGGCGGAGACCCATCCGTGGCCGTCCACGGGTACGGCCAGGATGTCGCCGGGGTCCCCGTCCGCCAGCGGCGCGCCGAGCAGCCAGGCTCGGGATGACTGATTGATGCCGTCGCTGGAGACGATCACGACCATGGGTTGCCGGGGTGAGCCCTGCGGGACGTAGGTCCAGAGCTCACCCCGATGCACGCAGGTGCCTCTCCGCCTCGGCCAACTCGGCTTCGTCGGCCATCGCCTCGGGCAGCTGATCGACGGGCTGGCCGACACCGGTGCGCACCGCCTCGCGACGGGCGGCCCGGGACAGCCACGCGGATACCGACTGCCCCGTCTGGGCGGCCGCGCGCTCGGCGAGCGCGAGCGCGACAGTGTCCAGCGAGAGGGTCACCTTCCGCGTTGCCATACCGATTACCGTACCGCTGGTGCGGCAACCGGTGGACCGTCGTCCCCCAGCCGTGGCGGCGCTCAGCACCGGCCGTAGCCAGGCGGCGCTCAGCGCCGGCGGTAGCCGCCGGTCCCGCCGCCCATCATCCCGAGCATCGAGTCCAGCCAGTCCTCCAGCGCGGCGCGCTGCGCCTGCTCCGGATGTGCCCGCACGTAGCCGAGCACCTCATCGGAGGCCATCAACCGGAAGACCAGGGTCAGCTGGGCGGCGGCCACCCGGGGTTGCGGGGCGTGCCGGCCCTCGCCCGCCTCGTCCGACAGCAGCGCCGCCAACGCGTCCTCGAGCCGCTCCCAGTGCAGCCGCATGCGGGACTGCAGGACCCCGCTGTCGCCCATCATCCGGCGCCACCGCTGCAGGTCGAGCACCACCTGGTCGCCCGACTCGGCCATCAGCTCGCGCATCAGCGAACCCATCGCGGCCAGCGGCGTCTCGCCGGGCGCGCGGCCCCGGATCCGGGCCAGCACCCGTTCCCGCATCTCCTCCTCGCCGCAGAAGACCAGGTCTTCCTTCGACGGGAAGTAGACGAACACCGTCTTCGCGGCGATGTTCACCGCGTCGGCGATCTCGGCCACCGTCACGTTGTCGTAGCCGCGCTCGCCGAACATCTCATGGGCAGTGTCCAAGATGGCCTGCCGCGTCATCAGCTTCTTGCGCTCCCGCAGGCCCAACCGTGGCTCATCGACCTCCACCCGGGTCATTAGATCAGCTTACAAGTGCCCGGCGGGCGATTCGCGGATCAGCGGCCGGTCCACTTCGGCGGGCGCTTCTCCAGGAACGCCGCGATGCCCTCCCGGTGGTCCGCCGAGGCGCGCACCGCGCTGACCGCCTCGCCGGTCGCCCGCCAGCCCAACTCGTCGGACCCGGTGAGCCAGGCGTCCATCGCCGCCAGGCTGGCCCGCACCGCCACCGGCGCGTTGCCACAGATGCGCTGCGCCAGCGCCACCGCGGCGGCCAGCGCACCGCCGGCCTCGGTGACCACGTTGACCAGGCCGGCCGCGTAGCCGCGCTGGGCGTCGAACGGGTCGCCGACCAGGGCCAGCTCGCGGGCCAGGTTCACCGGCAGCGCGCGGGGGCCCCGGAACAACCCGGCGCACGCCGGCACCAGTCCGCGCTTCACCTCGGGCAGCCCGAGCCGGGCGGTGTCCGACGCGACCACCAGGTCACAGGCCAGCACCAGCTCAAGGCCGCCGCCCAGCGCGGGCCCCTCGACCGCCGCGACCAGCGGCGTGCGCCGGGTCCGCCGGATCAAGCCGTACTCGCCGCCCCGGTCGGTCCAGTAGTCGCCGTCGGCGGTGAGGTCGCTGCCCGCCGAGAAGACCCCCTCGGAGCCGGTGAGTACCCCGGCCCACAGCTCGGGGTCGTCCTCGAGCAGGTTGAACGCCTCGTCGAGCTGGTCGGCCAGCTCCCGGTTGACCGCGTTGCGCTTGTTCGCCCTACACATCTGGATGACCAGGACGCGCCCGTCCCGCTCGGTACGTACCAGCGGCTGCATACCCCGATCGTGCACCACCTCAGTCATCTATCGCGGACAGACCCAGGTCGACCAGATCGTCGAAGCTCACCGTGGTCCGGTCCACCAGCAGCAGCCGGCTGAACCGCAGCATCACCGCGCCGGCGATCCCGTACTCGCGATCGTCCAGCGACTCCAGATCGCTCACCTTGGCCAGGCCGATGGTCCGCCGGGCCGCCTCGCACCCCGCGAAACCGAAGGCGTCCCGCTTGATCTCCGGCAGCCAGCGGGCCAGGAACGCGTCGGGGTACCTGGCCGGCGCAAGCCGCCCTGGCCAGCGCTGCCACATCCGGGCGGCGAACCGCGTCCAGCCGCATTCGACGGTGCGCAGCAGCGACCGCGCCCGGTCCGGCTGCCCGAGCGCCGCCGCCCGGACGCCGGCGAAGAGCATGTTCGCCCAGAGCAGCCCGAGGTCGAAGCCCACCGGGCCGTACCAGGCGAACTCCGGGTCGAACGCCTTCACCGAGAGCCCCGCGCCGCTCCCCCGGACGAACACGCTGCCGGTGTGCAGGTCGCCGTGCAGCAGCACCTCCTGGCAGCTCAGGTATCGGTGCTTCATCTCCATCGCGGCCGCCACCCAGTCTGCGTCCGCCTGCAGCGCCGCCAGCTGGGGTTCCAGCGCGGGCCGCACCGAGTTGCGCGCCGCCCCCAGGTACGGCTCGGTGAGGATGAGGTTTTCGGTGATCGCGCACAGCTCCGGGTTGATCGCGGCGGCTGCCCGGCGCCTGAACTCCTCCTCGCCCAGCGCCAGGAACGAGGTGCCGAACGCCACGTCGGCCACGTACTCGGTGAGCCGCTCCACCACGTCGGCGTGCGGCCCGGCCTCGTTCAACCGGGTGCGGAACACCTCGTGGTCGGACAGGTCCTGCAGCGCCAGTACGTGCCGCGCCTCGTCGAAGTCGATCAGCCGGAGCACGTCGTCGGAGAGCGCCGAATGTGCCCGGATCGCGTTGGCCTCCCTGGCGGCCCGTGCCACGGTCATCGGCCACTCCGGCCCGACCAGCCGCACGTACGGCAACGCCTGCTTGAGCACCAGCCGCCGCCCGGCCGCGTCCGCGCACCGGAACACCAGGTTCAGGTTCCCATCGCCGACCTCGCTGGCCACCACCGTCTCCGGATCAACCAGCCCCCGCAGCGCCGCCCGCCCAGCCACATACCCCGGCACGCTGTCCGCGGTCAGCACGTCGGCCGTCAACAGGTCCTCGCTCATCCCTCGCCTCCGTTTCCGCTGGTCAAGTGCCGTGAGTGGTATTGGTCGCTATAGCGACCAATACCACTCACGGGTTTTGTCTCCGGGTCCGGCGGGATCGGCGGAGTGAGAAGGACATGAGCAGGGCGAAGATCAGGACCAGGCCCTTGATCAGGTCCTGGGTGTAGTAGGGCAGGCCGAGTTGGGTGAGCCCCTGCAGGATCAGGCCGAGGAATACCGCGCCGACCACGGTGCCGAGTGCGTTCGGCTTCTTGGCGCCCAGCACCGCGTAGCCGACCAGGGTCATCGCCACCGCGTCCAGCAGCGCGGAGTCACCGGCGGTGACGTCGCCCTGGCGCAGCCGGGAGGCCAGGATGATGCCGGCGACCGCGGCGAGCACCCCGGAGATCGCGTACGCGGCGAACTGGTAGCGGCGCACCCGGGCGCCGGCCAGCCTCGCGGCCTCGGCGTTGCCGCCCACCGCGTAGAACACCCGCCCGTACCGGGTGCGCTCCAGGAACAGCCAGACCAGCACGGCGAGCAGCGCGAACAGGCACACCGAGATCGGGACGCCGAGGACCTGGGTGCCGTCGATCGCGGTGAAGTCGTCGGTGAACCGGCCGCTGACCTTGCCGCCGCCGGGCAGGGTCATCCCGGTGATCAGCGTCTGGCCGTCCACCAGCCAGCGCTTGAGCCCCTGGATGGTGAACATGGTGCCCAGGGTGGCCAGCAGCGGCGGCACGTTGAGCAGCACGATCAGCCCGGCGTTGATGCAGCCCACCAGCGCGCCGGCGAGCAGGCAGGCCACGATGGCGCTCGGCCCGGTCAGCGCCATCCGGATCATCACCACGGCGGCCACCGTGACGGAGAGCCCGGCCACCGCACCGACCGAGAGGTCCAGGTCGCCGACCACCGCGGTCAGCGTCATGCCCAGCGCCGCGACGGCCGCCACCGCCTGGGTCTGCAGGATGGACACCGCGTTGTCCAGCGTGGCGAAGCCAGGGATGACGAAGGAGAACACGATCGCCACGGTCACGCCGACCAGTACCACGCCGTAGCGCACCACGAAGTCGGTGACCGAGAACGCGGCCCGCTCCCCGACCGCTACCTCAGCCGTCATCGGTCGCTCCTCCTGATCTTGGCCCGGACGCCGTTTCGGGTTCGAGCAGGGTGGACGGGCGGGTGCTCATCGCCTCGATCACCCGGGGCCGGGAGGCGGCCGAACGCGGCAGGTCGGCGACCAGCTCGCCGTGGTTGAGCACCACGATCCGGTCACCCACCTCCAGCGCCTCGTCCAGGTCCGAGGTGGCCACCAGCACGGCGGCGGACTTCGTCAGCTCCCGCACGGTGGCGCCGATGTCGTGCCGGGCGTTGATGTCCACGCCCCGGAACGGCTCGTCCAGCAGCAGCACCCTCGGGTTGCCCAGCAGCCAGCGCCCGATGATCACCTTCTGCTGGTTGCCGCCGGAGAGCGTGTTGATCAGGCTGGACGCGTCCCGCGCCATGACGCCGATCTCGGACATCATCGCCCGGGCGGCCCGCCGCTCGGCCGGCGTGCGCATCAGCGTGCCCACCGAGAACCGCTTCAGGAACGGCAGCGTCATCTGCGAGAACACCGGCCATCCCGGGATGATCGCCTGCTCGTGTCGGGACTCCGGGAGCAGGTAGACCCCGGCCCGGACCGCCTCGGCCGGATGGCGGGGGGCGAAGTCGGCGCCGTCCAGCTGGCGACCGCCGGCCAGGATCGGTCGCGCGCCGAACACCCACTCCAGCAGCTCCGTCTTGCCGCTGCCCAGCAGCCCGAGCAGCACGGTGACCTGGCCCTGGCGCAGGTCCAGGTCGAACGGCGCGGCGCCGGGGAACAGCTGGACCCCGCGCAGCCCCAGCACGCTCGCCCCGCCGGGCAGCTCCTGGTGGCCCAGCTCGGCCGGGGTGCGGTCGAACAGCGCCTTCAACGCCGCCGGCCAGTCGAAGCCCCGGCCCGGCTCCCGGTCGAACTCGCCGGTCATCGCGCCGTCCCGGAGCACCCCGACGTGGTCACACAGCTGGTCGAACTCGGCCAGCTTGTGCGTCACGAACAGCACCGTCATGCCGTCGGAGACCAGCGAGCGGACCAGCTCGAACAGCCGGGCGGTCTCCTCGGTGGACAGCGCCGAGGTGGGCTCGTCCAGCACCAGGATCTCCGGCTTGCGGGACAGCGCCCTGGCCAGCACCAGCAGCTGCCGCTCGGACACGCCGAGGGTGCGCACCGGGGCGCGCAGTACCGATCGGCTCAACCGCATGCCCAGGGTGGCGGCCACCTCCAGCGCGTACCGCTCGGTCGCCGCGCGGCTGAACCGGAACGGCGACGAACCGTCGGTGAGGGCATCCAGCGCCAGGTTCTCCGCCACCGTCATGTCCAGCACTACGCCGTCGTTCGGGTTCTGGTGCACGGTGCCCACGCCTTGGCGGTGCGCCGCGGTCGGGTCGGCGAAGACCACCGGGCGACCACCCAGCAGGACCTGCCCGCCGTCCGGTTGCTCGGCCCCGGAGAGGATCTTGATCAGGGTGGACTTGCCTGCCCCGTTGGCGCCCATCAGGCCGTAGATCGCGCCCTTCGCCACGCCGAAGCTGACCCCGCGCAGCACCCGGTTCGGCCCGAAGCTCTTCGAGATGTCCCGCACCTCGAGTACCGCCTGCACGCCACCTCCCCCTCACCCCGTGAGTGGCGAGTGGTCCTATAGGACCACTCGCCACTCACGGGTTCTAGGCACCTGGCTTGATGGTGGGGATCCACGCGGCGCCGATGACGTTCGGCGTGTTCAGGTCGGGCAGCGCTCCGCGCAGGTCGTCCATGTTCGTCACGTTGCGCTGGCGCAGCATGTCCTGGGTGATCAGGGCGGCCGGGATGGTCAGCTTCTCCGGCATGGTCACGCCGTTTGCGGCGGCCACGGCGGCGCGGGCCACGATGGCGCCGACGTTGGCCGGGTCGGTCGCGGCGGTGGCCCGCCAGGGGCTGGCGGGTTCGGTCATCAGCTGGATGTCGGCGGTGGAGATGTCCACCCCGTACACCTTGACCTTGTCGGACATGTTGTTCTGCCGCAGCGCGATCAGGGTGCCCTTGGCCAGCTCGTCGTAGGCGGCGAAGGACACCGTGGTGGTCGGCGCGGCCTTCAGCGCGGCGGCGCCCTCGGTCGCGGTGTCCGAGGCGACCGACTCGGAGTACTTGCCGAACCGGGCGACCTGGCTGAAGGACGGGTTGGCCTTGAGGAACTGCTGGTAGACCGCGTCCCGGGAGTCCAGCGGGGCGATCCCGGAGACGTTCACGTAGGCGACCTTGCCGCCGCTCGGGTTGTCCTGCTTGAGGTAGTCGAGGATCTTGGTGGCGATCGACTCGTCGTCCTGGGAGATGTACATCGCCTTGCAGTTGGCGATGTTCACGTCGTAGACGACCACCGGGATGCCCTTGCTGATCGCCTCGTCGATCTTCGGGTTCACCGAGTCGGCCAGGCCGTGATCGACGATGATCACGTCGGGCTTCGCGGTGATCGCGTCGTTGAACTGCGCCACCTGCTTGGCGTTGTCCCCGCGCGCGTCGAACACGTCGAGCGACCCGCCGGCCGCCTTGATCTGGGCGGCGGCACCGTTGCCCCACTGCTCGAAGTAGTCACCCACCCCGGACTGGCGAACCATGGCGACCCGGAAGCTCGCCTTGGCCGCGGCCGGCTTGTCCCCGGGCAGCGCGAAGTCGTTCTGCACCTTCCGCTCGCAGGGCTGCCCGGCGGCCGGTGCGCCGGACTGCCCACCGCCGGCCGAACCGCCCCCACCGGGGTTCTGCGAGCAACCCACCAGGGCAATCGCGAGGGCCGCAGCGACGGCCGCGAACCGCAGCGCCTTGGTTCTCATGCTTCCTCCTCGTTGAGGGACATCCGGAGCGGGCTGGACGACCGGGCGGCCGGCCCGGGTTCGACCACCCGCCGGTCGGTGACGATGGCGGTGATCAGGGCGGCCGGGGTGACGTCGAACGCCGGGTTGCGGGCCTGGGCGTCGGCCGGAGCGGTCGGCACCCCATGGAAGGCGCGTACCTCTTCGGCACCCCGGTCCTCGATGTCGATGTCCGCGCCGCTGGCCGTGCCGGTATCCACGGTGGTTTCCGGGGCCACCACCAGGAACGGCACCTTGGCGTGCGCGGCGGCCAGGGCCAGCGCGAAGGTGCCGATCTTGTTGGCGGTGTCCCCGTTCTCGGCGATCCGGTCGGCGCCCACCAGCACCGCGTCGACGCCGCCGCCGGCGAGCACGCTGGCCGCCGCCGAGTCCACGATGAGGTCGTAGCGGGCGCCCATCCGGCCCAGCTCCCAGGCGGTCAGCCGAGCGCCCTGCAGCAGCGGCCGGGTCTCGCAGACCACCGCGTGGTCCAGCCGGCCGTCGGTGTGCAGCCGCTCGATCACGCCCAGCGCGGTGCCGTGCTCCACCGCGGCCAGCGCCCCGGTGTTGCAGATGGTGAGCACGGTCAGCTTCTCCCGGTCGGGCAGCAGCCGGCGCAGCAGCGCGCTGCCCCGGCCGGCCATCGCCCGGCAGCCGGCGATGTCGTCGTCGCGCAGGGTCAGCGCGGCGGCCAACGCCGCTTCGGGGCCACCTTCCCGGGCAGCCGCCCAGGCGGTGTCCACGCCGAGGGCCAGGTTCACGGCGGTGGGGCGGGCCGAGCGCAGCCGGGCCACGGCGGGCTCGACCTCGCCGGCCGGCAGGGTCTGGACGGCCAGCGCCACGCCCAGCGCGCCGGCCACGCCCAGCGCCGGCGCACCCCGCACGGCCAGCCGCGCGATCGCGTCCACCAGCGCATCCACCGTGTGGATCTCGAGCTCCCGCAGTTCGCCAGGCAGCAGGGTCTGGTCGACCAGCCGGATGTGCCCGGGGCGTGCGCCCTCCGCCGGCACCCAGTCGATCGTGCGCATCCGCCGCCCTCCGCTCGCGCCACGCCACGGGCTCGTTGTCGACGCCCCCGATGGTGTGACCCGGACTACAACGGAGGTTGTCGGACAACTACCCGCCAAGTCAAGATGGTTCTATGGCGACCACGACGCGGCGGACCCTCGCCGACGACATCGTGCGGACGCTGAAGGCGGAGATCCGAGCGGGCGTGTACCCGCCGGGGGCGCGGCTGCCCACCGAGGCGGCCCTGTGCCAGCGGTTCGCGGTATCCAGGGCCACCGTGCGCGGCGCGGTCAAGGAGCTCGACGTGCTCGGCCTGGTGCGCACCCAGCACGGCGTGGGCACCTTCGTGCGGCCCCGGCCGGCGGTGCGCGACGGGCTGGAGCGGATGGGCTCGATCAGCGAGTCGATCAGCGCCAGCGGCAAGACCCCCGGCCACGAGTACGCCCGGCGGACGCTGCGTGAGGTGCTGCCGGACGAGGCCGAGCGGATGGCCGTGCCGCCCGATACCGAGGTGCTTGAGCTGCGCAGACGGATCACCGCGGACGGCGACGTGGTGGCCTACTCCTACGACCTGATCCCCCGGGGGCTGTTGCCGGAGCGGTTCGACCCCGAGGAGCTGGACGGCTCGGTGTTCGCCTACTTCGAGCACCGGCTGGGCATCCATCCCACCCTCGGCCTGGCCAAGGTGCACGCGGTCGAGTCCGGTCACATCGCCTGGGGCCACGACGCCGCCAAGCACCGCCTGTTCGTCCTCCTCGACCAGCTGCACTACGACGCCGCGCACCAGCTGCTGGCCTACTCGCGCACCTACTTCATCGAAGGCGCCTACGAATTCCACCTGACCCGCACCAGCACCTAACCAGTCCTGCCCACCGTCGTCAGACAACTGCCCGCGAGTCGGCGCTCTCAGCACACTGAGTCGCGGATTTCAGCACACCCCATTGGAGTGACCCCCGTCGTCTGCCAGGCTCGACGAATGCGGGTGATCTTTCGCGACTTCAACCACTGGGAGCAGGAGCACGAGATGGAGAAGTGGCCGGACCGGGACGCCGTGGTCGAGTTGAAGGTCGGCGAGGAGAACCGCTTCTACAAGGTCGCCGGGGTCAAATGGGTGCTGACCGAGGACGCCAGCCCGCCGACCGTGGTGGTGGACCTGGTCCACGCGCGATACGGCCGCAGCATCTGACGCTACGAGTGCGAGGCGGCCGGGCCGGCGCTGGGCAGCTCGAAAGCCAGCCCGTCGGCGTAGCACCAGAACCACTCCTCGCCGGGCTCGAACGAGCGCACGACGGGGTGCTCGGTGCCCTGGGCATGGGCGGTGGCGTGCCGGGCGGGCGAGCTGTCACAGCAGCCGACGTGGCCACAGGACTGACACATCCGCAGATGCACCCAGCTCCCGCCGGCCAGCAGGCAGTCGTGGCACCCGTCGTCGCTGGGGCTCACGGCGGCGATGCTGTCCAGGTGGCCGCAGGTCTCGCTCACGGGGAACTCCCCTCAGGTCGCGGACTCGGCCGACCACGTTACCGCTACCCCGGCCACGCCGGAGCGCCATCCGCCGTGCGCGAGGGTGAGAGCTACCCCGCCCAGGAGGAGGGCCCCGCGACCGCCTCGTGCCCCGCTCGCCTGGGCGGCGCCGCCGGGTTCGACCGGCCCGACCGGCCATTGCTGGCCATCGCTACCTGGCTGGCCGCCGACACCGCGTGGTCGGAGAACCGCTCGTAGAACCGGCTGACCAGGCTCACATCGACCGCGGTGGAGACCCCGTGGTCCCAGTCGCTGTAGCTGAGCACGCTGAACAGGGTCCGATGCAGCTCGTCCATCTCGTCGTCGGCCTCGCTCAACGCGTGCGCGAGCGAGACGTCCCAGAAGCGGATCACCCGGGTGGTGGTGCCGGCCGCGCCGACCGCGATCCGACCCATCTCGGCGAACCGGGCACGCAGCACCTCGGGCGCCACCGGGCTGGGGTGTCGGCGGCGCACCGCTTTGGCGACATGCCCGGCCAGGTCGCCCATCCGCTCCAGGTCGTGCGCGATATGGATCACCGCGAGCACGGTGCGCAGGTCGGAGGCGACCGGCGCCTGCAGCGCGAGCAGCAGCCGAGACCGCTGCTCACAGCTGGCCCGCTCCCGGTCGAGGCGGACGTCGTCGGCGATCACCTGCTCGGCCAGCCGCAGATCCACGTCCAGCATCGCTCTGGTGGCCAGCAGCATGGCGTCCTCGGCCAGCTCGCCCAGATCGGCGAGCTGAGCGACGAGCCGACGGAGCTGCTCCTGGTATTGATCGCGCATACGGACGAGGATTACGGACGCCAGGCCGGGCCGGGCCGGGTCCGAGCGAACCCATACGCGAACCGAACGCCAGCGCGCGCGAGCCTTACGCAAGCGGGGCTAACGCTTGGGTTTGGGCAGCCAGTGCGAGCGGGTCTGCTTCTTCTCACCAAAGATCATTTCGGTGAGCGCCTCGTAGATCTCGTCCGGCTTGGGCATGTACTCGATCCGGTTCAGGGCCTGAATCTGGCCGGCCGACTCGACCACCATCGTCCCGTAGCCCAGCATGCGCCCGAGAACGGTCTGGTGGAAGGTCAGGTCGGTGACCTTGCGCAGCGGCATCATCGCCAACCGCTGGGTGATGATCCCGGTGGACATCATCACCCGCTGGTCGGTGATCACGATGCGCTCCACCCACCAGTCGATCACCAGGATGGTTAGCCTGGCGACCACCACCACGCCGCCGTACCAGGTCAACGTGTTGACCACGCCGCTGGACGGCAGGTAGCTCTGCAGCAGGATCAGCGCCACCATCGCGAGCGCCGACTCAGCGATGTCGCGGAGCAGCAGGAACCAGTGGGCGCGCACCCGGAGGATCCGTCGCTCGGTGGGCAGGATGTACTCGTCGATCTCCAGACCGAGCATCGATCAGCGCCTCACCGCCGTGACCATCAGGGGGCCCCGCCTCGCCGCCGGACAGCCACAGTGGCCGCTCGGTGCGCCGGAACCTGATCAAGGCTAACGCCGATCTTGGGCGGTGACCCCCATCCGGCCCACCACGATCGGGTTGAGCTCAGCGAATGCCCGGACGGACTCGACAATCGCGACGCCGATCTACGACCGGGGCCGTCCTCGGGCGCGAAGCGCCGGCCGGCATCGACAAAAGAGCTTGACTACCTCGAACCGATCAAATCGCAAGCAAATCCAGCTGCCCGTGAGGTTGGGCTTTACGCCGCAAATTCGGACGATGTCGGATTGCCGTGCCGGAAAACGATCGACGTGCTCGAGATACGCTTTTGGCAATTCTATGAGGTAGCGGCGACTCCGGTCCAGATCAACCGGGTGCCGGGGCGACCGGGCTACCTCGGCGCGGTGTCAGCGTGCTCCGGCGGCAGAAAGGCCGGCCTCGCGTCCGGGTCCGGCGCGTCGTAGTAGCGGTGGTACACCGGCGTCAAGGCGCCGGAGATGGGCGGCACGATCCAGCTCCAGTCGGCCGGGCAGGCTCGGCCGGCCTTGTCCTCATTGGCCACGTGCGCCAGGAACCGCTCGGACTCGCTGTGGTGATCAGCCATCTTCACCCCGGACGCGTCGAACGAGTACTGGACGGCGCGCACCAGTTCCAGCAGCGCGCGGTCCCGCCACATGGTGCGTGGCGAGCTGGTGTCCAGCTCGAGATAGTCGGCGATGATCGGGAGTTGGTCGTAGCGATCCCCGTCGGCCAGGTTCCGAGCGCCGATCTCGGTGTTCAGGTACCACCCGTTGAACGGCGCCGCCGGATACCGCACGCCACCGATGTGCAGCGGCATGTTGCTGATCGCGGGCACCGCGTGCCAACGTAGCCGCAGGTCAGCGAACCATGAGTACTCCGGATGCCGCAGCGGCACCTCGAGCACGGCGTCCCGAGGGACCTCGAACAACGCGGGGCGGGAGTTCGGGCCGGAGATCATCAGCGGCAGCAGGTCGAACCGGCCGGCAGGCATCGGGGGCCGCCAGCCGAGCGACACCGCCCGGTTGGTGAGGTCGACATAGCGGGGGCCGCCAGCCGAGCGACACCGCCCGGTTGGTGAAGTCGACATAGCGGGGGTCGCCGTACACCGAACCGTCCGCGTTTCGGTACCCCGCGTAGCGGATCAGTTGCTCGTTGTGGATACGGGGGCCACGACGGCCGGGCCGATCCGGGGCGAACACGGTGACCGTGGAGCGGATCTGACCGCCCCGGGTGGCCAGCCGCAGGTGCTCCACACACTCCGCGGCCACCTCGGCGGGGTCGCTGAGGTGCCGGCGGTCGCGCACCCGAAGGCCCTGCCAGTAGAGCCGGCCGATGCAGCGCGCGGAGTTGCGCCAGGCGACCCGGGCGCCGAAGGTCAGCTCCTGCGGGGTGTGCACATACGTCCCGGTCGTTTCGATCTCGTGGCGCACCTGCCGGAGCCGCTCGTTGTGGGACGGGAACACCTCCATCTCCGCGTAGAACTGCTCCAGAAACGCCTCCGCCTCGGCAAGATCGACCGGCTTCGCGTCGGGCGGAGAGCTGCGTTGGGCCGGAGCACCGTGACCGTTGACGGGACAGACAGAGCTAGGGGGGTGCTGCGTGTGCGTATCCACCAGGCTCTTCACGAATGCGGTCAACAAGCGCCCCTCCACTTTCGAGCACTCGATGGGGAATGCACGGCCGCACCTTTCTACCTGGTCACGTTAAGTGCCTTCCCGGAACCCTATCCGTCACTAAAACGAGATAGGCTGAATGGCCTATCCGATTAGTCCGGGGCGCGGGAAATGCGCTGGTGGCGCAGTCCGATGAGCCGCGGCCGCTCGGCGACAGACCGGGCTCGCGGCGACGGCGAGTATTGCCAACGCCTGTAGGCAAATGCGCGTTGCCTACAGGCGGAGGCGGGCAGGTCGGCCGACCCCTTCTCCGGCGAGCTGAAGATCGCGCCCAGTTATTCCGATCCGCCGGCGAGGGCGACCCGGGCCGGCTCGACCAGCGCGGCGTCCCGGGCCAGCGCCTCGATCTGCTCCTCGGCGTAGCCGAGTTCCTTGAGCAGCTCGGCGTTGTGCTCCCCCTGCAGCGCCGGCACCTGCGGCGGGAGCGTCCCGTCATGCGCGCTGAAGTGCCACGGCGGGGCCGGGATGGTGATCGAGCCGCCGGCCCGGTCCGACACCTCGCGGGTCACCCCCCACGCCGTCGCCCACTCGCTCGCGGCGAACTCCCGGACGTCCCGCAGCTGACCGGTAGCGATCTTCGCCTCATCCAGCTGAGCGTCCAGGGAGGCCATGTCCTCGAAGGTGTTGATCCAGGTCTGCACGATGGCATGCAGCTCGGCGAGGTGCCGGCGGCGCAGCTCTGGGGTGCGGAACCGGGGGTCGTCGGCCAGGTCCGGGCGGCGCATGGCGTTGAGGTAGAACGGGAACGACAGGCTGCCGACCAAGCTCATCGGCACCACGAACTCGCCGCCGTCCGGGCTGGTGAAGAACGGGCAGTCGGTCGCCCCGAGCACCGGACGCTCGTCGCCCAGCTCGATCTCGGACAGGTCGTAGTGCACCCGCTCGTTCATCGAGGTGATCACCGCCGCCATGGCCACGTCCACGTACTGACCCTCGCCGGTGGCCGCCCGGTGCCGCAGCGCCGCCAACACCGCGATCGTCGCGTGCAGCCCGGAGTACACGTCGGCGTGCGAGAGCGAGTCGGTGCGCCGCTCGAGCCCCTCGACGCCGAACTGGCGAAGCGTGTTCCGGGTGAAGCCTGCCTCGGCCTGCACCGTCGGTGCGTACGCCATCCGACCGCTCCACGGACCCCGCTGCCCGTAGCCGCTGACCGACACGTAGACCACGGCGGGATTGCGCTCGGCCACCGAGGCGTAGTCCAGGCCGAAGGAGCCCAGCGCGCCGGGGCGGAAATTCTCCACGATGACGTCGGCGGTGTCGCACAGCCGCAGCGCCACCTCGCGCGCCGCCGCGACGTTCAGGTCGATGCTCAGGTTCCGCTTGCCGGCATTCTGCTGCGCGTAGTAACCGCTCACCGCGCCCTGGCGGGGGAAGGCGAGCCGGGACAGGTCACCCCTCGGCGGCTCAACCTTGATCACCTCGGCGCCCAGGTCGAGCAGGTGCTTGGCGCAGTGCGGGCCGGCCAGCACGCGGGAGAAGTCCACCACGCGCAGCCCCTCCAGCGGCAGCGGCATGACTACCGCCCCTCGAAGCGCGCGGCGCCGGGCCCGTTGGCGGCCAACGAGGCCAGGCCCACCTTCAAGTCGCTCGACGTCCAGATGTCGCGCTGCAGCTCGGCCATCGCCTCGTCGGCCGCCCGGGTCCCGGCGGACACAGCCACCCCCACGATCGCCTTCGTGCTGGCGTGCGCCACCGTCGGGCCGTTGGCCAGCTCATGGGCCAGCGTGCTGGTGACGCCGACGAGCTGGTCGTCCGGCACCACTCGGTTGATCACGTTCCAGCGTTCCAGCGTGCGCGCGTCGTAGCGGCGGCCCAGCAGCGCCATCTCTTTGGCCCTGGCCGCTCCGGCGCGCTGCGCCACCCGCTGGATGGCGCCCATCAACGGGTTCAGCCCGACGGTGGCCTCCACGGAGCCGATCTTCGCCGACTCGGCCGCCACCACCAGGTCGGCGGCCAACGCCAGCTCGAAGCCGCCACCCACGCACGCCCCGTGCACGCTGGCCAGAATCGGGACGGGCAGTTCGTCGAACGCCCGCAGCACCTCGGTGACGTCCAGCGCCGGCGCCGCGCCACGCTCGGCACTCTCGAACAGCCCGACGTCCGCGCCGGCGCAGAAGTGCCGCAGGCCGCTGCGCAGCACCACCGACCGGGCCCGCTGCTCACCCGCCCAGCGCAAGCCGTCCAGCAGCCCGGCGATCAACTCGGTGCCCAGGAAGTTGTGCGGCGCATACCGCATGGTGAGCACCGCGACCGGGCCATCCAGCTCGCGGGCGACCGGACCGCTGTCGGGTTCGCTGGGCGTGCCGTTGCTCGATTCCGCCATTGCCTGGTTGGCCACCATGCCGCGCTCCTCCGCTGGTCGCTAGGTCCGGTACGGCGACGTTATATGTCGGCCGTCATACATGTCAATCGTCGAGTAGTCTGATCGACATGCCGGTTCGGAGCGACAGCAGAGCTCGAATGATCAGCGCCGCGCGGCGGCTGTTTCGGGAGCGCGGCTACCTCGGCACCGCGTTCTCCGACGTGCTGGCGGAGAGCGGCGCACCCAGGGGGTCGGTCTACTTCCATTTCCCCGGCGGCAAGGAGGAGCTCGGCGTCGAGGTCGCCATCGCGCACGGGGCAGACACCATCGCCCAGATCAACCGCGCCGCGGCGCGCGCCAGCAGCGCCGCCGAACTGCTCGCCATCTTCCTCGGTCGTACCCGTGATCACCTGGTGACCAGCGGTTACCGGGAGGGCTGCGCGGCGGCGCCGATCGTCATCGAGATGGCACCGGGGTCAACCCAGCTGACCGAGGCCACCCGGCGCGGCTTCCAGGACGCCATCGGCGCACTGGCCGCCCGGCTGGCCGAGCACGGCGTCCCCGTCGACCGGGCGGGCAGCCTGGCGATGACCGCCACGGCCGGCCTGGAGGGCGCCCTCATCCTGGCCAGGGCGACCCAGTCCACCGGCCCGTTCGACGCACTGATCGCGGACCTGAGCCGGCTTGCCGACGGGGCGTCGGCCGGCACCGAGCACTAGACTCGTTATATGTCGCCCAGCATAGTTACTGGGCGCCCGCCACGGAGCGTTGCTTGCGGTGGTCCCATGACCGGGTGCGCACCGGGTGCAGACGCAGCCCCACCCGTTTGCCGGCCTGAGCGCGCAGCCCCTGCTCCGCACCCGGGGCGTCCGGATCCAGACCCAGGTTGCGCACCATCAGCGCCCGACCGATCGGCAGAACGTCGTCCAGCTCGGTGATCACCTCGACCGCGCAGTCCAGGCAGACCCCGCGCAGCTCGTCGTAGGCCGTGCCGGTCTCGGCCAGGACGCTGGCTCTGGGATCCCGAACCACGTTGTGCGCCTTCTGGCTGGTTGCGTAGGTCCACAGCAAGAGGTCATCACCGTCCGGCACGAACCACATGGCCGCCAGGTGCGGCAGGCCGTCCGGACCGATCGTCGCCAGGGTGATGGTCCGCTGCTCCGCCAGCAACGAGGCTACCTCGTCCGGCGACATCTCCACGCCGCGATTCCGCGCCACGCCGCACGCCCCTTCCGCCTGTGTGGGTACCCGGCGCAATCTCACCACGTCGGGCCGCCCGGAGCCGATCCACGCCGCCGGAGTCGGTCGGAACGATCTACCACGGTCGCCCCGAGCGGCCGGACACCCGCTCGATGAACACCAGCGGGGGAAAACGATTACCAGATCTTGTGTTTCCCCTAGGATTCCTTGTGGGAAGCGCCGTTGCGCCAGGTACGGCGGCCCGGGGGAGGTCTGGACGATGACCGGTCGGGCAACGCTGCACGATGTCGCCACGGCGGCCGGGGTGTCCCGGTCGACCGCATCCCGGGTGCTCGCCGGCACCGACCGCAACGTCGACCCCGACCTGGCCCAGCGGGTGCTGGCCGCCAGCGAGCGGCTCGGCTACCGGGCCAACCCGGTCGCCCGGGCGCTGCGGCGGCAGTCCACCGGCAACTTCGGCATCCTGGTGCCGTCGATTCGGAACCCCTACTTCGTGCACCTGGTCGACGCGTTCACCCAGGTGGCAAGTCGCTCCGGCATCGGCGTGGTGCTCGCCGACTCTGGGGACGACCCGGAGGTGGAGGCAACCCGGATCGAGGCGTTCCACCAATCCTTTGTGGACGGTCTCGCCGTGGTGCCCACCTCGCTGACCCGCAGCGGCGAGGCGATCCGGCTGGCCTGCGAGCGCTCCCGGGTGGTGCAGGTGGACCGCTGGGCAACCGGTGCCGGGTGCGGCTTTGTCGGCGTGGACAACGAGGCCGGCATCGACACCGTGATCGACTTCCTGCGTGACTCCGGGCGCCAGCGGATCGTCTTCGTGGGCGCCGAGCAGGAGACCTCCGCCGGTGACGAGCGGCTCGGTGCGTTCCGCGCTCGGGCCCGCCCCGGCGATAGCGAGATCCTGATGTCGCACTTCTCCACCTCGGCCGGCCGGGAGGCGGCCAAGCAGCTGCTCCAGGCCGGCGACCTGCCCGACGCCGCGCTGTGCTCCGCCGACGTGCTCGCCGTGGGCCTGCTCAGCACGCTGCTCAAGGAGGGCGTGCGGGTGCCGGACGACATCGCCATCACCGGCTTCGACGGCACCGACCTGCTGGAGCTGGTGGACCCGCCGATCAGCGCGCTGCGCCATCCCGTCGAGGACATCGCCTCCCGGGCGCTGGGCATGCTGCTCGGCACGGAGGAGCCCAGCATGGTGCGCCTCCGAGCCGACCTGGTGCTGCGCTCCACCACCTAGTGTCCGGGCGCGGCGGCGGTCAGCGGCGGCGGTGGCGGGCCCCGGGGTGGTCGTCGGCCAGCAGCGGGCCGGGGGCGGTGCCGAGGTTCTCCCGCAGCGTCGGCGCGGCGTACTCGGACTGGGCGCGGCCACGCCGGCGCAGCTCGGGCACCACGTGCTCGACGAAGTCCGCGAAGGTGCCCGGGGTGACCGCGTAGGCCAGGTTGAAGCCGTCCACATCGGCCTCCTCAACCCACCGCTCCAGCTCATCGGCCACCGTCGCGCCGGAGCCGACCACCACCGGGCCCCGACCGCCGATCGCGATGAACCGGGCCAGCTCACCGACCGTCCACGCGCGGTCCGGGTCGGCGGTGGTGAAGCTGGCCAGCGCGGAACGGGTGGCATCGGTCTCCACGTACTCCAGCCGCTGACCCGGGTCGGCGCCGGCCAGGTCCACCCCGGTCCAGCCGCCGAACAGCGCCATGGCGCCCTCGTGGCTGGCGTACTCCAGATACGACCTGCGCTTCGCCTCGGCGGCCGCGTCGGTGTCCGCCGCGATCGCGGTGAGCATGGTGAACACCTTGACCGAACGGGGATCCCGGCCGGCCTCAGCCGCCCTGGCGCGCACCGCGTCCACCGATCGGCGCACCACGGCGGGGTTCGGGCCGCTGACGAACACCGCCTCGGCGTGCGTGCCGGCGAACCGGCTGCCCCGGGGTGAGGCGCCGGCCTGGAAGAGCACCGGGGTGCGCTGCGGGGACGGCTCGCACAGGAACGGGCCGGGCACCTCGAAGTAGCGGCCCTTGTGCTCGATGTCGTGCACCTTGCCGGGTTCGGTGAACACCCCGCGCGCGGTGTCCCGGACCACCGCGTCCGCCTCCCAGGAGCCCTCCCACAGCTTGTAGCAGACCTCCAGGTACTCCTCGGCCAGCTCGTAGCGCTCGTCGTGCGGGATCTGCGCGGCCCGGCCCAGGTTGCGCGCCGCGCTGTCCAGGTAGGACGTCACGATGTTCCAGCCCACCCGGCCCTTGGTCAGGTGGTCCAGCGTGGTCAGCCGGCGGGCCAGGGCATAGGGCTGCTCGTAGGCCAGCGAGATGGTCACCCCGAAGCCCAGCCGCCGGGTGACCGCCGCCATCGCCGGCACCGCGAGCACCGGGTCGTTCACCGGCACCTGCGCGGCCTGCCGGACCGCGGCGTCCCGGGAGCCGCCGTAGACGTCGTACACGCCGAGCACGTCGGCCAGGAACAGCGCGTCGAACCCGCCGCCCTCCAGCAGCCGGGCCAGCTCGGTCCAGTAGTCCAGGTCGCGGTACCGGTATCCCTGGTCGTCGGGGTGGCGCCACAGGCCGGCCGACTGGTGGCCCACGCAGGCCATGTCAAAGGCGTTCAGCAGGATCCGACTCATCCGGAGGCACCCTTCGAGACACTCTGCGGGGCGCTGTCGCTGATGGACACCCGGTTGGTCTCCGGGGCGAGCAGCGCGGAGACGATGGTCAGCCCGGAGAGCACCAGGAAGTACGCCCAGATCAGCCACGGCCGCCCACCGCCGGCCAGCAGCAGCGCGGCCGCGATCAGCGGGGCGGTGCCACCGGAGAGCACCGAGCCGAACTGGTAGCCGATGGACGCCCCGCTGTAGCGCACCCCGGTCGGGAACAGCTCGCTGAACCAGGCACCCTGCGGGCCGTACATGGCGTCGTGGAACACATTCACGGTGACCACCATGGCCAACACGATCAGCACTGTCGAGCCGGTGTCCAGCAGCAGGAAGAACACGATCGAGAACACCGCCGCGCCGATCGCCCCGGCCAGGTACACCGGCCGGCGACCCACCCGATCCGACACCACCGCCCAGAACGGCGTGCTGAGCAGCCCGATCGCCGAGGCGACGATCACCGCGGTCAACCCGGCGCCGGGATCGGCGGCCTTGCCGGCGGCCAGGTAGGTGAGCGCGAAGGTGGTGCACAGCACGTACAGCGCGTTCTGCGACATGCGCAGGCCGGCGGTCAGCCACAGGTTGCGGCGCTGCGTGCGCAACACCTCGACCAGCGGCCGGCGGGCGATCTCGGCACGCTGCTTGGCCCGCTGGTACACCGGCGCGTCCGACAGGCTCAGCCGGATCGCCAGCCCCACCCCCACCAGCACCAGGCTGACCAGGAAGGGCACCCGCCAGCCCCACTCGAGGAAGGCTTGCCGGTCCATCCCGCCGCGCACCGCGGCGAAGGTGCCGGAGGCCAGCAGCATCCCGGCCGGCGAGCCGATCTGCGGGAAGCTGCCGAACAGCCCGCGCCGACGATTCCCGGTAGAGCCCTCCGCGTGCTCCACCGCCATCAGCACCGCGCCGCCCCACTCCGCGCCGACCGCCACCCCCTGCAGCAGCCGCAACACCACCAGCAGGGTCGGCGCCAGCAGGCCGACCTGGTGATAGGTGGGCAGGGCACCGATCGCCGCCGTGGACAACCCCATCAGCACCAGCGCGGCCACCAGCATGGTGCGCCGGCCGACCCGGTCACCCCAGTGCCCGGCGACCAGCGCTCCCACCGGGCGGGCGCCGAAGCCGGCGGCGTAGGTGGCGAACGAGGCGAGCACGCCGGCCGTCGGGTTCACGTTGGAGAAGAACAGCGGACCGAACACCAGCGCGGCCGCGGTGGCGTAGAGGTAGAAGTCGTACCACTCAATGGTTGTGCCAACCAGGCTGGCCACCGCCGCCCGTCGGGGCTGGGCCTTCGCTGCGCTGGTGGTCTCGACGTCCATGGCCATCGGGCGACGCTAATCAGCCCCGCGCCCGAAACTCAACCAAATGAGTCAACTATCTCTCGGGCCGGTACGACGGGGTTCAGGAGGTGGGGACGCTGAGGTCGGTGACTCGTTGGGCGACGGTGACTTTGTCGCGCAGCACGCCGTAGCGCTGGTAGTTGTCGGCCACCTGTTGCAGCTCGGCCACCACGGTCGGGGACAGCGGCGTGGGGTCGCGCAGGGAGCGCTGCGCGACCAGCGCGGCCACCGACGGGGAGCGCTGGGTCAGCTGGGTATAGACGCGGTTGTTCTCGTCCGGATGAGCCTGGGCCCAGCGCAGCGCGTCGTTGTAGCGGCGCACGAAGTCGGCCATCGCTGCGCGGGTGGAGGCGTTGGCCAGCGACTTGTTGTTGGCGTCCAGGAAACTCAGTCCGGAGGCCAATCCCGAGGCGTCCCGCAGCACCCGATCGCCCTGTTCGCTCTGCGCGATCGCCGTGTACGGGTCCCAGGTCGACCAGGCGTCGATGGCCCCGGACCGCAACGCGGCCACCGCGTCCGCCGGCTGCAGGAAAGTGATCTTCACGTCGGAGCCGCTCATGCCCGCCTCGCCCAGTGCCCGCAGCAGCAGGTAGTGCCCGATGCTGCCCTGGGTGGTGGGCGACACGGTGCGCCCGCGCAGGTCGGCCACCGTCTTGATCGCGGAGTTGGCCGGCACCACGATGGCCAGCCCGCCGTACTTGGGTGACCTGTTGGCCGCCACCACGGTGATGTCCTGGGTGGCCGCCAGCGCGTTCAGGGTCGGCGCGTCCCCGGCCACCCCGATGTCCAGCGCGCCGGCCCGCAGCGCCTCCAGCAGCGGCGCGGCGGCCGGGAACTCCCCCCAGCTGATCTGGTACGGAGCCCCGTCCAGTGCGCCCGAGGCCCGCAGCAGCGCCTGCTGGATGCCAGCCTGGTCACCGACCCGCAAGGTCACCGAGGACAGGTCCACCGGCCCGTCCGCCCTCGGCGCACCAGAGCACGCCGCCAGCGCGACGAGCACAGCGGCGGCCAGGACGGGCAGGAGTCGACGCAGGCCGCTCATAGGTCTCCAGGTGCTGGTCAGAGGTCGTGAGTGGCGATGGTCGCTATAGCGACCATCGCCACTCACGACTCCTGAGCTGGGGTTTCTAGGGGGTAGAGGTTGGGAAGGTTGACCACGATGGCTTCTTGGGTGCTGCGGGAGATGACCACGACGG
>Ga0193743_1000929_pt1 | contig 22547 bp, 15 predicted proteins | sample L2c2metaG_FD_143038 | JGI IMG/M metagenome (GOLD analysis project Ga0193743, IMG submission 143038) | Soil microbial communities from a riparian zone of the East river system, Colorado, United States - L2c2 | ecosystem: Environmental > Terrestrial > Soil > Riparian zone | place: USA: East River... | reverse complement strand
TGTTCTTCGAGCGCCGCTCGGAAGCCGGAGACAGGCTCGGCGAACATCGTGTCGTACACAGAGACCGAGATTCCAGCGGAGCGCAGTGCCGTGGCCGCGTAGAGCGTACCGAGCGGGGGATACGGCTGCATCTTCCGCAGTTGCTTTGCGTCATGGGCGAGGTGGTAGGAGTGAGTCAGCAGGACATCTGCCATGGGCCACCTCCGAGTGGAAAGATGTCAGCAGACATTGGATGGCTCCACAGGCAACGCCTGACCGGTGACAAGAGAGCGGCGCTTGACAATGTGCTCTGAGAGCTGTGCAAGCCAGATCTCCCACGGGAAGGAAAGGAAGCTGGAGTTCAGGCGCCAACGAATAGGTTCCTGAACAAGGAAGCTGGTGATCTTTTGCGGAAGTGAGGACTTCCGTGAACGACGGGTCTGGTTGAGCAGCAGAAAATAAGCGAGCATACGATCGAGACGTGCGAGTTCGCGGCCTCTCAACCAGGGCAACAGGTTGGCTCCCAGTGGCATCGTCATCCAATCCTCCAGCGTTTGCGGCTCGATTACGCCAAGTTCGCGAAGCTGAGGCCAGATAGGGATGCCGGGGTAAGGTGTAAATATATTCGGCGAGAAGCGGACGTTGCTGAACTGGCGTCCGATGTCGCTCATGGTTTTGAAGGTAATAAGTCTGTCGGCCTCCGTTTCGCCTGGGTAGCCAAGGATGAGGTTGAAGGTGATGCGGATGCCGGCGAGATCAGCCTTGCGTGCGGTCTCGTACATCTCGTCGACGCGCTGGTGACGCTTGTTCATCAGTTTGAGCACAGACGCTGAAGTGGACTCCGTCCCAAAACCCATGTAACTTACGCCGCTATCGGCAAGTAACTGAACCTCTTCCTGGCTCATACGGCAAATAAAATCCGTCGATGCCTGGAAGGTCCAGGTGAACTTCACACCGGAGTCGCGTATGCCCTTGGCAATGGCGATTGCCCGTCTCAAATCAACCGGAAAATTGGAGTCGAGGAGGGCAACATTCGTGATGCGATGGCGTACGACAAGACCGGTCAGTTCCGCGACGACATGCTCAGCCGCATAAGCGTTGAAACGGCGCTTGTACACGACCATATCGGTGCAGTAGTTGCAGGCGTACGGGCAGCCGATGCTCGTGGCGTACGCCAGCTCACGCTTGCCGGAAACACGCTCATACGCGTCGAAGTCGGTCATATCGAAAGCGGGGGGGGCGAAGGTGTCGACAGGCTGGACATGCCGTTCGAAGTTTTGTATCAGTCGCCCCTGCTTCTTCCAAGAGATGCCCGCAATCAGGTCCAGGGGTTGCTTGTAAGCGAGCGCGGTTGCGAGTTCTACGATGGTGATTTCACCCTGTCCGCGCACTACGACATCCACGTAGGGTTCGCGCAGTGTTGACTCGGGACAGAGTGTGGGGTGCCATCCCCCGAAAACCACACACACTCCTGGTGTGCGGCTTTTGACGAAGATGGCTGCTTCCATAGCTCCCCTGATCATGGGACCTGTCAGCACGGAGATACCGATGCAGAGAGCCGACACGCACTCCTCTGCGATGCGTTCCAGATATTGCGGTTCAATCGCGGCATCGATCAGCACCACCTCGAAGTTGGCTTCGCGCAGAGTGCCGGCCAACGACAGCAGCGAAAGAGGTGCGCCTAGCGGAGGCCCGTCGTACGGAGGATAAAAGAGGATTATCTTGCCACGTGTCAGCACGTCGCCGCCTCCGCTGGAATCTCGTTAGGCTCCAAACGCTTTGCATCCACCACAGGTTTAAATCCGGCGATTCTTTGCTTTAGTTTGTCGTTCAGCCAGAGCTCAACTGGAAAGCGGTATGCTCCGTGGTCGAGACGCCAGCGCGCGGGCAGAGAGATGGACTTTTGCGCCAGACGGGTGAAGCGAGTGCGCTTGTCTACCCCTATAGGAATGCGATCGAAGGCTATGCGCAGGTAGTCCCGCATTACCTGGAGTTGCTTATGGTCGTCGCCGTCAAGCCAGGGAAGCTTGGTGTAACGTGGGAAAAAGTCTGCCCAGCCCTCGAAGGTGTCCGGTGTAACGATGCCCAGATCGGCGATTTTATCCATAATGGGAGCGCCGGGATAGGGCGTGAAGATGTTCGTCCAGAACTCGGCCCCGGGAAACTTTCGGCAGACATCCATGATGAAGCGAATGGTTTCCTTTCGTTCTTTCTTGCCTTCGCCTGGGAAGGCAAAGATGATGTTGAAGGATGGGCGAATTCCTGCCTGGATTAAGCGGCCCGCGCTCTCGTAGATTGTTCCAAAGTCCTGAAAGTTCTTATTCATAGCTTTCAGAACTTTTGGGGAACCCGACTCCGCGCCCTGGCATATTTGACGAAGACCACTGCGCTGCAACAGCTTCAGGTCCGCCGGGGAGAGGCGCGCGCTGAGATTTGTTGTCGCCTGGATGCTCCACGTGAAATGCGAATTTTCGCGAACCAGGCCCTCAGCGATCGCTCGTGCCCGATCAAGGTCAACCAGAAAGTTGTCGTCCACAATCCACAACATCTCCAGGTTGTACCTGCGGGTGAGGTCGACGGTCTCTTCGACAAACTGCTCGGCGGGCAGCGCATTCCACTTGCGTCCATAGACGCCTGCATTCGTACAGTAGCCGCAATTGTAGGGGCAGGCGAGGCTGGAAGTGTACATCGCCCATCGTTTGCCGCAGACGCGTTCGTAGGCGTCGAAGTCAGCCAGGTGATAAGCCTTAGGCGGCATATCCACAAGCGGCCTCAACGGGCGCTCAGGTGCAAAGATGACCTTGTTGTCGCGTTTGAAACCGATGCCTGCAACGAAGTCCGGTGCAGAGTTGTTTTCGATATGACGGACAAGTTCGGGCAGAGAGTCTTCACCTTGTCCGCGAACGACATAGTCAATATACGGAGCCTCTAGCGTTTGCTTCGGCAGCAGCGACGGGTGCCAGCCGCCAAGGATGATGGGGAAGTCGGGATTCCACTCCTTGATGGCGCGCGCAATCTCCACGGTCTCGCGGATCATCGGACCGGTGACCAATGAAATGCCAAGGCAAAGAGCGTCGCGGCATTCTTTCAGCACACGCTTTTTATAGTCCGGCGCGATAGTCGAATCGATGATAGTAACCTGATAACCGGCGCGGATCAGGGGTGTCGCGACTGCCAAAATACCCAGTGGGGCCGTTGCGTCAGAACTTGCAAACGACGGAAAGAAAAACACCACTTTCCTCGAAGAAGCAGTAGATTTAGGCATCGGTTACTCGTCAAAACACTCTCTTAGTCAGTGTGGTCCATGAAGGTGTTTGAGCATGTCAGGGTACTGTCATCAAATTGTCATTTGATTGTCGCGGCGTCTTGCCCACATGGCCAACCGAATTGCTTACCAACCGAATTGCTTATTAGAGCTATTTTTTGAATTCAGGGGAAGCTATGAGAATAGGCAGAGCGGCCTTTTCAGAAAATTACTCAGCCGTTGTGATTCCCCCACTGTAGCCAATTCCCCCACTGTAGCCATTTGAAAGCAGCTATAGCACTTCCTACGATGCCGGTGACAACTCGCTTCTACTATTGCGATATGATGGTTTCCCAGCTGCGCTGCAGATCCAAGTAATCTTTTCGGCCCGCGGCAACGTATATGCAAATACGAATCTTGGCGATCTGGCTTTCGTCTACGCAAAGGTGCTACGGCAGTGAAACCCGACGCTGTTCTCATAAATGAGAAGCTATTTCAGCATGTCGACCGGCTACCTAACCTTCGACTGAATCGTGAACGTCATGAGGAAGTCATTAGCACTGTGCACAGTTTTAGTATCCAGCCCAAGCGGACCAGTTTTCGAAGTCTGTGGCAAAATGGCGTCGCAGACCTTGGGTGGAAACTGTAGCAGAGATTTGCTTGACCATGTGATTGTGCTCAATGAGTGTCATTTGTACGTCCGTTACTACCTCAATAAGACTGAATTGACGACAAAAGAAGTGTGGCTTGCTGGCTTATCTCGAAGTGCTTAGCGTTGTTTCTATTGCTCTCCGAGGCTTCCAAAGGCGCATTTCGCAATTGAAAAGCTTTTGCAGAGCTGCCTTGCACTCGTGAATCGCGGCCATTTCGCACCCGGATAGAATTTTGGCGAGTCACAACGTCCACCCATGCTTCTGGTGCAATGCGATATAAGCCAAAACTCATGAAGAGAAACTAACAATGAATAAAATTCAGTAAGGACGATATATTGCAAGCCCTACTGCGGTCTGTAGAGCGGCATCGAGGCTTCGACGCGTAACGGACTTTGCGACACTGTTAGGCACAAAGACAATGTCGTCCGGTTGCAACTCCAAGTCCGGTGCTTTCGCCGCAAGAATTGCATTCAAAGGTATTGGAATCTCCTCAGGAGCACTGCTGGCTTTACGTATCAGCTTGGCCTTCCCCAAGGCAGCGGTAAAGTTCGTACCATGTGCCATGGCAATAGCTTGAAGAATCGTCAGATGTGGGTTGTCCATTATAATTCCGGTGGGTTCTTTGACGTCGCCTACGACATAGACCATTCCAGCTTTGGAGACGACGATGGTGTCGCCTGGATTGATGATTTTGTTGGTCATCATCTTCGTGTCCCCCCGAACCACCTGCAGGGCCTCGGGGCTATCGGGCCGATCTCGATGAGTAATACTCACCGTCTTTCCCGCCTTTGGGCCCATACCGCCCGCAGCAGAGATCGCATCGAGCAGTGTTCGGTGTCCGGGAAGGGAATAGATGCCAGGCTTCTGAACTTCGCCCAAGACGGAGATGCCGCTGGTGGCGTACTCCTTCACAAAAACTGAGACATCAGGCTCATTGAAATAACCGTGTTTTTCCAGGTTTCGGGCAATCACGTCTTCGGCTTGATATGTTGAAAGTCCTGCCAACTTGATATTGCCAACCATGGGCAGGGACGTGTCGCCGTACGAGTTGACACGCACATCGTAACGATACTCAGGCGCGCCTGTTACGCTTACAGTCAATAGGTCTCCGCTACTTACAAATACCTCTTGTGACGCATCCAGGTTTTCGACCGGCGGGACTGATTGCGCGGTACCGGGCTTATTCTGCGTCAGACAGTTAGAATCGAGGACTATCAGAACAACACTCAAGATTGAAATGCTTCGGAATCGACTCATATCTTTACTCCATCCTTGCCAACACATGGCGACTGTCTGTCCCGCTAGCAGCACCCCGCAGGTCACAAGCTGTGTCGCCAACCTCATTCGCGGTGAAAGACTACGTCGAGCAAACCCGTGAAAGACTACGTCGAGAAACCGGAGTTGGGGAGTTATGAGTCCACAGTTTTTTCAACAAGTAGACCTGGATCGCAGGAGGGAAGCCGTGCATTGATCGCGACTGCAGTGAGCACTCCCACTCCATAGCAGGTATGCAAGGTAAGAAAGATGAGCGGAGTCAAGAATGCTGTGGCGTCTCTTTCTCGTGATGCGATATTAAATGCCGCACCAAAACTTGCGATAACGTAAGCAATGATGAGCGAGAGCAGCGGAAGGCGAAACCATAGCCGAGTATGCTCGGGTGCGCTGATGGCGGACACGAAGGCCACAAGGCAGAGTAGAAGACCTGCGACAAACACTCCGGGTACAAAGTGCCGCAACGACATCGAAGCTCGATTCTTTTTGAAACTGATGATGTTCCAGAAGCCGGTCTTGAATGCATACTTGGAGAGCGAGGCCAAAGTCGGGCTTACAAAATATTCACAGTAGGTACGGTCGGTCAGATAGAGTTTGTGACCACGAGCTCGCAGCCGCTGGCTAAGATCGTTGTCCTGGTTACGGTGTAACTGGATGTCGTAGGCCCCGACTTCAGTGAGTGTGCTCTTTAGAAAGATTGGGTAGGGAATCGTATCCGAAAATCCTGCTTTTCTCGTCCGCATCGAGCCTGTGGAAGTACCGAACGGATGCGCCAGCACCCAAGCTATCAGTCGTGCCTGAAAATCATCGCTGCTCGGCCGGATAATCTCGACTCCACTGCATCCACCTGCGTTATGAAGATGCAATTCCCGAAGACAGGTTGCTATATAGTCCTTTGCATATGTGGTGTGTGCGCCAAGAATACAAATATACTCACCCTTCGCTGCATGGATGCCAAGATTGAAGGCGTAGGGTGTCTTCCTCCGGTGATTGATTAGCAGCCGTACCCTGGCGTTTCGATTCGCTATGCGCTCGACGATTTGTCGGGTTGCATCTGAGGAATCTCCATCCACTACGAGGATCTCGAGATCGCAGATGGAGGTATCTTGCAGCAAAAGCGATTGCAGTACCGACTCGATATAGCGCTCCTCATTACGAACCGCCAGGACTGCCGAGACCAGTGGATGATCGTGAGGTTCTTGTCGGATGCTGTACGGTGTGGAGTTCATTGATTACTACTTCTTGCAAGCCGATAGTTGAGAGCTCAATGAGTGCAATGTTTGCCCCACTAACAGCGGGCAATCTTTGCGGAGGAGATTCCTGCGGTTGCGTTGCGCGTGTCCACTACGAGCTGCGCCTCATCAACTATCTTGGGGTAGTTGTACTCGGAGTGGTCCGTAATAATGACGACGCAGTCGTATTGTTCGAGTTTATTTAGGGGCACGCAGTGCATTTGGAGATCATACTTACGGCCTTTCCCGATCTTTGCGAAATATGGATCGTTGTAATCTACGATAGCGCCTCGTTCCTGCAGGACTTCGATGATCGTAATTGCAGGTGACTCACGAAGATCGTCGATGTCCTTTTTGTAAGAGACGCCGAGGATGAGTACTTTTGCTTCCTTGAGTGCTTTGCCGCGAGCATTCAGAGCTTCTGCAATAAAGTCGACCATGTGATATGGCATGGCCATATTGATTTCTCCAGCGAGCTGAATGAAGCGGGTAGAAAAGTCATATTGCTTCGCCTTCCATGACAGATAAAACGGGTCTACAGGAATGCAGTGACCGCCGAGACCTGGGCCAGGGTAAAACGGGTGAAACCCGAATGGTTTCGTGGCTGCCGCCGCGATGACCTCCCAAATATCGATGCCCATCCGAAGACACAGCAACTTTAGCTCGTTGACCAACGCTATATTCACACACCGGTAGATGTTCTCCAGCAGCTTTGTCATCTCTGCGACAGTAGTGCTGGACACTACAACTGTTCGATGAAAGATAGAGCCATATAGCGCAGTGGCAATGTCACTCGAGTAGGTGTCAATGCCTCCGATAATCTTCGGGATATCGTTACGTGCAATCGTATTGTTTCCCGGATCTTCCCGCTCAGGTGAAAAGGCTAAAAAGATAACGTCATCAGCTTCTGGGTCTCCCCGCGAAATAAATAGTCCTGGCCCCGCTCCCTTCTCAATCAGAGGGAGGACGACCTCCGCGGTTGTTCCTGGATAGGTGGTGCTTTCGAGTACAACCAGTTGACCAGCCTTCAAATGTGGGGCTAAAGACTTTACCGTGTCAGTAATGAAACTCAGATCAGGCTCATGGTATTCGGTAAGCGGAGTAGGCACGCAGATGATGATGCAATCCATCTTCTCCACACACGCAAAGTCTGAAGTTGCTCGGAAACCGCGACTCCTGGCGAGAGCAATCTCAGTCTCCGGAATCCGGCCTATGTAGGATCGCGATGCGGAGAGAATATCTATCTTTGTAGTGTCCACATCGAAACCGGTTACGCTAAAGCCTTCTTCGGAGAAGAGCAATGCCAGTGGAAGCCCCACATAGCCCAAGCCGATCACACCAACGTGAAAGACTCTAGAGTGGCATCGTTCGACCGCTTTATCCTTCAAAGTAGTTGCATTGTGTGCGGTTAATTTGGTCGCTAGCTGCATGTGTATTCCTATCTGAAGCCGTTGAGCAGCTTTCATTTGTAATCGGCGGTATGGCTAAGTCTTTCCTCTGCCGTCGACCCGCAATGTCGTCATAACTAACTTGCGAGCTGTATCTCTCCGGCATCCAACTCGACGACGATTGCGCTTTGAATGAACTCCAGAGAGAGGACGAGCCTCATCCCGCCCTTCCGACGAAGTATTCTTCCTTCCATGCCAGTAAACGGGCCTGACTTGACTCGAACACAACGTCCAACCTTCAGAAAGGGATAAGGTTCAGCCTTATAGATCGCGAGTGATGCTTTTAGCTTATCAATTTCGGCATCCGAAAGGGCTGCTGCATGGTTATTGAAGCCGACCAACCGAATGATGCCTGTGATTGCCAAGACGCTTGCTTTATCTGAAATGCGCATTTTAGCGAACACATAACCTGGGAACAGAGGTAGTTCTACTCTAACTTTTCTACTATGCCAGACCCGAGCGGCGGAGTAGAGCGGCAGGTAGTTCTCAATGTACTGAGCGTCGAGTCGTTTTGCGACAGTCTTCTCGTGTCGCGGAGCCGTATAGATTGCGTACCAGCACGAGAACATGCCGGAACCTTTGAAACTGCTAGATGAGGGAGACATAACACTCATTTTGTTGGCGAATGTGTTGTCAGATAAATTCACCTCGTGCAGCTCCTATATGAGAATGCTCGACACCATTCCGTTTCGCCAAGCGTACGTGGCGGCGTTAACGTACTCATCACGATCAACTACTAAATTATCGAGCCCTTGGCGGTCAGTGCTTACGACCAAGACAGAAGTTAATGAAAGCGTCCCCCACCCGTCTGTGTGTCAACTAACATAATCTTAGAATTATGTATGTATGGAGATTATTATCTATCGACGTTTGATTTTCGTTGATCTGAATGAGCCGAAAAGTTGTTCTTCGTGCTCGGCTACCCAACCCTATCAGCCCGCTCAACCACTATCAACCCTCCCAACCACTATCAAATGGCTGTAGCCCTATTGCTGGCTGTAGCCCTATTGTGGGAACCGACCAATCGCTCTATCTCATCCTCAACAGTTCGGTAACACTCACAAACAAGCTCCTCCAAGCCGTTCCTATTTACCACGGTTATGTGTCCCCGCGAGTAGTGGATGAGCCCTGCCTCCTGAAGGCGACCAGCTGCCACGGTCACACTCTCACGTCGGCCGCCGAGCATATTGGCGATGTACTCTTGTGTCATCAGAATCTCTGACCCCTCAACGCGATCGTGACAAACCAGCAGCCAGTGACAAAGCCGCTTCTCGACAGAGTGAAGGCAGTTACAAACCGCTCTTTGAGAGATTCTTGTCAGCAGCCCCTGCGTGTATAGCAGGAGGGACTGCTGGAGTTGGCCACCCCGCGCAAATTCGGCCTGCATCAGCTTCGCTGGGACGCGTAAAGCGTTGCCGCTTATCTGTACTACAGCGCGATAAGGAGTGGTATCGCCTCCTAATAACAAACAGAGGCCGATAAGCCCTTCATTTCCTACGAGGGAAATTTCCGCGATCGAACCGTCTCGCGTTGTGTACAAGCAAGAAATGACAGCGGTTGTAGGAAAGTAGATATGATCGGTGCGTCCACTCGATTCATACAACACCTGACCAGCCGATAAGGAGACGTACTGTGCGGCCGGACGTAAACGCTCCCAGTCAGTTGGCGACAACGACGAGAGTAATCGGTTATCAGCAGCGTGTTGGTTTCCGTTCAGGTTCCCCATGAGCGACTCCGGAAAGACGGCCTGGATACTCTGGTGGCGGAGGGTAGTGCGCGAGATTATGACACAGAATTGGGATGCCTGTCCTCCCGGGTGAACTTAAACGGCGACGGGTTAGTTCCTGTGGCACATGGGTTTGGGTTGCTCTTCTGTGTTTGGGACTCATCCTCTTCGTGATTCGACCCGCCCTTCGATCATGGAGCCCGGGATCACTATTGCAGGATCATGATTGTGCAAGGGATTGTAAATTCAACTATTGAGGCTTGTTCTACGTCAGTTGTCGTCACAACGCATAGCGGTCATCAAATGGTTAAGGGTAAGACAGATACAAAAGGTTGAATGCGCATACCCGCACCAAACTCACACAGACCGGGCTCCTTCTGAAGAGACTTCCCACTCTTTAGAGATTGATATTGCGGATATTAGGTTGTCCGGCAAGATTTCTCAGCTCGACTGATAAACAAAATATAAAAAAAATCCGCTATGTGAACTTAAATACCGACGCCAATTGTCGAACTGGCTAAGTTGGGTGGGCTAAGAAAGGTCGGCGAATCTCGTGGCCGCTGAAGCCCCAGTCGCTGACGTTCTGTTCCAGTTAAATACGGAGCGAAGCGAGGGCCAGGAAGCAATCCAAGATGTGTTCTTCTCATGCAGGGCGGGAAGAAAGGGCCAGATTTCAATCGGAAATGCGGTCGAAGTGAAACAGTCAAATGATCTTATCCGGAAATACCAATGCGGCTGAGAAGGGCGAAGCTTCGCCACACTCTCTAAGTGAAGTCCGCTACAGTAACGTGATCAGCAATAGCCGTGGCGCGCCTAGTGACTGGATGCGCGCGTTGCAGGTCCTGTCGAAGGAGTGGCGAACCATCGCCTTATTCGCGATTACAGTCGTGGCGATCGTCACATGTGTAGTCTTTACGATGAAGCCCGTGTATGAGTCTGAGGGACGATTACAAATCGATCCGCCCGGTTCAGAGGTATTCTCTTTGGACGGAGCTGGTGCCGGACTTATTGATTCCGAGTACATTAACACAGAAGCGCAAAAACTACAGACAGATGACCTTGCTCTTGCTACGATTCAGGCGCTGCATCTTGACTCCAACCGTGAGATCACCGGTCGATTGTCAAATCGACCATTGAATGATGTATCGGACGACTTAAATCAAAGAGAAAATACGGTTGTACGGGCGTTTCGTTCGCGGCTTTCAATTCGGCGCGATCCGTCAAGCCGTTTGGTATCAGTCACTTTTGCTACGCATGATCCGCGGCTTTCCGCCGATGTTGTGAATTCACTCATGAAACTTTTGGTGGAGACGAACTTCGAGGCACGAAACCGCGCGATTGCTGAGTCTTCAGTCTGGCTTTCGCGACAATTGGATGACATTCGCGAAAGGATGGAAGTCACGAGGCACACGCTGGCTGACTTCGAAGAGAAGACAGGAATTGCCGATCTGGACCCAGCTTCTAATACTTATGCAGAGAAGATGGGCGATCTCAACAAACAACTGGTGCTCGCCCAATCCGACCGGATCCAATTTGAATCGTTCCTTTCGTCAGCGGGCGCTCCCGATTCTCTTCCGCAAGTGAGAAGCAGTCTTGTCGTTCAGGCGCTCACTCAGAAGCTCGCCGAACAGAATGCACAGCTTGCGCAATCGCGAGTAGTGTACGGGCCAAATCATGCCGAGGTCCGCAAACTGCAAAACCAGGTTAACGAGCTAGAGGGTCAGATTCAGATACAGCGCACAGCTATCGTCTCCGAACTTGTAACGAATTATCGCGCCGCGAAGGGTCGTGAGAGACTCTTAGGTGGTGAAGTCAAGACGGCTACGAGGGACCTTACAACCTTGGCACAGTACAACGTGCTCAAGAAGGAAGCCATCGCTGCTCGCGACCTCTATGACAGGCTGTACGCGAAGATCAAGGAGACCGGAATTGCGGCCGCTTCTAAGTCCAGCAATGTTCATATCGTCAATCAGGCAAGGGTGCTCGATCATCCCACCCGTCCCCGTCGGGCTCTCACCATCATGGCCGGATCCTTGGTAGGAATGGTTGGCGGCGTGGTGTTGGCATTCGCGAAGAATCGTATTCAAGATCGGGTTCGCACCATTGATGACCTCCGAGATTGGGAGGGTTTACCCACCGTAGTAACTATGCCTGCTATTCACGTTACTCGGAGCGAGTTGGCGCTGAAGAGGAAGAATCAAGGGAATGGGATCGGGATGGAAGATACCGGACCGCACTCTTTCCTGCTGGATCACCCTAATGCACCAGAATCAGAAGCGGTCCGGGGGCTTCGCACGATGCTGTTCTTATCGCAAACCGGGATACCGCCCAAAATCGTGCTCGTTACTTCACCGCTACCGGGCGAAGGGAAAACAACGATGGCCAACAACCTTGCGATTGCACTGGCAAAATACGGAAGCACCTGTTTGGTTGATGCAGATATGAGAATGCCAAGCGTCGGGCCCAGCTTTCACGTCACGCAGGAATTAGGCCTTGAACAATATCTTCAGGGCACTGCAACGTTGGATCAGATTTTATGCCCTTCGCGCGATATTAGTAACCTTACAATCATCCCATCTCCGATGCCGGCGGAGTTCGCGAACTACCTCCTTACGGGTAAACCAATCAAGCTCCTAATTAAGCATCTGCGCGAACGTTTCGACTTTGTCGTGATCGACACGCCACCAATCTTACCCTATACCGATGGACTAGCTCTTTCAACGATGGTGGATGGGGTTATCCTCGTCGGTCGCGCTGGACAAACGCCTCGGGGAGCGATCTCGCGCGGTATGGAACTGCTCGAGACTGTCAGGTCTGCTCGAATCCTGACTGTTGTGTTGAACGCGGTGGATGGTCAAAACAGTTATCGCAGCTATCACGACTAGAACCGTGAGTGTGAATCGATCCCTGCGTACGCCAGGTTGGCCTATCTCGACAGACGAAGCCGCTACTTTCGAAATCTCTCGCCATCATCTCGAAATCTCTCGCAAAGACTAGCCAGGAGAAAAGCACATGGCTCCCCAGATTCTCGCACCTCTAGCTCCCCCCACCCAAACAACGTCATCGTATGGCGATGCGCCATTTCTCGATCTGAAAGCACAGTTTGAGGATATTCGCGGCGAAGTATTAGACCAGGTCGCCCGTGTCCTTGACTCTCAACACTTCATACTTGGTCCAGAGGTAATGGCATTCGAACATGAGATCGCTGCCTACGTTGGTGCCGAGTTTGCAATTGGGTGTGGATCCGGCTCAGATGCTCTTCTCTTAGCGCAGATGGCAGTTGGTATAGAGCCCGGCGATGAGGTTATTACTACTCCCTTCACGTTCGGGGCCACAGTCGGCTCCATCGCAAGGTTGGGAGCTCGACCGGTATTCGTAGACATACGTCCAGACACATTCAACTTGGATGAGCAACAGCTCGAAGTTGCGATCACACCGCGCACACGGGCTATTATGCCAGTCCACCTCTTTGGACATCCCTCCAACATGGATCTGATTATGGAGATTGCGCGAAGACATCAGCTTTTTGTGATTGAAGACGCTGCGCAGGCAATCGGCGCTCGATGGAAGGGTAAAGGAGTCGGAACCATCGGAACATTGGGCTGCTTCAGCTTCTTTCCCTCCAAGAATCTTGGAGGGGCCGGTGATGGTGGCATGATCACAACGAATGATCCCGAATTGGCACAGAAGCTTTGTGTACTGCGCGTACATGGCGCTAGAAGGAAATACACCTATGAAGAGATTGGGATCAATAGCCGACTCGATGCCTTACAGGCCGCTATCTTGCGAGTGAAGCTCCGGCATCTCAAGGACTGGACATTGGCTCGTCGACGCAATGCCGAGACCTACAAAAAGCTGATCGAGGAGTACGAGGTGACCGAAAAGGTCACTCTGCCGCACTCAGACGCAGACTGCTTCCACGTCTATAACCAGTTTTCGATCCGCGTTCGAAGGCGAGATGAATTGCAGGCATATCTGCGCGATCATGGAATTCCGACAGAGATCTACTATCCCAGCCCACTTCATGTCGAAGCTGCATTTTCGTACCTCGGCTATCGGAATGGGGACTTTCCGAACGCCGAGACGACCTGCCACGAGGTGCTTTCATTGCCAATTTATCCAGAGTTGGCGCCCGATCAACAGCGCACGGTCGTTGCAACCATCTCGCGCTTTTACCAGAGTGAGGCCGAGAAAGTAAGCAACGAAATCAGAGGTTTTTAAAGGAGAACCAATGCTTCCAAGTATTGCTGTGATTGGAAATGGGTACTGGGGAAAAAACCTAGTACGAAATTTTAATGCTCTCGGTGTGCTGAAGTGCGTCTGTGATTCACGTACCGAAGCTCTGCAAGAGGCGCATGCACAGTTTGGCGTGGATACCTGCTCCTCGCTAGAAAGACTCCTGGACGATCCCGAAATCCAGGGGGTGGCTATCGCGGCACCTGCTGCTCAGCATTACGAACTAGTTAAAGAATGTCTGCTCGCGGGAAAGGATGCATACGTAGAGAAGCCACTCGCGCTGCAGGTGGATCAGGGACAGGAACTCGTTGACATCGCGGAGAAGAGGTGCCGGATCCTGATGGTGGGACACATCCTCCAATACCATCCAGCGATTTTGAGACTCAAAGAGTTGATTGGCTCCGGCGAGCTAGGCCGAATCCAGTACATCTACTCGTCACGTCTGAACTGGGGCAAGCTTCGCACAGAGGAGAACATCCTCTGGAGCTTTGCCCCACACGACATTTCCGCCATCCTCTATCTTCTGGACGAGGTGCCAGTCAACGTAACCGCCACAGGCGGTGCGTACATAAGTCCCCAGATCTATGACACCACGCTGACGGCTTGTGAGTTCCAAAGCGGCGTGAAGGCCCACATCTTTGTGAGTTGGCTCCACCCGTTCAAAGAGCAAAGGATGGTCATTGTTGGCGAAACAAAAACGGCGGTTTTCGATGACGTAGAAAGAGAGCGCAAACTCGTCCTCTATGCCCACCGTATCGATTGGGTCAATCGCTTACCGGTAGCCTACAAGGACGAAGGGCAAGTGGTGCCACTTCCGGCGGAGGAACCCCTCAGGAAGGAATGCGAGCACTTCATAGAGTGTGTGGTTACCCGCACGAGGCCACGGACCGATGGCAGGAATGGCGTGCGGGTGCTGCGTGTACTGGATGCCTGTGAGCGATCGCTGCACGGGCAAGCTGTAATGGTTAACGTTCATGAAGCCGCAACAAAATATTTTGCGGATCCGACTGCAGTCATCGATAGTGGCTGCGAAATTGGTTCTGGAAGTAAAATTTGGCATTTCAGCCATGTAATGTCCGGCTCACAGATCGGACGCAACTGCAATCTAGGGCAGAACGTCGTGATCAGTCCAGGTGTCAAAATCGGAGATCGAGTAAAGATTCAGAACAACGTCTCCGTGTATACCGGTGTGGAACTTGAAGATGACGTCTTCTGCGGACCGTCTATGGTCTTTACAAATGTGATCAATCCACGCAGCCACGTCGAACGCAAGCACGAGTACAAGCGAACCCTTGTCAAACAAGGCGCCTCCATTGGGGCAAATGCAACCATCGTCTGCGGCGTCACGTTGGGCAAGTATTGTTTTGTGGCCGCCGGCGCGGTGGTCACCCACGATGTACCCGACTATGGCGTCGTGATGGGAGTTCCAGCAGTTTCGGCTGGTTGGATGTGCATCTGCGGAGTTCGTCTGCCAAAAACTGGCAAGGTGAGCTGCGGCGATTGTGGGCGCGATTATCTCATCGAGGGCCGCCATTGCCGGGAGTTAACCCATACTTCCGTTGCTGCAGCGTAATCGGTCTCAACATTCCTATATAGATCATTAGTTCGAATTGGAGTCTTCCTATGCCAGACAACACGATCCCTTTTCATCGTCCATCGATCGGCCAAGAGGAGTTTCAGGCCGTACGTGAAGTTCTTGAATCCCGTTGGTTGACCACGGGACCGGTCACTCAGCAGTTCGAACGCGAGTTTGCGGCGTTCGTCGGTTGCGAATACGCGGTGGCCGTAAACTCCTGTACGGCTGCTCTCCATCTAGCACTCGATGCAGCGGGTATAACAGCCGGGGACGAGGTGTTGGTGCCGAGTTATACTTTCGCTGCAACGGCTGAGGTAGTGGTTTACCTGGGGGCGCGACCGGTGCTGTGCGACAGCCTGCCCGGCGGGTTCAACATTGATCCTGCCGATGCCGCTCGCAGAATTACTCCAAAGACACGCGCCATCATTGCTGTGCATATTGCCGGGGAACCTTGCGATTTGCAGGCTCTTAGTCGGCTTGCCGAGCGCCATTCGATTCACTTGATCGAGGATGCAGCACACGCCCTGCCGGCCAGTTATGCCGGGCGGCGAATCGGATCTATCTCAGAGTTTACGGCATTCAGCTTTTACGCTACCAAGACAATCACTACCGGTGAAGGTGGGATGCTAACGACCAATGATCAGGCTTACGCAAAGAGAGCGTCAACCATGCGATTGCATGGCATAAGCGGGGACGCGTGGAAGCGCTACACCAATCATGGCTCATGGTATTACGAGGTCGTCGACGCGGGTTTCAAATCGAACATGCCCGACCTACTGGCAGCGTTGGGATTAGCGCAACTGAAGAAGGCTGAGGCATTTCATCAGAGGCGCCGCGAGATCGCAGATATCTATTTGCAAAGATTGTCCCGCATAGAAGAGTTCGAAATGCCGCCCACAGGAAACGTGAGTACCACACATTCCTGGCATCTGTTCATACTGCGGCTCCGATCGAAGATGCTCGCGAGTAGCCGCGATGATTTAGTGCATCAGTTGAAGCAAGCAGGAATCGGCACCAGTGTTCATTTCATTCCTCTTCACTTGCATCCGTATTACCGGAATCGCTATGGGTATTCCTCTGGAGACTTCCCTCATGCCGAAGATGCATTCGCACGATGCATCTCTCTCCCGATCTATCCGGATATGAACGATACAGACGTAGAGAGGGTGGTGACCTCTGTCGAACAATTTGCTCAAAGGAACAGCCGGACGATGCACGCGTGTGCAAGTTGAGACTGGAGATTTTCGTGGCTCCGAATATCTTGACGCCTTCACATGCGAACCTCGCCTCAAACTGGTGCCTGTCCGGAGGAAAGCGAGGAATGGATATGGTGGCGGCTACGCTCGGGTTGCTTCTGTTGTTACCTGTCATCTTCGTGATTGCATTAGCCATCGCGATCAACTCAGGCAACCCGGTCCTCTTTCGACAAAAGCGGGTAGGTCGGAACGGCCGGGATTTTCATTTGCTAAAGTTCCGCACCATGAAAATAGAAACAACTAAGAATGGCGTTGGGCTCACTCGCGATGGTGATTCTCGTGTCACAGGGATAGGCCGCTGGCTCCGGAAGCGGAAGCTTGACGAGTTGCCACAGCTGTTCAACGTGCTGAAGGGAGAGATGACCCTCGTCGGGCCGCGGCCGGATCTAGAAGAGTTCTGGTCGCAAGCCAGCGATGAGGATCGGCAGGTTCTGGAGCTTACGCCCGGTGTGACCGGAGCAGCGAGCCTGGCCTTTTCTAACGAGGAAGGATTGTTGGCGAAGATCCCGGCCGAACGTCTAACGTCATATTACCTTGAACAAATACTTCCGCAAAAGGTAAGGCTCGATTCAGACTATGCCGCGCGAGCGACCTTCCGAAGCGATTGTGGCATTCTGCTTAGGACAGTGCTCGTCCCGCTGCTGCAGCGACACCGGATAGAAAAGGAAGTTACTAGAGGGGAAATCGATGAACAGGTTTCCTGAGGGTAGGAAATTCGCACTTACGATCCTCTATGATACTACCTGAGCACGGTTGAAAATGTCAGTCCTAGTCGCCGTCGTATGCGTTGGGCCTTCGACAAGATGGCCTTGTTAGCAAACCGCGGCTTTCAACACGCCGCGGCCTGGGATTATGAACCCTTTGGAAACAAACCATGTCCAGAGTTATTGACCGGAAGACGTATCGTATAGTGCATCTGACCTCGGCCCACGAGGCGTGGGATGTGCGGATATTTCACAAGGAATGCCGTTCACTTGCGCGCGCGGGTTACGAAGTCATTGTGCTCGGAAACCATGAATCTAATGACATAGTTGACGGGGTCAGGCTACGAGGATTAGGACGGAGTAGCGGTCGGATCCAAAGAATGACAGTGAAACTGTTTAGCATTTGCCGAGAGGCATTTCGGGCTGCCGGGGACGTGTACCACATTCACGATCCGGAACTCCTCATGGCGGGACTCTTCCTCCGGGCCGCGGGAAGGCGGGTTGTCTATGACATCCACGAAGACCTTCCCAGGGATGTACTCTTCAAAACGTATGTTCCAAAACCGGTTCGGAAGCCTTTGATGTGGATCGTTGAGCATGCGGAGAATGCTGCCGCACAGCTTATGAGTGGATTGGTCACCGCTACCCCGGCTATCGCAAATCGGTTCTGTACGATGCACAGCAACACAGTTGTAGTGAACAACTACGCGATTCTCGATGAATTCGCTCCGTCCACGGATTGGGAGTGGAAAAACCGCGATCCGTCTGTTGCTTTCATCGGCGGGATTTCCGAAGAACGTGGCATCCGTGAGATGTTGACGGCAATGGACCTGCTCCCGCGACATCTTGGCGCAAGACTTGAGTTGGCAGGCTGGTTTTACGTGGAGGGGCTCAAAATTGACCTTGCCGCAAGTTCGCAATGGCAGCATGTACACTGGCATGGCGGGCTCGACCGTAATAGCACTGCCTCTTTGCTCAAACGTGTCCGGGCCGGGTTGATCGTGTCTCATCCTGAAAAAAGCCACGAGGTCTCACAACCGAACAAACTCTTCGAGTACATGGCCGCAGGAATTCCTGTGATCGCTTCTGACTTCCGATTGTGGCGGAGAATTATCGAGGATGCCGGCTGCGGATTGCTTGTGGATCCGTTGGACACGCGGGCCATTGCCACTGCAATTGAGCGTCTGATAACAAATCCCACCGAAGCGGAAGCAATGGGAAAACGCGGGCGCAAAGCTGTCGAAGCGCATTTTAACTGGGCCAATGAGGAGCAGACGTTGTTGTCATTCTATTCATCTCTGCTCCCTGCGGGCCCGGTTCTGAAAGCAGAAGTCTTTGTGGCTTGAATCCCCTGTGCAATGTACAGGCTGCAACTATGTTGAAGTTTGACCGCGTACATTTGAGTCTCGAAAACTGGGGCAGCGCGCTGCAGCAGTTTCCGGACAGGACTAAGTGCCAGAGTCCTGCCTGCTAGGCTTTCTCGAGGAAACACAAAAGGGGGGATCGTAATTGCATTGCTGCGCGAAGGCAATGCAGTGCTCGGTTACTTATACGGTAGTCCAGCCTAGCAACGGGCTACCGGGAATGCGCAGCCCAAATCTTCGAATCATCAATCCAGCGAAGCTCGGCAGGGATGGCTTGGATCATGGCACTTGATCGCAAGCCCCGCTTCTCCAAGGGCTCGATAGTTCGAGCTTGCAGTTGAGCGATTCCGTCCGCTCAGATCGATACCAAACGCGCACGTTTGTTCTCGGCTGCTTCGTCGAAAACACTAAGCATAGCTATACAAAATTCGGTTTGCGAGTCACGCGAGCTTTAGCGTCGAGAGCTGCGGAACGACGGTGTTATCCGTGTGGGCTCGGTTCGGACAGCGCAAAGTATCCAACATTGAGGCTGCAGACCAGCAGGCTTCCATCAAAGCTAGTCGCGCAGCTTAGCGCGGCGACGCTGAAGACGCCCAAATCCCTTAGGGATCGGTTCAGTCGATGGCGATAACGTCCACAAATTGGCTCGGCTTTTCAACCAGCCCAATTTGAGCTCATTCGAGTAGTTGACGTCACATGAGTGGAAAGCTGCTGTACACGAGGTTGTTGAGAGGACTTCCATGGAAGACAATATTAATCGGGTCGTCGTCGTAGGCGGCGCAGGGTATCTAGGGAGCACACTATGTGCCCATCTGGTCAGTCTGGGATACGAGGTTGCATCGATCGATGCACACTGGTTCGGGGACGATGCCCTACGCCCTCTCTATGGGCACCCTGGTTTCAGTAGCCAGAAGGTAGACGTTCCACACTCCGACAAGGTGCTGCCGCCTCTGCGCGGCTGCGAAGCGGTGATATGGGTTGCCGGTCTCGTCGGGGACCCTGCTTGCGAGATCGATGTCGAGTTCACGTACACCTGCAACTACCACAGTACCCTCACGCTGGCTGCCATTTGCAAGCGGCTGGGAATCTGCAGGTTTATTTTCGCGTCCAGTTGCAGCGTGTATGGTCGCTCGAACTCTGAGGTCGTTAGCCTCAGCGAAGAGTCCGTCACTTGCCCGCTGTCTTATTATGCGAAGGACAAGCTTGCTTGCGAGAAGGCTCTCCAGGGGATGGCCGACGATTCCTTTCATCCCACCATCCTGCGGCTCGCGACTTTATTCGGCTGGTCAAACCGAATGCGCTTCGATCTGGTCCTGAATGTGCTTACCGCGAGGGCCTGCAGGGGGGAGACGTTGGAGATAACGGGCGGAGGGCAGCGCCGGCCCTTCTTACATGTGAAGGACGCCGCCGCTGCTTTCGCGAACGTTCTGTCTAGCGATGTCTCTCTCATTTCAAATGGCATTTTCAACGTCGGCGCTGATTCCAACAATCATCGAATCCTCGACATAGCCGACCTTATCTTCTCCGCAATCCCTTCTGCGCGGATGAAGTTTTTCTCAGAAGCAGTCGACCTGCGAGATTATCATGTGGACTTTTCGAAGATCGCGCGGACTCTCGGTTTTAGACCCAGGTTCTCGGTAGCTGAGGGGATCACCGAGATCCAACAGAAATTGTCCGAGGCGAACGGCATCAATATCGCAGATTCCCTCTATATCAACGAGAAGAGAACCCGTCAACTCATCACCGAGATCTGGAGAAACAATTACCGGCCGCCATCGAGGGTAGCTGGATCTGCCGGTAGCGCGGCATGACTGGAACGGAGATCGTCAGCTCCGCTGCTTTGCGAAATCGATCACGTTACCGTCATCATGACTGCATGTGCACCGAAACACGACAGGCACTCCACTATGCATATTACCTACCTAGGACACGCTGGCTTCGTAGCCGAAACCGATGACGTCATCGTCATCATGGATCCGTGGCTGTCACCAAGCGGCGCGTTCGATGCGTCGTGGTTTCAACTTCCCTGTAATCATCATCTGGCGTCTCTTGTATACGAGAAGCTTCGTGATCCCCGGCGATCGATCTTCCTTTACGTTAGCCACGAGCACCAGGACCACCTCGACGTCAACTTCCTGAACAGCTTGCCTGTTCGAAGGTTCTCGCTCCTGCTTCCTGCCTTCAGCCGCTCGGCGCTCATGTCTCGTTTCTCGAACTACGAATGCCAGGAGCTGATTTTCTTCCACCATCGGCAACAGATTCAGATCTCTGGAGGATTCCTGAAGCTCTATGTGGACGACTCTCAGTTGAACCGCGATTCGGCGATTCTGATGAAAGCCGGCGGAACTGCGTTCCTCAACCTGAACGATTGCAAACTGTTCGACACCTTGCCGGAAATCGTTCGCGAAGAGGGCCCTATCAAAGTGTTTGCATGCCAATTTTCTGGCGCAACCTGGCATCCGACGTGTTACGACTATCCGGTTGAAAGATACGAGACGGTTTCGAAGAAGAAGTACATGGCGAAGTTCGAATCAGTCGCCAAGGCTATCGAATTGATTCGCCCGGATGTATATATCCCGTCGGCGGGGCCCGTGTGCTTTCTGGACCCAATGCTGTTTCATCTCAACCTCCAGCGCGTTAATATCTTTCCGAGGGCTGCGAAGATCATTAACTATCTCAATCGGCGGTTATGGAAGACACAGACGTTCGCCCCGGAAATGATGCCGGGTGATGTACTGGATGGAACGTCCGGTGAAATCATTTCGTTAGCGGAGCGGCGCTTCGATGAGATGACGGCTCAGGCATACATCGCCGAATATGCGGCCTCGCACAGCAAGTATTTCGAAGAACGCCATGCATCGCATAGCCGTGTGAACGATGAACAAACGCTCGAATTGCTCCGGGTCGAACTAGAGAGTAAGCTTGAGCGATTGAGCTTGGCGGCCTGGGTCAGTGTGCCGCTGTATTTTCGGCTCAGTGAGTCGGCCAACGTGATGTTGCGAGTCGACTTCGGGCGCAGAGCCGTAGAGTATGTTTCCCGGAACAACGACACTCAATACTATGAGATCGTCGCGCCGGTTTGGCAGGTGGCAAAAGTGCTTGCCCGGGAGTTGACGTGGGAAGAGTTCTCATTGACGTTCCGCATTCGTCTGAAGCGAGATCCGGATGTCTACGACCCCGTGTTGCATGCGTTCCTGGTCATGGAAGCTGAGGATATCGGCAGATACTGCGACCTGCTGGTGCAGATCGAAGCTCAGGAGCAACGCATCGTTGTCGAAGCTGGGGGCCGGGAGTTTTCTGTCCGGCGCTATTGCCCTCACCAGGGAGGCGATCTTTCGTGCGGGTGGATCGACCACGGCCGGTTCCTTACGTGCCCGAGGCACGGATGGCAGTTCGATTTGCTCCGTGATGGTCAGTGCACCACGAATGCAACGAGTATCCAGGCAGTATGCCTCGAGCCGGGGAACCTGACAGCTCAAGATTCGGCTGCAAACGAGTCCTTAGCTTCCTGCCCGAGCCAAGCCGACGCGGCTCTGAGGGGCAACGCGCATCCCAACGAAATCAAACCCGGTGCGGCAGGGCCACGGAGCGCCTTCGTAAGTCGAGCTAATGACTAATAGAGGCACCACGGCGCGTTGGACGTCGCTTTTCGTACGCTGTTGCAGCGGACGAGCTTCCTGTTGTTACGCGCTGCTGGATCTACTATCGGCTCACCTGCCGAATTCAGGAACCACACGCTTTGTCGAGCACACAACGAATTCACCCTGAAGTAACAGGAAACAAAGAGCAGTAGACGTGCAACTAAGGCATTCTCTCCACCCGGTTACACGATGCGCTACGGATTCGGGTTGGGCAAT
>Ga0193743_1000928_pt1 | contig 22588 bp, 25 predicted proteins | sample L2c2metaG_FD_143038 | JGI IMG/M metagenome (GOLD analysis project Ga0193743, IMG submission 143038) | Soil microbial communities from a riparian zone of the East river system, Colorado, United States - L2c2 | ecosystem: Environmental > Terrestrial > Soil > Riparian zone | place: USA: East River... | reverse complement strand
GCCCCACCCACCGGAACCGCCTCACCCACCGGCACAGCCTCGGTCATGCCTCACCCTCCCGATCCGCCGGGTAGCTCTCACAGAACCGAGCCAGCCGGCCCAACGACCAGCGCACCCCGGCGGCGAACACCGGCCGCAGCGCCGACCACCCGGCCCGGCCGAGTGGCCCGAACGGCAGCTCCAGGCGCTCCGCCCAGTGCACCACCGAGCCGCCGCCGGCCTTCGGGGTCACCGCGAACTCGCCCTCGCCGCGCACCAGGTGCCCGGTGTGCGTCACCACGCAGCGGCGCCGGGCCGGGTCCCACTCGGTGATCATCATCGTGTCCACGAAGCCGAACGGGCCGTAGCCGGTCCTCGCGCTGAGCGTGGACCCCACCGATCGGCCGTCCCCACTGGTGACCGCAACCCGGGTGCCCAACATCCACTCGCCCTGGCGCGCCCAGTCGGTGACCGCCGACCAGGTGCGCTCCGGCGGCGCGCTCACCTCGGTGGCGAGCTCGAGCTCCCGCCGGTTACCGCTCATCCGGCACCGCCGGAGACCGCCGTTCCCCCGGAGCCGCCACCGGCCCGTTCGGCCGCCTCCAGCTCGGCGATCCGGCCGTGCGCCATGTCCAGCTCGCCGTGCACCCGGTGCAGCTCGATGGCCAACCGTTCGAGCACCCAGTCCACCTCGGCCATCTTGTAGCCGCGCAGCGCCTGCTGGAACCGCAGTGCACGGACATCCTCGGCGTCGATGCTCTCCCCGGGCTCGGGCAGCCAGGTCGGCGTGGCCGACTTCGGGATCGGGGCGAGCTCCTCGCCTCGACCGAAGATCGCGCTGGCGCCGAAGAAGAAGGCGGCCGCGACCCCGAGCAGCACCACGAGGTAGATCAGCGCCGTACCCATGGCCGGAACTCTAGTTGTCGCCCCCGTCAGGTATTCGGCGACAGGACCTCGCGCATCGGTGGCCGTTCGGTCACCTCGACGCGCTGGCTGGTGGGCAGCCACTCCCCTTCGAGCTGGCGGAACTGGGTGATCGCGCCGCCGGCGTCGGGCAGCCCGCAACGGTGCAGCGCGGCGGACAGGATCTGCCTGGCCATCACGCCGAGCTGCAGCAGCGACCGGTTGCGGTGCTTGCGGACCCCCAGGTTCACCTGCGCGAGCGCGTCCAGCCCTCGGTGGGTGTGGGTGTCCAGCAGCAGGCCGATCTCCACGCCGTAGCCGGCCGCGAACGGCACCGACTCGAGCAGCTGTCTGGTCGCCGCATACTCCCCGCCGAGCGGCTGCACGACGGCGGCCAGCTCCGGGCGCAGCGCGGCGAGCAACGGGCGCGCCAGCAACTCGGTGACCCGGCCGCCGCCGGTGTCCAGCTCGGCCGTCTCCAGCCGCAGCGGACGCCGGTAGAAGCCCTTGACCAACGCCACCCCAGGCTCGGTGAGCAGCGGTCCGAGCAGCGCGGGGACAAAGCCGGGGTCGAAGTCCACCAGGTCGGAGTCCAGGAAGACCACCAGGTCGCCGGTGGTGGCGGCGAGCGAGCGCCAGAGCACCTCGCCCTTGCCGGGCAGCGGCTCGATGTGCGGGAGCACCTCCTCGCGGCGGATCACCACGGCGCCGGCCTCGGCGGCCACCGCCCTGGTGGCGTCCGTGGAGCCGGAATCCAGCACCACCAGCTCGTCCACCAGCGGCTCCGGGCCCTCGGTGAGCGGGACGATGGCGGCCACGATGGGTCCGATGGTGGCCTGCTCGTTCAGCGCCGGCAGCACCACCGACACCCGCCGGCCGTGCTTGGCGGAGCGCAGCTGCTGGACGCTCCAGGTCGGCTGCTGCCAGGTGCGGCGGGCGAACCACCGCTCCAGATGCTCGTCCATCAAGCCAGCCCCCGCACGCAACCGGCCGGCGGGCGGGTGCCCAGGATGCTGGCCACCATGTCCACCGTGCGGCGGGTGGCCGCCACGTCGTGCGCCCGGAACACCCTGGCCCCGGCGGCGGCCGCCAGCGCGGTCGCGGCCAGGGTGCCCTCGCCGCGCTCCTCGAGTCCGACGGCCAAGGTCTCACCGATGAAGTCCTTGTGGGACAGCGCCATCAGCACGGGCCAGCCGGTCGCGACCAGCTCGCCGCAGCGACGCAGCAGCTCCAGCCCGTGCCAGGTGTTCTTGCCGAAGTCGTGGGTTGGGTCGATCAGCACGCCCTCCTTGGGCACCCCAAGCGCCACCATCCGCTCGGCCTGGCCGGTGAGCTCGGCGATCACATCCTCGACCAGGTGGGGGTAGCTGACCCGGTGCGGACGGGTGCGCGGGCGTGCGCCTCCGGTGTGCGAGCAGACCACCCCGACACCGAACTCGGCGGCCACCTCGGCCAGCTCGGGGTCGGCGTGAGCCCAGGAGTCGTTGAGGATGTCCGCGCCCTCCGCGCAGGCCAACCGGCCCACCTCGGCCCGCCAGGTGTCCACGCTGATCACCAGGTCGGGGTAGCGGGCCCGCACGGTGGCGAGGAAGGGCACCACCCGGTGGATCTCCTCGGCGGCGTCCACGGGGCTGCCGGGGCCGGCCTTCACCCCGCCGATGTCCACGATGTCCGCACCGTCGGCGACCGCGGTGTCCACCGCGGCCAGCGCGGCGCCCTCGGCGAAGGTGGCACCCCGGTCGTAGAACGAGTCCGGGGTGCGGTTGACGATGGCCATCACCAGCGTCCGGTCGGTGGCCGGGGCCCGGGTGCCGAAGCGCAGCGGCGGCGGCGTCACGGGGCGCTGACGCAGGCGTCCAACGCCGCGCCCACATCGCCGGTCAGCACCAGCCGGTCCATTGCGGAGCGCAGCGCGAACCCGCCGTCCACCAGACCGTGCAGCCAGGTCAGCAGTCCGGCGTAGTGCCCGTCCGGGTCCAGCAACACCACCGGCTTGGTGTGCAGGTCGAGCACTCGCGCGCTCCAGGTCTCGAACAGCTCCTCACAGGTACCCACGCCCCCGGGCAGGGTGATGAACGCGTCCGCGTGCGCGTCCATCAGCGCCTTGCGCTCGCGCATCGTGTCGGTGATGAGCAGCTCGTCGCAGTCGTGATCGGCCCACTCCCGCTCCACCATGGAACGGGGGATCACCCCCACGGTGCGCGCCCCGCCGGACCGCGCCCCCTTCGCCACCGCGCCCATCATGGACCGCCGGCCGCCGCCGGAGACCAACGTCCAACCGCGCTCGGCGATACCCCGGCCAACGGCGTCGGCCAGCGCCAGGTGCTCCGGCGAGACCCCGTCGTACGACGAGCAGTACACGCACACCGCAAGCGAACTCAATGCGCGGCCTCCCAGGCGCGGTAGGCCTCGTTGACCACCTCCACCGCGTCATCGATGTCGTCGGTGACGTGCACCAGCGCGAGGTCCTTCTCGCCGATCTTGCCGCTGTCCAGCACCGAGCTCTTCAGCCAGTCGTAGAGCCCGCCCCAGTACTCGGAGCCGAGCAGCACCACCGGGAACTTGGTGACTTTCTTGGTCTGCACCAGGGTGAGCGCCTCGAACAGCTCGTCCAGCGTGCCGAAGCCGCCGGGCAGGCAGACGAACGCCTGGGAGTACTTCACGAACATCGTCTTGCGGGCGAAGAAGTAGCGGAAGTTGATGCCGAGATCCACCCAGGGATTCAGCCCCTGCTCGAACGGCAGCTCGATGCCCAGGCCGACGGACAGCCCGCCGGCGTCCGAGCAGCCCCGGTTGACCGCCTCCATGGTTCCCGGCCCACCGCCGGTGACCACGGCGAAGCCGGCCTTGGCCAGGGCGGTGCCGAGCTGCCGGCCGAGCTGGTACTCCGGGTGGTCGCGGCCGGTGCGCGCGGAGCCGAACACGGTGACCGCCCGGGGCAGCTCGGCGAGCATGCCGAAGCCCTCGACGAACTCGGCCTGGATCCGCAGCACCCGCCACGGGTCGGTGTGCACCCAGTCGGAGGGTCCGCGGGAGTCGAGTAGCCGCTGGTCAGTGGTGGTGAGTTCCTGGCGGCGCTCGCGGCGCAGCACCACTGGGCCGCGCAGTCTCTCGGAGGGGTGCTCGTCATCGGACGAGCCCGGCGCGGTCGGATTGGGAGGGACGGACACATCGCGACATTACTGCGCGCCGCCCCATCGGCTCGTCCTCGCCTCACCAGCCCCGTGAGTGGTATTGGTCGCTATCGCGACCAATACCACTCACGGGTGCTCAGCTGGCCTGGCTCAGGTAGGTGCGCAGCAGGTCGGTGCAGTGGGTGATCCGGTCGGTGGCCACGTGCTCCTCGCGGGTGTGCGCCAGGTTCGGGTCGCCGGGCCCGAAGTTGATCGCCGGGATGCCCAGCGCGGCGAACCGGGACACGTCGGTCCAGCCGTACTTGGCCACCGGGCGCGCGCCGGTGGCGTCCAGGAACCGCCGGGCGGCCGGGGCCCCCAGCCCGGGCAGCGCACCGGCGGCGGTATCGGTGATCCGCACGTCCAGCCCGGCGAACACCTCCGCGACGTGCTCGGCGGCGGCGGCCACCGTCCGGTCCGGGGCGAACCGGAAGTTGACGGTGACCTCGCAGGCGTCCGGCACCACGTTCCCGGCCACCCCGCCGGCGATGCGCACCGCCTGCAGCCCCTCCCGGTACACGCAGCCGTCGATGTCCACCTGGCGCGCCTGGTACGCGTTCAGCCGGCCCAGCACCTCGGCGGCCCGGTGGATGGCGTTGCGGCCCAACCAGGACCGGGCGGAGTGCGCCCGGTGCCCCTCGGTGCTGATCACCGCCCGCAGCGTGCCCTGGCAGCCGGCCTCCACCGCGCCGTCGGTCGGCTCGGCCAGGATGGCCAGGTCGGCGTGTAGCCAGCCGGGCAGGGTGCGCTCGATGCGGCCCAGCCCGTTGCGCGCCGCCTCGACCTCCTCGCAGTCGTAGAACACCACGGTGAGCTCGTGCGCCAGGTCGGGCAGCGTGGCGGCCAGGTGCGCGATCATCGCGTCGCCGGCCTTCATGTCCGAGGTGCCGCAGCCGTACAGGGTGTCGCCGTCGCGGCGGCTGGGCAGGTTGTCCGCGATCGGCACGGTATCCAGGTGACCGGCAAGCAGCACCCGGTTGGCCCGGTCGCCGGTGGTGCGGGCGAGCACCGCGTTGCCGTCCCGCAGTACCTCCAGGTGCGGCGCCTGCTCGCGCAGCGCGGCCTCGACCGCGTCGGCCAGCGCGCTCTCCTCGCCGGACACGCTGGGTATGTCGACCAGCGCGGCGGTCAGCTCGACCGGGTCGGCGGTGAGATCCAGTTTGATCGGCCCGGAGCCGGCGGTGACGGTCACGCCCAGCGACGGTACCCGGGCCGGGCTTGACAACGACCGAGGCTACCCGCCACGGTCGTTTCGATCACGGCCGAGGAGGGCGGCGGCGTTGCCGATGGTGGTGAGCACCCGGGGCCTGGCGCCCCGGGAGCGGGAGGAGTTCTGGCGCGAGGCGATGTCCGAGGCCTTCGTGCCGCTCGATGTGGCGTCGGTGGACGCCGAGCGATTCACCGGTTCCATCCGCACCCAGCAGGTCGGCGAGCTGATGATCGCTGACTTGAGCTCCTCGCCTCAGGAGGTTCGGCGTACGCCGCGGCTGATCGCCAACTCCGAACGCCACCTGCTGCAGGTCGGCGTCGCCCAGCGCGGACGCGCCTACCTCGCCCAGGACGGCAGGGAGGCCCTGCTGGAGCCGGGTGACTTCGTGGTCTACGAGACCGCCCGGCCGTTCCGCTGGGCGTTCGACGGGGACTGGGCCGCCACCGTGTTCACCGTGCCCAGGGAGCACCTGGCGCTGAGCGCGGCCGAGTCCAGCCGGCTCACCGCACTGCCGCAGTCCGGCCATTCGGGGCTGAGCGGCGTGGTGTCGAGGTTCCTGCGTGGCCTCGCGGCGAACGTGGATGACCTGCCGGCTCGGCAGTCGCGGCGGGTGGTCACCGACGTCGTTGACCTGGTGCTGGCCCTGGTGGACGACGGCGACCGCCCGGCTGTGCCGGACCGGCCGGCCAGCGGCCGCGCGGCGCTGCTGGTCCGGATCAAGGACCACGTCGAGCGGAACCTGGCGGACCCCGCGCTGTGTCCCGCCAGCATCGCCGCCGCGCACCACATCTCGGTGCGCTACCTGCACAAACTGTTCGCCGCCGAACAGCTCACCGTGTCCGGGTACCTCCGGGGGCGGCGGCTGCGCCGCTGCGCGCTGCAGCTGCGCGATCCTCGGCTGGCCGGCGTGCCGATCGCGGTGCTCGCCGGACGGGCCGGGTTCGGTGACCTGAGTGGCTTCGGCCGGGCGTTCAAGACCAGCTTCGGGCTGACCCCGAGTCAGTACCGCCGCTCTCGCTGACTCCCTCGGCGACAGGTGTGCGCGCTGGTCCGGGTGTTGTGCGCGCTGGTCCGAGCTCCGGCCCGAGCACGCGGGTGATCCTGCACGCCATGTCCATCACGGTCGGTCAGCTCTGGCACCACCCGGTCAAGTCCATGCGCGGTCACCCGGTGGACGAGGTGGTGCTGGGCCCTGGCGGGGTGATCGGGGACCGGGCGTACGGCTTCGTTGACGTGCAGACCGGGCGGCTGGTCAGCGCCAAGCACCCCAAGCGCTATGGGCGGATGCTGGACTGCGTCGCGCGGTTCACCGAGCCGCCCCGGGTGGATCGGCCCACACCCCCGGTAGCGGTCACTTTCCCGGACGGCGAGACGCTCACCGGCGACGAGCAGGCGATCGCGACCCGGGTCGGCGAGCTGCTCGGCCGTGAGGTGCGGATGGTCACCAGCGTTCCGCCGGGGGTGCCTTACGAGGAGGTCTGGCCCGAGCTGGAGGGGTTCGGCCCGGACGATTTCTACGGCGCGCTGCAGATCACCCCGGGAGAGCAGGACGAGGCCGGCGAGCGGGTCCTGGCCATCCCGACCGGTATGGCCGCCCAGGGCACCCTGCTCGACCTCGCCGCCCTACACGTCCTGGCCGAGAGCACGCTGCGCGCGTTGGCCGCCGCGTACCCGGAGGGCCAGTGGGACGGTCGGCGGTTCCGGCCGAACATCCTGTTCGCCGACGACGGCCCGGCACCCGGCGCGGAGTACGTCGAGGACGGCTGGATCGGCTGCGACCTGCGGATCGGCTCGCAGGCCCGGGTGCACGTCGTCGCGCCGACACCCCGCTGCCCGATGCCCACCCTCGCTCAGGGCGACCTGCCGCGCGACCCCGGCATCCTGCGCGCGGTGGCCAGGGTGAACCGCCGCGAGTTGGGTGGGATGGGCCAGTTCGCCTGTGCCGGCGCCTACGCCGAGGTAGTCACCCCCGGCGTGGTGCGCGCCGGGGACGAGGTGCGAGTGACCCAGACGGTGGCCGAGTCCAGCGCGCTCGCCTCGGCCATGGAAATGATCAGCGAAGGCTTGCGCGCGGCCAGGAGCCGCACCCCCGCCGGCGGTTCGTGAGCCGGGGCGCTTCGGTCGTGGCGGTTGGCCGGACCAGCGGCTGGCCGGCGGTCGACCCGACAACGTTGGCCCCGTCACCAGGGCGTACCGCCGTCCCTGGCGACCCACCCCAGCCGACGCTTTGCTCTGCGCACATATACGCAACAGCCGTCCGGGGGCCTTCGGTGCGCGGCCACCGGGCCGTTCGAGACCGGGCCGTTCGAAGCCGGGCCGTTCGAAGCCGGGCCGTTCGAAGCCGTTGCGTATTGGTGCGCAGAGCAAAGCAGCGTCGAGCGGGCCTTTGTCAGCGACGTTTGGCGGCCCAGCAGCCGCGGCCGGAGTGCATTTCAATCCCGACTCGGAGCGCGGCAGCTCTAGCACACCGGAGGAAGGGGCCACGTCGGATATCCACAGATCGCGCCACCCAGCCGAGTTATCCACAGCTCTGAAAGATCCTGGTCGGGAAGGTGCCCGAGTCCTGGATCGTTGGTCCATGACCGATCGACAACCGTGCGGTCTCCCGATCGCGGGCCTGGTGCGCGCCGTGCGACGGCGAGCCGACCTGAGTCAACGCGAGCTGGCAGGCCGGGCCGGGGTCTCCCCCTCATCGGTCAGCCGGCTCGAGGCTGGCACGCTCACCCCGAGCCTCGGCATGTTGAGCCGGCTCATGCGCGTCGCCGACGTCCGCTTGGTAGCCGTCGACTCCGACGGCCATGTCATTCCTCCGGTGCGCTGCTGGGCGGACACCCGAGACGGCGCCGACCGCCACTATCCAGCCCATCTCGACACGATCTTGGACCCGCGGCCGGGCGAATGGTGGGCTGACCGGTTCGGCCTGGCGAGGCCGCCGGAGACCTTCCATCGGGACCGCGCGCTGCGCGATGCGCAGCGGGCCCGGAGCCAGTGGGAAGTGCGGGTCGCCAAGTATTGGGCCACGCCGGAACCCCCGGTCGTGCCTGACAGGCGGTGGCGCCGGGTCGACTAACGTTTGCTTTGTGCATCTCACCGAAGGCGCGTACGGCGCCGGTATCGCCACGCTCACCGCTGACGGCTCGGTGCTGGACACCTGGTATCCCGCCCCCGCCCTGGGTAGTGGCGACCCGGAACTGCCCGCCGAGCCGCTCGAGCTGTTGGGCCGCGATGAGGCCAGGGACGTGGAGGTGGTCCCGGTGCGCACCCAGATCGGCTCGCTGGCCGACCCGCCCGCCGACGCGCACGACGTCTACCTGCGGCTGCACCTGCTCAGCCACCGGTTGGTGCGGCCGCGCTCGATCAACCTGGACGGGATCTTCGGGTTGCTGTCCAACGTGGTCTGGACCAACCACGGGCCGTGCGCGGTGGCCGGGTTCGAGCTGGTCCGGGCCAGGCTCCGGGCGCGTGGGCCGGTCACCGTGTACAGCGTGGACAAGTTTCCCCGAATGGTCGACTACGTGCTGCCCACCGGGGTGCGCATCGCGGACGCGGACCGCGTGCGGCTGGGCGCCCACCTGGCCGAAGGCACCACGGTCATGCACGAGGGCTTCGTCAACTACAACGCCGGCACGCTGGGCAAATCCATGGTGGAGGGCCGGATCTCGGCGGGGGTGCTGGTCGGCGACGACTCCGACGTCGGCGGCGGCGCGTCGATCATGGGCACGCTCTCCGGCGGCGGCAAGGAGGTCATCTCGGTCGGCCAGCGGTGCCTGATCGGCGCCAACGCGGGCGTGGGGATCTCTCTGGGCGACGACTGCGTGGTGGAGGCCGGGCTCTACGTCACCGCCGGCACCAAGGTGACGCTGCCCGAGGGCCGGGTGGTCAAGGCCCTGGAGCTGTCCGGGCAGTCCGGTTTGCTCTTCCTGCGCAACTCCGTCACCGGAACGGTTGAAGTCAGGCCCCGCGCCGGGCGCACCGTGCAACTCAACGACGCACTGCACGCCCACAACTGATCGGGTACTTGCCCCGTATTCTGTTCCGGTGACGTTGACCACCGGCGCCCCCGCCCCCCGACGCCCGGCCCGCGTGCGTCGCCGTCAGCAACCGCCGGTTGCCGTGCTGCGGCTGGCCGAGCCACTGTCCGCGCAACCGACCGACCCGCCGGTGCACCACGTGCGGGTGGCCCTGGACATCCGGCTGCGCGCGCTGCTGGCACACGACCCGGGCGCGCGCACCGGCGCCGACGTCGAGAACGTGCACCAGATGCGGGTGTCGGTGCGCCGGATGCGGGCCGCGCTGAAGGCCGCCCGCCCGCTGCTGGACGCCGAATGGGCGGACGCGCTGCGCGCCGAGCTGGGCTGGCTGGGGCGCTCGCTCGGCCCGGTCCGGGACCTGGACGTGCTGCTGCCCCGGCTGCGCGGGCTGGCCGCCGACCTGACCCCGGATGAGCGGGAGGCGGCCGAGCGGCTGCTCGACACGCTGACCGCCGAGTACGCGGTGGCCAGGGAGGAAATGCTGGGCGCGATGAGCGCGCCCCGCTACACCGCGCTGCTGGAGCGCCTGGCCGACGCGGTGCGCCTGCCGCTGCCCACGCCGTCGGCCACCGAGCGGCGCCCCGAGCTGGTGGAGCTGGTGCGCGCGGAGTACCAGTCGCTGCGCAGGTCGGTCCGGCGCGCGGGGCAGAACCCGCCGGACGAGGTGCTGCACGCGCTGCGGATCAAGGGCAAGCGACTGCGCTACACCGGCGAGCTGGCCGAACCCGCGCTGGGGAAGCCGGTGCGCCGGGTGCTCGAGGCCACCGCCGGGTTGCAGGAGGTCCTCGGCGACCATCAGGACGCCTGCGTGGCCCAGCAACGAATCCGGGAGCTGGTCGCCGACCTGGGCGAGCACGGGGCCGGGCCAGTGGCGTTCGTGGCCGGCCGGATGGCCGAGCGGGAAAGCATCCGCGCGGAGCACCAGCGCACCCTGTGGTGGGCGGCGTGGCAGCAGGTCAAGACCCAAGCCGAGGCGCTCTAGGCCCGGTCAGGCCGTGGGCCGGTGCGCTCGGGAAGCCACCAGTTTGATGGCCACCGCCTGCAGCGCACCGGCCGCCAGCAGCAGCGTCAACGGCACCGGGTAGCCGCCGGTGAGGTCCAGCAGCAGGCCCATCAGCAGCGGCGCCAGCCCGGCCAGCAGGTAGCCGAAGCCCATCGCCATGCCGCTGGCCGCCCCGGCGCTGGCCGCGTCCGGGAAGTGCCAGGCGATCACCGATAGCCCCAGCGGGAACCCGGCGCCCACCCCGATCGCCATCAGCACCACCCAGCCCCACGGCCCGACCACCGGCGGCTCGGGCAGCAACAGCGCCCCCGCCGTGCCGGCCAGCCCGCAGAGCACAGACAGCAGCGACCAGAACGCCCACTTCCGGCGCCGCTCGGCCAGCGCCGGGAACAGCAGCGCGGCGGGGATCTGCGCCACACTCCACAGCGCCTGCAGCAGCGCGGCGTGCTGGCTCGGCCAGCCGAGGTGCTGGTAGTACGGGGACAGCCAGGTCAGCCAGCCCCAGAACTGCACCGAGGTGGTCGCCATGAAGCAGGTGGCCAGCCAGGCGAACTCGGTGCGCCATGGCAACGCGGCGCTGCCCCGGTCCTCGGTCCGGGGGACGCGGCGGGCCACCGGCCACCACACCGCCACCGCGAGCAGGGCCGGCACCGCCCACACCGCCAGCGAGAACGACCAGCCGCCCAGCACGGTGGCCAACGGCACCGCCACCACGCTGGTCACCGTGGCACCGATCATCATGGACACCACGTAGCCGCCGGTCACCGTGCCGGCCCGGTCGGCCAGGTGGTGTTTGATCACGCCGGCGATCAGCACCCCGGCCACGCCGATGCCGAAGCCGACCAGCATGCTGCTCGCGATCAGCGCGGGGAACACCGGAATCAGCCGCGCCACGCTGCCGGCGCCGACCACGCCGACCGCCACGCCGAGCGCGCGCTCCCAGCCGAGCGGACCGGCCAGCCGGGGCGCCAGGAACGAACCGACGCCCATCATCATCACCGCGCTGGCCTGCACGAACCCCGCCGCGCCTGAGGAGATCCCCAGGTAGGCGCGCGCCGTTTCGAGCAGCGGTGGATACCCGGCCAGCGGGGTGCGCAGGTTGGCGGCCAGCAACAACACCCCGACCAGCACCAGGGCAGGCGAGAGGGGCGACCGGCGCGGCGTCGCGGTCCGATCGTGGTCGCCGGCGGCCCGGTAGCTCACCGGGCGGCGTGCAGCCGCTCCACCGCCTGGTCGATCCGCTCGTCGGTGGCGGTGACCGCCACCCGAACGTAGTTCGCGCCGGCCGGGCCGTAGAACTCACCAGGTGCCACCAGGACACCCTGCGCCGCCAGCCGCGCCACGGTCAACCGGCCGTGTTCGCCGGCGGTGGCCCACAGGTACAGGCCGGCCTCGGAGTGCTCGATCCGCAGCCCGAACGCGGTCAGCGCGGCGCGCATCCGCTCGCGGCGGGCCCGGTACCGCGCCCACTGCGCGTGCACGTGCTCGTCATCGCGCAGCGCGGCCGTCATCGCCGCCTGCACCGGCCGGGGCACCATCATCCCGGCGTGCTTGCGCACCTCGAGCAGCTCCGCGACCAGCCGAGGGTCGCCGGTGACAAAACCGGCGCGGTAGCCGGCCATGTTCGACGACTTGGACAGCGAGTGCACGGCGAGCAGGCCCTCGGTGGACCCGCCGGACACCTCCGGGTGCAGCACGGATACCGCCTCGACATCCGACAGCGCCAGGTAGCACTCGTCGGAGGCGACCACCGCGCCGCGCTCCCGCGCCCAGTCGACCACCTTGCGCAGGTGCTCGGGCGGCAGCACCCGACCGGTCGGGTTGGACGGCGAGTTGACCCACACCAGTCGAACCCGGCGCGGGCCCACCGCGACCACCGAGTCCGACCGTAGCCACTGGGCGCCGGCCAGCCGCGCGCCGACCTCGTAGGTGGGGTAGGCCAGCTCGGGCAGCACCACCAGGTCGTCAGGGCCCAGCCCGAGCAGCGTGGGCAGCCAGGCCACCAGCTCCTTGGACCCGATGGTGGGCAGCACCGCATCCGGGTTCAGCCCGGCCACCGCGTACCGGCGGGCCATCGCCGCCACGGTGGCCTCGCGCAACTCGGCGGTACCCCACGTGGTCGGGTAGCCGGGCGCCTGCGCCGGCTCGCTGGCCAACGCCGCCCTGATCACCGTGGGCACCTCGTCCACCGGTGTGCCCACGGACAGGTCGACGATGCCGCCCGGGTGGCTGGCCGCCGTCGCGGTTACCTCAGCCAGCGAGTCCCAGGGGAAGTCCGGCAGCCGGGCGCCGATGCTCGTGGCGGTCACCAATCAGTACTCGAGACGATGCCGTGCGGGAAGCTCACTCGTCGTGTTCCTGCGGCGGCAGGTCGGTGGCCGGCGGCACGTCCCGCTCGATCCGGCCGACCTTGGAGGCGCCACCCGGCGAGCCGAGCTCCTCGAAGAAGTCGACGTTCGCCTTGGTGTAGTCCTTCCACTGATCCGGAACGTCGTCCTCGTAGTAGATGGCTTCCACCGGGCAGACCGGCTCACAGGCACCACAGTCGACGCACTCGTCCGGGTGGATGTAGAGCATCCGACCGCCCTCGTAGATGCAGTCGACCGGACACTCCTCAATGCACGCCTTGTCCTGGAGGTCGACACAAGGCTCGGCGATTACATAGGTCACGGCGTTACTCCTGCAGTGGGGTGCGACGTTCTACGGGCCAGTATGTCTGCTCAGGTTCGGCCGCGCGCAGTGAGGTCGCCCGGAGAGAGGGACGAATCACGTCATCGCGTGAGATCCGGGCGTTGGGAACGCTTTCCTCGTCGCCCGGCCCCGCCCGGTCAGGCAGTATCACGGGGTGGGCACACCCAGGGGGGCGGCGGACCGGCTTCGCACACTGGTGGGGCGCCGCGTCGCGTTGCGACACCGGCTGCCCCCGGTGGACGGCACGGCGCTGCTCACCGATGCGGTCGGCGAGCTGGCCGACGACGGGCCGAGCGCGGTCCTGGTGCACACCCGGCGCGGAGTTGTGCGGGTGGCACGGGACGCCGTGGTGGCGGTGCGGGAGATTCCGCCGCCGATGCCCAGGCGGCCGTCCTGGGCGGCGGTGGCCCGACTGGAGCGGATCTGCGCGGACGCCTGGCCGCCGGTGGTGCAGCGCCCGCTCGGCCAGTGGCGGCTGCGCGCGGCCGGCGGATTCACCGGGCGGGCCAACTCGGCGCTGGTGGTGGGCGACCCCGGGATGCCGGTACCGGACGCGTTGGCGTCGGTGTGCGCGTTCGCCGCCGAGCACGGCGTGGCGCCGAGGGTGCAGGTGGCGATGGACTCGCCGTGGCAGCGGGCGATCACCGTGCACGGCTGGACCAGGGACGACGCCCACCCGGCCGGCGCGGACGTGGCGGTGCTGGTGGCCGAGCTGCCCGAGCTGGCCGCGCCGTCGGACCCCGGGGCGGCGGAGGACGGGCTGCCGGACGACGGGCTGCCAGGAGCCGGCCCGCCGGGGGCCGGGCTGGGCGACTCGGCGGACGGGCCGGGCGGCTCGACCTTCGCTGGGCCGGACGCCGCTGGTCCGCTCCTCGCTGGGTGGGCCGCCGCCACCGCGGCTGGGCCGGGTGCGCTGGGCGGCGTGCGGCTGACCATCGACGACCGGCCGGATCAGCACTGGTGGGCGTTCATCGGCGACCACCCGGTGACCGACGAACAGCGGCACGTGCTGACCGCGCCCGGGCTGCCGGACGTCGGCTACGGCCTGGCCCGGGACGGTGGCGCGGTGGTCGGCGCGGTGCGGTTGGCCGTGGTGGACGGGCACCTGCACGTGGCCCGGCTGGAGGTGGCCGCCGACTACCGCCGGCGCGGGCTCGGCCTGGCGATGATGCGCGCCGCCGCGCAATGGGCGATGACCAGGGCGGCGGCCAACTGGTGCGTGCTGCAGGTCGCCGAGCACAACACGGCGGCGCTGGCGCTGTACCGCCGGCTCGGTTTCCGGCTGCACCACCGCTATCAATATCTCCGACCGAACTGACGCTTCGAAACCGCGCTGTAATAACCGGGTCCTACCGTCCTAGTGTGTGAACCGAACGATTCATTAACTGGAGGTAGTCATGGACCTGGGCTCCGCATGCCTGGTGCCGCGCCGGGTGTCCTCGCCGGCCGAAGCGCGCGATGTGGTCGAGGCCGAGGGCGCCGCGGTGGTCGGCGGGATCGCCGACGAGGACGCGGCGATCGCGTTCGGCACCGCGATGCTGGGCGAGGAACTGGTCCGGATCGGCCGGCAGATCGAGGCGACCAAGCAGCGCGCCACCGAGGACGGGGCGGTCGTCGCGGCCCAACCGCCGGACGAGCGCGGGCGCAAGCGGTACATCTCCGGCGACACCTCATTGCCGATGCCGCCGCACAACGACGGTTTCGCCTTCGGCGACCGGGCGCCGGACCGGCTGTTCCTGTTCAGTGCCCGGCCGGCCGCCGAGGGCGGGGAGTCGTTCCTGATCGACGGGCTCGCGCTGCTGGACGCGCTGGCCCAAGACCCGGTGAACGCGGATCTGGTGGACTTCGTCCGGACCGTGGACATCGACCACTCCGAGCCGAACTTCCCGCAGCACACCTTCTCGCCCATCCTGCGCACCACGCCGGCCGGCCGCCCGCAGATCCGCCACCACCCCTACCTGGCACCGGTGCTGGGTGAGCAGGAGGCCGCCCAGTGGCCGTTGGTGCGGCGCTGGCTGGACGCCGTGGTCACCGCGCGCGACACCGGTCCCCGGTTCCGGCTGGCCGCCGGCGACATGGCCGTGGTGGACAACTACCGGGTGTTCCACGGCCGGCACGGCTACACCGACCCGGCGCGCCGGCTCTACTCGATCTGGGCGTGGAGCACCTCCGCCGTCGAAGTACCCACCGGCGCCCTGGACATCGTCAACCCCGTCCCGGTGCCCTAAAAGCCCAGCTCAAGACCCGTGAGTGGTAAGTGGTCCTATCAGACCACTTACCACTCACAGGGTCTGAGCTGCGGAAACGCGGTGGGCGAAGGCGCGGGCGGCGGCGGCGTGGGTGGCCGCGGCGGTGTCGGCGTCGCCGGTGGAGAGCAGGTCGAACTGCAGGCCCCGCCACAGCGCGACCAGTTCGCGGGCCAGCGAGGCGGCGGTCGCCGGGGGCACCCCGTCCGCGCGCAGGTAGCCGGCGACCTGGTTGACCCAGTCGTGCCCGACGCTGGCCAGGAACTCGTCGAACCGTCCCGGCTGGTGCGCGGCCACCCCGAACACCTCGAAGAACAGCCGGTGGAACGGGATGTTGTCCGGCGCCGCGATGCCCGCCCAGCAGGCGTTCAACCGGTCCACCAGCGGCTCAGGGCCGTCCAGCGCGGAGATCGCCGAGGACAGCGCGGGGAATCCGGTGGAAGCGAACAACAGGGCACGGGCGATCAACTGCTCCTTGGACCCGAAGTAGTAGAGCAGCATGCGGTTGTTGCTGCCGATCGCCGTGCTCAGCCGGCGCAGGGTGAGCCCGGCGATGCCGTGCTCGAGCACGTAGCCGGCGGTGAGCCGGAGCAGCCGGTCCGATTCCGGTTCCGGACCCCGCGCGCCCATCGGGCAACGGTACCGGGGTGGAAATACCAGTAACCGCACCGCGTCTGGTGCGCAACGTGGCAGCAACGTTGGCTTTCTAGCGTCGCGGCGGACGTGCACCATGGGGCTGCCGGACGTGCACCGTGGGGCAGCTACCTGGGGGAGTCGCTGACATGCCAGAACCTGCCGCTGGGGCGATCGAACTGAGCGGGATCGGCAAGGAGTTCCCGCTCCGGCGCGGCCGCTCGGTGCAGGCACTGGACGGATTCGACCTGACCGTCGAGCACGGCGAGTTCGTGGCCATCCTCGGCCCTTCCGGGTGCGGGAAGTCCACCGTGCTGCGGCTGGTCGCCGGGCTGGAGCAGGCCACCCTCGGCGAGGTGCGGGTGGAGGGCCGGCACCCGGGGGAGCTGATCCGCGAGCACCGGCTCGGCGTGGCCTTCCAGGAGCACGCGCTGCTGCCGTGGGCCAGCGCGCGGGCGAACGTGGCGCTGCCGTTCAAGGTGGCCGGCCGCCCGGTGGACCGGGAGCGGGTGGACGAACTGCTGGCCCTGGTCGGCTTGGAGGGCTTCGCCGACGCGCGGCCCCGTCAGCTCTCCGGCGGGATGCGCCAGCGGGTGGCGATCGCCCGCGCGCTGGCGCTGAAGCCGGACGTGCTGCTGCTGGACGAGCCGTTCGGCGCGCTGGACGCGGTGACCAGGCGTCGGATGAACCTGGAGTTGGCCAGGATCTGGCTGGCGCAGCGGATCACCACCTTGCTGGTGACCCACGACGTGGCCGAGGCGGTGCTGCTGGCCGACCGGGTGGTGGTGATGACCGGCCGTCCGGGGCGGGTGCGGCACGTGCAGCGGGTGGAGCTGCCCCGTCCGCGCGGCACCCAGGTCACCCGGGAGCCGGCGTTCCACGCACTGGTCGACCGGCTCACCGGCCTGCTCGACGAGGCGGAGCAGCCGGGAACGGCGGCATGAACAGCGGCATCGGCGCGGGGCTGACCAACGGGCCCAGCGCGCGTGGCGTCCCGCTGGCCATCGCCGGAGTCGTGCTGCTGCTGGTAGTCGTCGAGCTGATCGGCCGCCTCGGGCTGGCCGGCCCCAGCTGGCCACCGCTGAGCGTGGTGCTGGAGTACCTGACCACGCCGTCCGCCCAGCGGGTGCTGGGCCGGGCGGTGACCGCCACCGCCTCGGCCGCGGTGCTCGGCTTTGTCCTCGGCACCCTGGTCGGCGTCGCGCTCGCGGTGCTGGGCAGCCTGCTCCCCGCGTTCGGCCCCGGCCTGGACCGGCTGGCCGCGGTGGTCAACGCCATCCCGCTGATCGCACTGGGCCCGCTGCTGATCAACACGGCGGGCCGGGCGGCCACCCCCACCCTGGTCGCCGCGCTGGCCGCCGGCTTCGCGGTGTTCGTCGCGGCCACCTCGGCGCTGGCCGCCGCGAGCGAGAGCCAGCGCGACGTGTTCACCGTGCTCGGCGCCGGTCGGCTGGCCACCCTGCTGCGGTTGCGGTTGCCCGCCGGGCTGCCGCTGATCGTGGACGGACTCACCCTGGCCGCCCCGGCGGCGGTACTCGGTGCGGTCATCGGGGAGTGGTTCGGCGCACCGCGCGGGATCGGTGTGCTGCTGGTCAGCGCGATGCAGAACTTCCAGGCGAACCTGCTGTGGTCAGCCGCGTTGAGCGCCTCGGTGCTCGCACTGGCCGGGTATCTGGTGTTGCTCGGGGTGCGCCGCGCTGTGGAGCGGAGGTTCACGTGACGCTGGCCGAGCCGTCCGGCCCGCCGGCCCCGTCCACCCTGCCAACGGCGGCCGAGCCCGAACCCGTCCGTTCACCCCGTTCGCCCCGTTCGCCCCGTTCGCCCCGGCCGACCAGGACACGGCGGGCTGACCGGGTGGCGCGGCGGCTGCTCCGGTGGCTGGGCGGGGCGGTGTCCCGGTACTGGACCGTCGTGGTGTTCGTGGTTGCCTGGCAGCTCTGGGCCCAGCTCAACGGCTACAACCAGATCGTGGTGCCGACCCCGGTGGCGGTGGTCGCGGACGTGTTCGGCCACCCGGGCGCCTATCTGGCCGACCTCGGGGTCACCCTGGGCATGGCGCTCGGCGGGCTGCTCATCGGCATGCTGCTGGGCGCCGGCATGGCCATCGCGGTGTGGGCGTCCGCGCTGGTGTCCGGGATGATGACGCCGGTGGCGCTGGCCATGCGCTCGGTGCCGGTGGTGGCGATGATCCCGGTGCTGGCCAGGGTGTTCGGCTACGGCTGGCCGACCGTCCTGGTGATCACCAGCATCGTGTCGTTCTTCCCGGCGTTCGTGTTCGTCGGTTCCCGGCTGCGCAACCCACCCAGCGGCGCGGTGGACCTGTTCGCCGTGCTCGGCGCGTCCCGGGCCGCCACCATGCGCCGACTGCTGCTGCCGCACGCGATACCCGGGCTGCTGGTGGCCTTCCGGCTGTCCGCGCCGACCGCCGTGCTGGCCGCCATGCTCGCCGAGTACCTGATGGGCGGGCGCGGACTGGGCAGCCTGTTCGCCAGGGCGGTCAGCTTCTACCAACCTGACCGGGCCTGGGGCGTCGCCCTGGTGGCCACCGTCGTCTCGGTGGGCTGCTTCGTGGCCGCCCGCGCGGTCGAGCGGCGCGGCCTGGCCCGCTTCACCTGAGCCTGAGTGCCACCCATCCAGAGGAGCTGCCACATGCCCGACTCCCCCGCCGCCTGGAGCCGCCGCCGGCTGCTGTACACCGCCGGGTTGGCCGGCCTCGGCCTGGTCGCCGGCCCGTCGCTGCTGGCCGCGTGCGGGGGGGCTGAATCCGGCTCGGACTCCGGGACCGCCGCGCCCCCCGCCGGCGGCACCCACCTGCGGGTCGCGCTCGGCTGGATCACCAACGTGGAGTTCGCCGGGTTCTGGATCGCCCAGGACCGCGGCTACTACCAGCAGGAGGGCCTGCAGGTGGAGTTCCTGCCCGGCGGGCCGAACGCGCCGACCAGCACCGCGACGCTGGCCAGCGGGGGCGCGGACATCGGCATCCCGGTCGCCCTGCAGGAGTTCATCAGCGCGGTCAACTCGGGCAACGACTTCGTCGTCTACGCCAGCCAGTTCCAGAACACCCCGGCCGGGTTCCTCTCGCTGGCCAAGAAACCGGTGCGCACCGCCGCCGACCTGGTGGACGCCACCGTGCTCGGCCAGCAGGGCGTGCAGCCCTACGTGGAGGCCGCGATGAAGCTGGCCAAGGTGCCGGTGCGGTACAAGTTCATCCCGGTCGGCTACGACCCGAGCCCGCTGCTGGACGGACAGGGTGACGTGTACACCTGCTTCGCCACCAACCAGCCGATCACCCTGGAGCAGCGCGGCCTGAAGTCCGGCACCGACTTCTTCGTGACCACCTACGAGCAGCTGGGCTTGGCGCAGTACACCAGCCTGCTGTGCAGCTCGCGGTCCTGGCTGGCCGCGAACCGGGCCACCGTGGTCAAGTTCATGCGAGCCAGTATCCGCGGCTGGCAGGACAACGCGGCCGATCCGAGCGTGGCCGCGAAGCTGGCGGTGGACAAGTACGGCGCCGACCTGGGCCTGGACCTGGCCCAGCAGACCCGGGAGAACCAGCTGCAGATCGGGTTCACCCAGAGCCCGACGACGCAGTCCAGCGGGCTCATGCGGATCGACCCGAAGCGCCTGTCCGGGCCGATGTACAGCGCCTTTGCCGCCGCCGGGGTGTCCCCGCTGCCGGACGTGGCCAAGGTGGTGGACACCACCGTGCTGGACGAGGTGTTCCAGGGCAAGGCCACGGTGTAGCGCGAGAATGGCACCCGTGCCCAGCTCCCCCAGCCGCGATCTCGCCGCCCTGCCCAAGGCCCACCTGCACCTGCACATGGAAGGCGCGATGCGCCCGGCCACCCTGACCGAGTTGGCCCGGCGGGCCGGGGTGGTCGCGCCACCGGTCGGCACCAGCAGCTCGTTCGCGGAGTTCCTGCTGCTCTACGCGGCGGCCTCGGCGCTGATCCGCACGCCGGACGACCTGCTCCGGCTGGTGCGCGAAGTGGTGGAGGACGCGGCGGCCGACGGCGCGGTCTGGGTCGAGCCGCACTTCTACCCGACCCGCTACGCCCAGGTGCTCGGAGCCACGCTGAGCAGCGAACAGGCGGTACTTGAGCTGGCCATCGAGGAGGCCACCCGGACCGCCGACCGGCTGGGCATCGGCTGCGGGATCATGGTTTCCGCGCTGCGCCACGACACCCCGGACGATGCGGTGCGGCTGGCCCGGCTGGCCGCCCGGTACGCCGGCTCAGGGGTGGTGTCCTTCGGGCTGGCCGCCGACGAGTCGAAGTTCCCGCCGGAGCCGTTCGCGCCGGCCTTCGCGGTGGCCAGGGACGCCGGGCTGATCAGCGCCCCGCACGCCGGCGAGCTGGCCGGCCCCGCCAGCGTGTACGGCGCGCTGGACGCCCTCGGCGCGAACCGGATCTGCCACGGGGTACGCGCGGTGGAGGATCCGGCGCTGGTCGAGCGGCTGGCCAACGACGGCGTGGTGCTGGACGTGTGCCCCACGTCCAACCTGCTGCTCCAGGTCGTCCCGTCGCTGGACGAGCACCCGCTGGCCCGCCTGCTCGACGCCGGGGTGCGCTGCACGCTCAACGGGGACGATCCACTGCTGTTCGGGCCGGGTGTGCTGGGCGAGTACGAGCTGGCCAGGGACAAGCTCGGGATCACCGACAAGCAGCTGGCCGGGATAGCCCGCACGTCGCTCGAGGCCTCCGGCGCCCCACCCGCCCTGGTCACCACCGCCCTCGTCGACATCGACAAGTGGCTAAGCCTGTGAGTGGCAAGTGGTCCTATAGGACCACTTGCCACTCACGGCTTTAGACGCGCTCCAGCCGGGTCGCCGAGCTCGCCGACCGACCGCGTCGCCTTGGCCTCGCGGTTGGCCCGGATCACCCGGCCCAGCACGAACGCGGCGGGCACCAGCCCGGCCACCACCAGCGCCAGCGTGGACCAGTCCCCCAGCAGCAGCACGTCCCCGCCGGGACCGGCCATGCCGAGCACCGCGACGGTGGCTATCCAGGCGATCAGCGGAGCGCTGGCCGCGACCGGGCCGGCCAGCTCGCCGGCCCTGCGCACCAGCCACGGCGTGCTCACCAGCGCCACCAGGGCGCTGATCGGTAGCGGGATCTGGCCCACCGCCAAGGTCAGGAAGAACAGCTCCATCATGGCCAGCAGCGCCGCGTCCACGGTCAGCAGCGCAACCACCGGCAGCGGCCTGGTCAGGTCCTCGGTCACGCCCTAGTCCTCGATCCCGTCGAACAGGTCGGTCTCCCGCACCGGCCGCACCGAGCCGGCCGCGCCGACCAGGGTGTAGCTCTCGGTACGCAGCACCGGCTGGGCTATCTCGTTGGTCAGCGCGTACGCCAGCTTCCCGGAGCCGGGCGGGCCGGCCCACACGGTCAGCTGGGTGGCGTGCGCGCGCAGCGCGGCGATCTTCGCGTCCAGGTGTGGCGCCACGTCCACCCTGGTGGTCACCGTGTCGTCCGGTACACAGGGCAACTCGTTCAGCGACGCCAGCCGCCAGGGCAGGCCGTGCTCGGCCGCGCCGGCCAGCTCGTCCAGGCCGGCGGACACGTCCGCCCTCGGCGCCACGGTCCAGTACACCTTCCGCACACCGGGCGCGGAAGCCGTCGCCGCCATGGTGATCTCGTGTGCCCGCACATGGTCAGGATGCCCGTACCCGCCGCTGGAGTCGTAGCCGACCACCACTTGTGGGGCCACCTCGGCCAGGATCTCGGCCAGCGCGGCGATCTGCTCGGCCCGCTGGCTGTCCGCGCAGAACGCCCTTGGGTGCAGCTGCTCGGGCGGCGGGGCGGCGGCGAGCACCCCCTCCAGCGTCACCATCCCGCTGTCCCGCCAACGCCCGGCCCCGCCGAGGAACCGTCGGTCGGTCAGCCCGAGCGCCCCGGCCGCCCCGGCCAGCTCGCCGATCCGGTACCCGCCGAGCTGGTCGGCCGCCTCGGCGGCCAGCCCGGCCAGCTCCGGCACCATCACCTCGCCCTGCTCGCCAAGGGTGCAGGTGACCAGCGTGACCGAGGTGTCCGGGTCCGCCGCGTAACGCGCGATCGTGCCGCCCGTGGTGAGCGTCTCGTCGTCCGGATGGGCATGCACCAGCAGCAGCCGGCGGCGGGCTCGGCGCGGTGGGGCTGGCACGCGGCCAAGGTAACCCGGCCCGCCCCGGCGCCCTCCACTCGGGTGATCCGGAGCCTTAAGCGGTGAGCGCGGAGGTGGGGGGCTCGGGGAAGTGGCAGGCGGCCAGGTGGCGGTCGGTGGTCTGCGGGAGCAGTGGCGGTTCCTCGGCGGCACAGATGTCCCGGGCCTTCCAGCAGCGGGTGCGGAACCGGCAGCCGGACGGCGGGTTCAGTGGGCTGGGCACGTCCCCGGTGAGCGTGATCCGCCGCCGGCGCCGCTCCACGATCGGATCCGGCACCGGGGCCGCGGACAGCAGCGCCTGGGTGTACGGGTGCCGAGCGCCGGCGTAGATCTCCTCCCGGGTGCCCGTCTCCACGATCTTGCCGAGGTACATCACCGCGACCCGGTCGGAGATGTGCCGCACCACCGACAGGTTGTGCGCGATGAACAGGTAGGCCACCCCGAGCCGCTCACGCAGCTCCTCCAGCAGGTTCACCACGCCGGCCTGCACCGAGACGTCCAGCGCGGACACCGGCTCGTCCAGCACCACCAGCCGGGGCCGCAGCGCCAGCGCGCGAGCGATGCCGATGCGTTGGCGC